>Ga0208789_1001189_pt1 | contig 16110 bp, 15 predicted proteins | sample Methanotroph_Enr_FD_187368 | JGI IMG/M metagenome (GOLD analysis project Ga0208789, IMG submission 187368) | Enriched soil microbial communities from Old Woman Creek wetland in Ohio, USA - Methanotroph_Enrichment_5 (SPAdes) (version 2) | ecosystem: Environmental > Terrestrial > Soil > Wetlands...
CTGCAAAAAGGATGAACCTACTGTAGTGAATGCTTATCAGACATTAAAAACTTACATGGTTACGAATTCACTTGATCTTCCCGATCTGGCAAAAAGTTGGATAATTGATCCTAAATCCTCTGCCGATGGAGGTGCAGTTGATCCGGCAACCAGCACTTTACCAGCTTATCATGTATTTGATATTCGTCCTGCTTCTGATTATGCTGCAGGTCATATAAAAAATGCAATTAATGTAGCCCTGAAAGATATAGTGACTACCGCTGCAAACTATACCGATAAACCTATCTGTGTAGTTTGTTACACAGGGCAAACCGCTGGCCAGGCTGTGATGGCACTTCGCCTTTCAGGTTATGCAAATGCTGTTGTACTGAAATGGGGTATGGCTGGCTGGAATGCAGCAGGAAAAGGACCTTGGGTTTCGAATTCAGGTTACGAAGCACAGGCGAATGGTAACATTGCAACTGGCAGTGCTAATTGGGTAACTACTGCAGCTCCAGCTAACGGTTCATTTGATGAGCCTGTTTGGACATCAACTTCTACTGATGGTGCTGCAATATTAAAAGAGCGTGTTCAGGCTGTACTTAATGCCGGATTTACTCCAACTGCAGCAGCCGATGTATTGGCTGCCCCTACAACTTACCAGATTATGAACTATTGGTCAGCTGCCGACTATACTACTTTTGGTCATTTTAGCGGCGCTTATGATCTTCCTGTTATCGCTTTGGCTGGTGATTTGGTAAAGGCCATTGATCCTTCGAAACCGGCACAGGTTTATTGCTACACCGGGCAAACCTCGAGCATTGCAGTATTTTGGCTCAATGTGCTCGGATACAATGCAAAGAGTATTGGTTTTGGTGGGAACAAATTAGTTTATGATCCCCTCAAAGGTGCTGCAAAGCCTGCTTACCCAGGACCTAAAAACTGGGCTGTTGTTACCAACTAATCGCAAAAATAATTTTACTAAATGGGGGAAGGAGCTACGCTTTCTTCCCCTTTTATAAAACAAATAGAATGAAAAAACCCTTTTCAATACTTATAATTTTCACCTTGTTTGCGTTTGTATATGCCAATGCACAAGGATGTATGGAGCCAACATCTTCATCTGGTGGAGTTTCGGTAATAGGCTATATTCAGCCAGAATTTAAAAATGCTTACAATGGTGACAATGCAGATGGCAGCTCAAAAAATGATATGGGATTTTATTTCCGTAGGGCCAGGTTAGGTGTTACAGGTAATATTCCTTATGATTTCTCATATTATGTGATGGCTGAATTCAGTTCGTTCCAGAATGGGCCTTATTTGCTGGATGCATTTGTAACCTATAATCGTTTTAAACCTTGGTTTAAAATTTCGATGGGACAATTCAAAAAGCCATTTGGGCTGGAACTTGGTTCAACCGGGTGCCAGGATTTATACACAATAAACCGTTCAAAAGTTGTTAACGAACTCACATCGCCTGATCGTGATCTGGGTATTATGATTAGTGGCTCAACAGGGGCAAAAAAAATCTTTGGCCTGGAAAAAGAGAATTTCCTTTCCTATTCAATATCCATAACCAATGGAACAGGTAAAAATGTGTATGATGTAGATAGGGCCAAAGATTTTATCGGCCGTCTGGTCATCTCACCTTTCGATGGGATCAGCATTGGGGGAAGTTACCAATTTGGCAGACAGAAAAATGCAGATCCAACTATTACAAAAATGGACGAACGTATGCGTTACGGAGGTGATATAACTTTGAAGAAATACAATTTCATACTTCAAGCCGAATATGTTTATGGTGGAGATAATGGTTCCAAACTAATAGGCGGAGGATGTGGAGCAACTCCTGAACTTGTTGCAGGGAACTTTAAAAGTAACGGGTATTACGCTCAGTTAATGTATAATACCAAATGGAGGCTCATGCCACTGGTGAAATATGAAACGTATGATCCAAATATGGAACTGGAAGATTATGACCATTCAGCCTACCGTCAGTCAACGATAACATTCGGGTTAAATTATTATGCAAATGACTGGGTCCGTGTTCAACTAAATTATTTGTATAACAGTGAAACAAGTTCATCAACCGACATTGTAAATTATAATGAAACGTCAAATGATATGTTTCTTATGCAGGTTCAGGTCAAGTTGAATTAAGTCTTACTTAGGTTTTAATGAACATTTAGAATTAATTTGATAATAATTAAAATCATGAAAAGAATACTATTTGTATTAATAAGTCTTTTTGGCGTCTTAAGCCTGCAAGCGAAGGTATCTATTTCGGCTAAAGATTTTGGAGCTGAGCTTAAATCAAACAAGGCAATGGTTGTTATTGATGTACAAGCTCCGGATGTATATGCAAAACAGCATATACAGGGAGCTATCAATATTCCTCACAAAAGCCTTTATAAAACCGGACCTATCGAAGGGCAGTTTCTGGAGCTGGCTGAATTAGCTGCAATTTTTGGAAAGAAAGGTGTAAGCAATACTTCGAAAATTGTACTCTACGACGATGGGTCTCAGAAGTACAATAGTCGCGTTTGGTGGGTGCTTAAATATCTTGGAGCTACTGATGTTTATTTGCTTCATAAGGATATGACTGAAATGGAATCGGCCCGTATTCCAATGACCAATACGTCTTTAACATTAAAGGCAACTACTTTTACTCCTGCTATAAACGCAGATATGAATATTGACATGGCTACATTAAAGTCGTTGCTCGACAATCCTACTTTGATTTTACTTGATGCACGCGAAAAGGATGAGTACGAAGGCATGGATAAAGATAAAAGGAGTAAAGGCCATTTACCAGGGGCAATTTTTATGAACTATAAAGAAGTACTTACCCCAACAGGAGCATACAAATCAAAAGATGAAATTCTGGCTTTAGCTCCTCAATTTGGAATTTCACCTGAGAAAGAGGTAATCGTTTATTGTCAATCGGGTATCAAAGCTTCAGTTGTATATTTTGCACTGAAAGAAATTGCCGGTTTCCCAAACGTAAAACTTTACACCGGTGCCTATGCTGAATGGGCTTCGGTTGCTGAGAATCCGATAATCAAATAAATTTGTGTTTGAGTTTGTGTAGAAAGCTGTTCATTCCGGACAGCTTTCTTGTTTAAATGTATGAAGGACAATCGGATATGCGACGATTTAATAGCTGAAACTAATACGGAACTATAAGCAGTAGATTATTCTCGGTCCAACAGGAAGTCAGATAAATGCATTAAAGAGAAGGGTATATTAACTTTTAATGAAAGGTTGAATAAAAATATTTTCGAAGGAAGATAAGTTACTATAGTCAACATCATATTGTTTACTATCTTAGCGTCAGATTTGACCTATCCCAAACCTGGAATTAGGAATTATACGAAAAAGAGAATCAAAACTTATTATTTTTAAAACAACCAAACGGGAAAACTGTTACTATAATTCATTGCATAGAATTGCTGTTTCCGTATTTTCTAATCATTAACAATCAATTTAAAAAAATCAGATTATGAACAAATCAGAATTAATTGACTATGTAGCCAAGAATGCCGGCTTAACAAAAGTAGATGCAAAAAAGGCTATTGATTCCTATCATGAAGCTGTTGCCGGAACACTTCAGGAAGGAAAGCGAGTTGAAATCTTAGGTTTTGGCTCCTTTTCGGTTGCAACCAGGGAAGCCAGAACAGGCCGCAATCCCAAAACAGGTGAAGCATTAGAAATAAAAGCAAAAAGAGTGGCTAAGTTCAAACCAGGAAAAGAATTGGCAAGTAAACTGTAAGTTATTGTCTGACTGGTTTATATAAATAGTCAGATGTTATTGAGCGTTCATTATCCTGATTTCACAGGTAATAATGAACGCTCTGCTTTTAATCAAAAAGTGGTTTAATTCCCCGACCCTCTGGGTCGGAAACAAAAAATTCAATCGGATACCTCGGGGCTCTGCCCCGAGGTAATTCATTACACGCTTTTTAAGTCAGCTCTTGCTGTTACAATGCCGTGAGGTTGAATTTCTCATGTTGGTGTGATCTTTTACCAGGAACCCAAGTCAGTCTTTTGAATTTCCAGGCAGCAGCATTGAGTGTTAGTGATATGCAAAAATATAACATAAATGACTTTAAAACAATAGGTTAATTAAAACAAATTCTTTTAGCGGGGAAATTATAATTCATTTTTTTCGATATAATTTATTTTCTAACTTTGATCTGATCTGTAATATTCTACTCGATATTTGTAGGGAAGAAATTACATTGTTCTTCATAAAGCGGAATCAATAGATTTATTGAATCAGCCAGGCAATAAACTTCTGGTTTTTCTCAAATATTACGAAAGTATGAAAAAGATTTACAAAAGAATTTTTATTGTATCAGGAGCCTTAATATTGGTAGTGGTCCTTTCCATTGCTTACTTGTTAAAAGCCAGGTCCGTTTTTAAAGAAATGACTCCTGTCGAAACAGGTGAAACTGTAAAAAATGTATATTCAGTAAAGGATTCGTTTGTAAATTTTTACATGATTAGAGATGGCGAGAACTATATTGCCATTGATGCCGGAAATGATAAGAGCAATATACAGCAAGAACTTAAAAAGCTCGATATTGATAACGGAAAAGTTGTCGCGATCCTTTTAACACATACCGACGGAGATCATGTTGCAGGCATTAATCTATTTAAAAACGCCGATGTTTATCTTTCTAAGCAGGAAGAACAAATGATTAATGGTAACAAATCAAGGTTCTTGGTTTTTGGTAACAAAATCGACTCTGATAAGTATATTTTGATTGAAGATCAACAAATTATAAATATGGAGAATACGAAAATACAGTGCTTTCTAGTTCCTGGTCACACGCCCGGGTCAACGTGTTATCTTATTAACGATTCACTTCTCTTTACCGGTGATGCACTAAGACTAAGCCAGGGAAAAGTTGAAAAATTCTACGGCTTTTTTAATATGGATACAGAAACAGCTTCTCAATCGATCGGTAAAATCGTTCAAATTCCTGGAGTTCAATATCTTTTTACTGCTCATAACGGATACAGCGATGACTTTAAGAAAGCTGCCAGGGATTGGACAAAGTAGTTTTACACGGTTCGGCAACCTCATTAAGCTCCGCTGGTTTGTAATAAAAAGCCGGTTATCCTAACAGTTCCGGCTTTCAATACGAAAATACATTTTATTCTTATGTAAAGATAATCTGTGTCTGAAGGCCATCACACTTTTCATAGAATTCGCCAACGGTAAGAACGGCAGAAACACCTTCCCATAGGTCTTCTTTTTTCAATTTGAACATATCCATAGCCAGTTTGCAGGCATATATCTCGCCACCACCAGCGGTGATCATTTCGAGAAATTCGTCCACTTTTGGTATATCGAGGGCTTCCATTTGGCTTTTCATCATGGCCGAAACACCTGCCTCAACTCCTGGCAACATTCCTAAAATACTTGGGAAAGGCAATCCGCCTGGCATACGCATTGCAGGATTACTTACAGTGCCAGTATGTAGTTTCATCATTTGTTTTTTAGTAATAGCGTCAAGGCCAAAAAAGGTAAAAAAAATCTTGGTTTCGATACCTTCCATTACTGCTCCGTTACCCATTACCAGGGTTGCATATACATCTTCGATAGTACCTTTGGCACAAATGAGGCATACTTTTTTCAAGGGAAATTTTTCTTCGCTCATAGTTTCTTTTTTTTACTCGTTAATAACTAAATACAACTGGAAGGTTTAGGAATTCCTGCAATTTTGGTCGCTTTTTTCATGGGTGCCCCGGGGAACAATTCGTAGAATCCTTTAATATCAACAATTCCCGATTTACCTACGCCACGGATGGTTAGCGCTTCGCCGGAAGCAAAACGATCGCGTAGGTATTTAAGCATTTCCATGTGCTTTTCGGTCAACACCACATTCTCTTGCTGGGCAATTTCAGCTGCCATTTCTTTTGTCCACTGACCCGGATCAGTGAAGTAGCCTTCTTCATTCAGATCGGCAGCAACTCCTGCATACGTTTTTTGTGCCATATTCTTTTTTTTTATTTAGTGTATTTTTTATTTATTGCGGGTTTGTATATCCTTTTGTTTTGAAAGGTTTTTTAAGAAATTAATCATAAAGCCCATTCCTTTTTTCATCTCGGGCGATCGCATTTCGCGGAAAGCCTGCCAAATAGTGAATTCTTCGATTTTATCCATTTCGAGGCTTCCATATACTGTAATAGCATTGTTTACAGCTACCAGCATATCGGGCTGGGTTACACGTTTCACGGTGTCAAGGATCCCTACAATATTATCAGCCAGATCCTTAACATCATCTGCCGTAAAATTGGCAACAATGTTATCACCTACCCGGCCAAATTCCCTGATAAATTCGAGATATCCTTTGCGCTCGAATTCAGCCATTTTATTGATGGCGTCAAGTCCTACCTGGTGAGCTATCGGCGTAACATCCTTGATTAAATCATTAACACTTTCGAAAGTATCAAGTAATTCGTTAATGTTACCCAAGTTGCGAACCACTTTAACCATAACACCTGCAAGGGCATCTCCATCGAATTCAACACCGGCCTTATCGAGTTGTTTGACAGTATGTTTGAATGCATCCTTCCCTATTACCGAGAGGTCGCTTACCAGGTCTTCCATGCTCTCGCGCGATTGTCGCTGAACCGTGATTTCCTCTAATATCAGATCAAGCTTTTGATTTAATACATCGATCTGTTGTTGAATATTTTGTTCAGCCATATTATTCAGTTTTTTTGCCTGCCATTGTCATTTTAGCATCAATAGGCATTTCTTTACCTTTAAGTAGAATGTGCCAATAAATCCACCGGAAGATTAATTTTCCGTAATGGTTCATTCTCGATTCCTTAAGCAGGTTGAAAGGCCCGAGGCCAGGGAATGGGAAATGTCCTGGTAAAGGTTCGGTATCGTAATTGAAGTCAATGAGAGCACCCATGCCATGGCCTGTTTCAATGTAACAGTTGGAATGTCCGTCGAAACTCCCTGTAAAGGGCCTTCCTTCGATATAACAAAAGAGGTTTTCGTGGAGAACGTCACTTTGGAAATGTACAACTGAACCTGCCTTGGATGTGGGGAAAGCTCCGGCATCGCCTATTACAAAAACATTTTCGTATTTGTTGCTTTGTAATGTGTTTTTATTTACCGGCACAAAGTTCAGGTCATCCCCCAACCCGCTTCGGCCAATAACAGGATCGCCTCCGTGTAAAGGAATGGTGACAAGCAGATCGAAAGGCACTTCCTTTCCGTTGTAATCACGGATTACTTGTTTCTCATTATCTACTTCCATCAGGGTAAAATCGGGGACAATGTTAATATTCTTATCCTGTAATAAATTACCCAATACTTTCGACGCCCTTGGTTTGGTAAAAGCTCCCGAAAGTGGCGTTGCATAGGTGATGTTTACTTTATTACGCATACCCCTCTCAATAAAAAAGGCATCGGCAAAGAACACAAACTCCAAAGGAGCTACGGGACACTTAATCGGCATTTCGGCCACGTTTAGTACCAGGTTTCCACCTTCCCATGTTTTAAAGAACCTTGACAGCGCTTTGGCCCCTTCGATCGTATAAAAGTCAAAAATCTTTTTATGCCATAATTCATCTTTAAGCCCGGGAGTTTCTTCCGGCAATATCTTGGTGCCTGTTGCAATAATGAGTATATCATAGTCAAGAACTTCCCCGTCCTTCAGATATACTTTATTAATTTCTCCTTCGATAAGCTCAATTTCAGCCAGCCTGAAATTAACTCCAACAGGAATGAAATTATTTTTTGGTTTCACCACATCAGCTTCCGTATATACTCCAAACGGAATAAAAAGAAATCCCGGCTGGTAATAATGTGTTTTAAACTGGTCGATAATGGTGATATCCCACTCATCACGTGGCAGGTCTTTGCGCATCTTATTAGCCATAATGGTTCCGCCAGTGCCGGATCCAAGGATCAAAAGTTTCTTCATTCGTGTTAAATTTAGGTTCTTTTATACTTGTCAGATAATTAACAAAGGTATCGGACGTTGTTATTACATTAACAACACTAAATATGATATTTATCATGTTTCCAGTTTTTAATCTATTTTTGATACGAAAAATTAATCTGGCTCAACGGTATTATGTTGGAAACTTGCAGAAGTTGTGTGTTTAATTCTGTATTGTTCGAAGGGCTTTCGGACGAAGAACTCAATTACCTCGCCGGGTATGCTTCTTTTGAGCCATTCCGCAAAAGTGATACTGTTATTTCGCAAGGAGATGAAGTTAATTTTATATCCTTCCTGAAACAAGGGCTGCTGAAAGTTTTCAGGAAAAACGATGATGGGAAGGAACAGATTATTAGCATTGCTAAACCTAATGACTGTGTTGGATTGCTCACTGTATTTTCGGACAAGCATTACCAGTACTCCATTGCAGCGCTCGAAGACTCTATTATTTATTATGTCGAACTTTCGAGGGTAAAATATATCCTTCTGCAAAACGGGGCATTTGGAATGCGTTTATTGGGGAGAGTTAGCCTTGCAGCAGATGCCATTATAAACAATGCGTATAATATTGCTAAAAAGAACCTCAGAGGCCGGATTGCTTTTATCCTGCTCGAATTTGCAGACGAAATCTACCGGAATGATCAGTTTGACTTACCATTATCGCGAAAGGAGATAGGCGAATTGATCGGAATGACAACCGAAAATGTGATCAGGATTTTTTCAGAGTTCAGGCACGATGGTATATTATCAATTAGTGGCAAAACAATAACTATTCTTAACAAGCAAATGCTGCACTCGATCGAGAAATTTGGGTAACTTATTGGTGCATGGTGCATAGCTCTTAATACATGGCATTTGTACCGTCAACAATGCACAATAGTCAAATCACATTGCAACGTTTCCTAAGCTCTAAAAGACATGCATCATCACTTTATTCATCATAAGCCATTCGGTTACCTCTGCCAGTTTGTTTGCGAACTTCCTAAGAAAAAACTTGTGGGTTCTTTATTTGATTTTCCGGAAGGAACCATGGCTATAGGTCGGTTGGATGAACATAGCGAAGGTCTGTTATTGCTTACAACGGATGGACAGGTAAGCGAGCACATCCGCAGTCGTAAGATAGAAAAAGAGTATTATGCCCAGTTGGACGGATTGATTACCGACGAAGCAATTAATCAGCTGCAACTTGGAGTGGAAATTGGTATTCGCGATGTTAAGTATCAAACAAAGCCATGTAAAGTTTTCCGCATTGAGGATGACCCTGGGTTTACGCCACGCACCCGCAAAATCAGGGACGCCCGGCATGGACCTACCAGCTGGATATCGATAACACTCACCGAAGGCAAATACCGCCAGGTTCGTAAAATGACCGCCGCTGCTGGTTTCCCGACTTTACGTCTGGTAAGGGTACGAATTGGAAATATCTATCTTGGCGATTTAAAGGAAGGAGAAGTGAGAGAAGTTAGTGCGCTTGAAGTGTCCTGATCCAAAAATCTACTCTTGGCATGATACTTGCCTTTTGAACCTGCTATGGCATTCGTGACAAATTATAATAAAATAAAAGATGCCGCTCATGATGAAAACTTATAATTTTTTGATAAATTTGTGGATAAAGCAGTTTCCTAAAGAGGTTGAGCAAACCATTTTACATTAAGGATGAACATTAATCATGAAATGATAGTTATACCTTATTATGAGCCACCTTTCAATTTCTGTGATACATACTGGAATTTGGCAAAATAGGACTCGTTTAGCGGCATTTAGTCTTATTGTTGTTATGCTTGCTTTGCATGCTGTTGTCCTTGCAGAAGGAACAAAACAACTGGAACCTAAAGGGGCCCCATTGAAATCAGTTTGTAAACTTGTTCTTTTACAAAACGATCTTGAATACAGAGTTCCATTTGCATTGCTCGATTGTAAACCAGAGTACAGGCTAAATATCAGTATCAGCGATTTTACCACCGAGAAGATATATTTGGGTTTCGGGAATATTATCGACTATTTTTATGATTCAGTCATTTACAATGATGTAAGTTACCAGTTAAAAGATCCTGCAGGTAATATTGTTCCCTCTTTTTCTCTCCACCTTATGCCGCTGCCGGGGGCTGCAGGTTTCATCCTTACCCGCGATGAGGTGGATATGGGTCCGGATATTGAGAATTCAAACCCCGGCGGATATAAGCCGTTGATACTTACACCGGAAATGAATGGAGATTATGTACTTGAGTTTAAAATTCCTGACTTTGTTAAAAATAAAATCCGGATATTCAAATATTTTGATGTAACTGTTTCCAGAGGAACGGCTCCTGTTACAGGCCGATTATGGAGCAAAGCCTGGCAACTGGGTACGCGTGCTGTTTCAGCAGATATAAGTGCAGCTTATTCGAAATTCTATATATTAAATGACAGCATTGTTACCCGTTTTGATTGCAATGGACTGGCAGGTGGTGTATGGTCGATATATAGCAACGAATGGGGCTGTTCTACTACCGGAGTTTGGAATGATCGTCGCCGGTCAGTTAGGGGAAATGCAACTGTGCAGCCCGAATTTAAGATATTTCTGAATGATCCTGATCCGGATGTTTTCCCCTCAGGACATCTTGGCAAAATTTCCAGTTTCAATATAATTCATAATAAATGCGATGCCGTTGTCAATTTTGAAGCGAATGTAAATAAAGGCGGAAATATTGAAATCCTGCTGGATGCGCCTCCTTATAATAACAAAGGTTCAGAAGATGTAAAACTCGAATATACTGTAACAGCCGGTCATAATGTATTGCTGCCAGCATGGGACGGAAAAGACAGGAATGGAAACCTGATTGCAAACGGAACTGAGATAAAAGCCCATATAAGTTTTTTGAATGACTTAACCAATCTTCCTCTGTATGATATTGAAGATAACCCTAATGGGTTTAAAGTGGATATCGAGAGGCCTGTACCGGTTCTCGGAAACACAAAAATCAAACTATACTGGGATGATACTCAACTTCCTGCAAGCCTCAATCCTACCAGTAATATTACCGTTGGATGCAGCTATACCGGGTTGCCATCTAAATCGGGTTGCCATGCATGGACCAGAACGCAGAATCTTGGAGATACCAACACTGTTAATTCCTGGTGGTATTTAACCACCGACGAAGAGCTGGAACTATCTGTTATACTGAAAATCAAGCCGAAAGCATCATTTTCCTGGTATCGGAACTGCCTGTCACAAGCCATTCAATTTACAGATAAGTCCATGGGATCAGACCTGGTTTCCCACAAATGGGATTTTGGTGCAGCACCGGTCAAAGCCTCCAACTTAAACTCTCAGCAGCCCGAAGCCGTGTTCCATGCAACAGGCACGTTCCCGGTAAGTTTAATGGTTACCAACCAGTATGGTTGCAAAGACACAATTGTTCAGCAAGTTACTATCCATGGACCCCCCAAGGCAGATTTCAATTATGATAATACTTGCCAGGGTGCCGGAATTACTTTTACCGACCAGAGTATTGCTGCCGATGCAATTCTCAACGAATTTACCTGGATTGTTAATTCTCCTCCGGAAGATGAACGTACTTTTAAGGGTAACCCTAAAGTAATTGTCTTTGATGAAGCAATAGATCATACTGTCAGCCTTATTGCTACAGACTTGTTTGGATGCACTGATACCGTTAGTCGTTTGATTACAATAATACCCAAGCCTGATTGCTCTTTCGAAATTATTGAAAACTCTGGTATTAATAATGGTGAAATTTCTTTTAAGAATCATACAACCGGCGCTTCTACCTATTTATGGGACTTTGGTAATACTATTACCTCAACTTCTATTGAGCCGCCTGTTGCCAAATACAGCATCGAAGGAGACTATACCATCATGCTTGTGGCAACCAATTCCGAAGGTTGCATGGATACTGCAACAAGGCATTATTATTATTTACCGGGATTATGGCTTCCGAATGCATTTTCGCCCGATAATAATGGACATAATGATGTGTTCAGGCCTGTTACCAGGCGTAACACGCTTGAGCCATATCAGCTGCTAATTTATAACCGCTGGGGTCAACTTCTCTTTAAAAGTACAAATCCATCTGTGGGATGGGATGGAAATAATAATGGAAAACCATGCAAGGCAGGTAGTTATATCTATGTTGTACAATACAGGGAAGCTGAAACTGAGAATTCCGAAATAGCAAGTAAGAGGGGGATAGTGAGTTTGATAAGGTAGATTCCCGGTTTGTTTATTATTTGGACAGAAGTGATGCCATAGATGTTAATAGCACATACAAGCCATATTTCCATCCTGAGTTTTGACTTTGCATCTTGACCTATTTTTTCATTTTGGTTCTAAATTGTCCGGGTTTGGGTTTAGGTCGCGGCGAATTCTTCTTTCGCGTCACAAAATATATCCCTGCAAAAACAAATATTGCGCTTACAATCTTCACCCACGAAATTTGTTCAGCAAAAACAATAATTCCAATAATTGCAACTACAATAGGTTGAATATAAGTATAATATGCTACAACGGACGAAGATAATCTTTTCAGCGAATAGGTGATGAAGAAATACGCCATAAAGGTTGTTCCAAAAATAATATACAAAATAGAGAGCCAGGTGAAGCTATCGAACGAACTGAAGTCTATGCTTAAGGCTTGTTTAATGGTAAAAGGGAATACTCCTAAAAACCCAATCAAAAACACCCACTTCATCATAATCAAGGGGTTGTATTTCACCATCAGTGGCTTTGCTATGACCAGGTAAAGACTCCAGGCAGCCGTATTGGCTACGATAAACATATTTCCGGTGAAATGACTTCCTTTCAACGAAAGCGGGTGGCCCAGCAAGATAAGCATCAATGCGCCTGCAGCACCCAGTATTATACCTGTCAGTCGTGAAGTCCCGATCCGGTCTTTCAACAGCCAGGCTGCAAAAACAAGCACCATTATGGGATTAGCCGAATTGATAATAGCTGCATCAACCGGGGTAGTATTGTTAAGGCCGGTAAAGAACATCATCTGATTAAATGCAACACCCATCAAACTACTCAGGATCAGGCGGGGGTAATCCTCACGGTCAATTTTCAATATTCTCAGCTCTTTAATGCTCATTTGAATAACGAGAGCAATTAGCAGAGTTCCAAGTACGCGCAGGAAAATAATCTGCATGGGCAACAGGTGGTTGGGCATTAATCCTTTGGCAATCCAGTAGTTTGCCCCAAACAGCAAGGTAGCCGCCAGCATGGAAAAATGTGCGCGTAGGTTTTGTTTTGCCATGTTTTAGTTATGAGAATAGAATGAGTTGAAAATAATTTGCAAAGGTGAGAAAAATCGCTGTTTTATGGGTCTTTTTTAAATGAACAGTATAAGCTTATGATTCATATAGGAATGAAAAAAGCAGCCCTCTCAGGCTGCTTCTCAATTCACCAAAATTTTATCAGTTTGCTATTATGCAATTACAATCTGTTTTACGGCAGAAGGTTTTGCGTCTTTTTTCGGAAGAGTAACGAGTAGAATCCCGTTTTCGAAAGCTGCTCCTATGTTTTCGGCATCAACAGTTTCAGGGAGCTGGAATGAGCGTTCGTATTTGCTTTTATAACCAAATTCGTTCCAGGTATATTTAGGTACTTTTACTTCCTCATTAGGCTGATGGCCTGCGGTAACGGTAAGGACTTCATCCTCGAAACTGATACTGATCTCTTCTTTCGAAAATCCCGGCAGTGCCAGTTCGATGGTGTAGTTTTTATCGTCCTCGCGTACATTGGCGGCGGGTTTGTAGGTAATTTCTTTTTCGTTCGACTGACGCTCAAAAACTTCGTTCATCAATGAAGGTAAAAATGGGCGGAAAGCAAAATGTAAGTTGTTCATGGTATATTCTCCTTTAATTTTTTAGTTTTACTTTAATGGATTGTAAAGGCAACTATTCAACTTCCATTCCAAAAACAAAAACATCAATTTTGTCGTATAAAATACGCCATTATGGCGTATTTGGAATAATAGATACTGTCATTGTGGCTGAATATCAAAGAGTTGACATCAAAAAAGCCGGAATTAACCGGCTTAAATTTGAATAAGGATTTAGATTTTTACCCGCAATGGAAATACTGCTCAACGATCTCCATCAGTTTTTCATCATTATTTTCAAGTTCCACGCGGAGGTTCTTGTCATTAAACATTTTCAGCTTTCCGGCAAAGCCTTCGATAACGGATTGAGGAAAGACATTGTATTTCTGGTAAATTTTGCTTTGTTCCAGCAGCCTGTCGGCTGAATCCCAGCACGAAACGGGAAGCTGACCCAGTTTAGCGCTCTTTTCTTTATGCTTATCGTCAAAAATATTCACATCCACATACGTGTTTTTGGCGTATTCCAGGGCATTTTCCATTTCCAGTCCATGACGGGCAGCAACGGTAAGCCCGGCAAGTAAAAGATATACATCTGCTGATCCATCCGGGCAGCGGAACTCAACGGTTTGCTTATTAGTGAAGTCTTTAGGTTCGACAGGTTCCTGCGGATTGGCATGAAAAATCATATTGTTGGTGCCCGACCAGCCAAGTGGAACACGTACCAGCACTGATCGGTTGCGGTCGCCCCAGCAGATATTGGTAGGAGCTTCCTGGTGCGGAACCAGCCTGAAATAAGAGGTAGGATTGGTATTGCCAAAAGCCGTAAGCGATGGCGCCAGGTCGAGGTAGCCTGCAATGGCTTTACGTGCTGTATCGCTCAGATTACCGTTTTCAACCATGGCATTATAACCATCCTTCATCAGTCGCGTGTGAATGTGCATGCCGCTGCCGGCTTTACCTACAGTGATTTTTGGCGCAAATGTTATCGAAACGCCATATTTATATGCCAGTGTTCGAAGTATCCATTTTGCTATAACCAGCTGATCGGCAGCATCTTCTAGGGATACAGGCAGGAATTCGATTTCGTTCTGCTCATATTCCATCCCGTCGAATTTAAAATTGCCCACCTCGGAATGGCCGTATTTTATTTTGCCACCGGTTTGAGCAATGGCAAACATGGCTTCGGCCCTGAGCGCTTCCCATTTTGCAAAGGGGAACGATTCGTGGTATCCTTTCTGGTCGGGGGCCTGGAAAAGCTTATTCTCGGGACTGATCACATAATATTCCAGCTCGCCCATTACCTCAAACGAGAAACCGGTATGTTCTTTCAGTGCATTATGAGCTTTCCGCAGGATATATTCAGGCGAGCTTTCGAGCGGGTTTCCGTCTTTATTGTAATAGGAGCAGAGAATATCGAGCGTTGGGATTTCCGAAAACGGGTTTACAAAAGCAGTTTTATAACGGGGAAGCACATATAAATCGCTGGAACTGGCCCCGATAAAAGGGAAAAGGCTTGAACCATCCACGCGTTCGCCGGTCGAAAGAACATTATCAAGATGCTCGCGGCTGTTGATTACAAAATTGAGTGTTTTCAAACGGCCATCACCACCTGCATAACGGAAATTGATCATCGAAATATTATGGTCATCAATATATCGGATCAAATCGGCTTTCGTAAACTCATCACTGGGTTTGTTAAGATACTGAACCAGTGAACTCGGGTTCATTTCGGTAAGACTGTTGGCAAAAGGATTTTTCATACTTAACGGCTGGGAAAGTGCGGCAAAAGTAGCAACTTTATATTGTATGCGACATAATAGTTAGTCACATTTCGCTTAAAATGACTAATTTTGAGCGCTTTTAAAGTACACCATAGCTATTTACAATTTATGATTTCATCCGAACACTTAATCTTTGCCGGATTTCTGGTTTTTATTGCAGCCATACTTATACTCGACCTTGGAATTTTCGATAAGAAAAGTCATGAAGTAAAGTTCCGTGAAGCATTAATATGGACGTTTGTTTGGGTAAGTTTTGCAATCGGGTTTTACTTTCTGTTGCTCTATTTCGGAGAACGACTGCATGGAATTAAAACGATTGAGGATGTCCAAAACCGGATTGATATGTATAAACATACATATAATATCCTCGGTATAACTGATCCTCAGCAGGCTATACATATTTACAGGCAAAACCTGGCCCTTGAATATATTACGGGTTACCTTATTGAATACATGCTTTCGGTGGATAATGTATTTGTGATGATACTGGTATTCATGTCGTTCGGTGTACAGAAAATGTACTACAAGCGTGTGCTGATGTGGGGAATTATTGGTGCG
>Ga0208789_1001191_pt1 | contig 16103 bp, 11 predicted proteins | sample Methanotroph_Enr_FD_187368 | JGI IMG/M metagenome (GOLD analysis project Ga0208789, IMG submission 187368) | Enriched soil microbial communities from Old Woman Creek wetland in Ohio, USA - Methanotroph_Enrichment_5 (SPAdes) (version 2) | ecosystem: Environmental > Terrestrial > Soil > Wetlands...
GAATTTCGGGGAAGCCGTAAGCATGAGCTGTTGGGTGAAGTGCGAACAGCTTGGATCAGAACGGTTTATTATCTCCCACGGATCGTGGCAACAACGCTATAAACTTTCCATAACTCCCGAAGGCATCCTGCGATGGACAGTGAAAACCAATACCGGTGTTGCAGATCTTGATGGTTCTGCGCCCATTGAGCTGAACCGCTATTACCATGTGACGGCACTTTATACAGGCTATTCGATGGAACTTTATATAGATGGCGTTCTCGATACCTTTAAAGCTTTCGCAGGAACAATTCAGGCCTCGACCAAGCCTTTAACTATCGGCCGGATGGATAATGTGGAAACCCTCTATGCACTCATGGGAAGTGTGGATGAAGTAAAATTGTGGGACAAGGAAATCTCAGTCCGGCAGATCGGAAACCTTAAAAACCAGTGGGCTACTTCGGAGGGAATTGACGAAAGTGAAATTTTAACGCAGGTATATCCAAACCCCGCTGACAACGTAATTTATATCGAATTTAAAGGAAAGAATGGTGCAGAGGAAGTATCCTTATATACTTCTGACGGCAGGAAACTTTCTGATCGCCACGTCAGTCCCAGTGATTCCAGGATAGAAATCCGGATTCCACAGCCTTCGCCGTCAGGAATATATCTGCTGCGCATGGTAATGGGCGATGGCAGTGTGGTAACCCGGAAAATTATAACAAAGTAAATGAAAGCCCTTTGTGAATTTTTGTAGTACTAAAACTTCATTTCCGGTATTTCTCCAACCACTTCGAGCGGAGCTGCTGTAGCCTTTACAATCTCTTCAACGCTCACGCCCGGAGCTCTTTCAATCAGTTTAAAACCCCTTTCGGTAACATCAATCACGGCCAGGTCGGAGACAATACGTTTTACACATTTTATCCCTGTCAATGGCAGGGTACATTCTTTCAGCAATTTGGATTCACCGTCTTTGCTGCAATGCTGCATGGCTACAATAATGTTTTTTGCAGAAGCCACCAGGTCCATGGCGCCGCCCATTCCTTTTACCATTTTACTGGGAATTTTCCAGCTGGCAATATCGCCGTTTTCCGTAACCTCGAAAGCACCCAGCACGGTTAAATCCACATGCCCGCCGCGGATCATGGCAAAACTCATGGATGAGTCGAAAAAGGCAGCTCCAGGAACTACGGTTACGGTTTGTTTCCCGGCATTGATCAGGTCGGCATCCACTTCATCCGGGAAAGGGAAAGGTCCCATTCCTAAAATTCCGTTTTCCGATTGCAGAATTACTTTCATCCCTCCCGGGATATAGTTGGCAACGAGTGTAGGAATCCCAATTCCGAGGTTAACATAATATCCATCGTGAAGTTCCTGGGCGATGCGTTGGGCAATTTGTTCTTTGGTAAGGGCCATTTTGTGGGAAATAGTTAATGGTTAATGGGAAATAGAAAATAGTTCAAGGTTCTGAAATCCGACATCGCACATCGCATATCCGACATCGTACATTATTATCTCACAGTAACCCGTTCAATTCGTTTCTCATAATTTACCCCTTGAAAAATCCTTTGTACAAAAATCCCCGGTGTATGAATATAATTCGGATCGAGAGTACCGGCAGGGACAAGCTCTTCCACTTCGGCAACCGTTATCTTTCCGGCCATCGCCATGGATTGGTTAAAATTATTGGCTGTTTGTTTGTAAACCAGGTTTCCCATAGTATCGCCTTTCCATGCTTTTACAAAAGCGAAATCGGCTTCCAGGGCAGTTTCGAGCAAATGTGGTTTTCCATTAAACATGCGAATCTCTTTGGCCTCTGCCACTTCAGTACCTGCACCTGCCGGTACAAAAAAGGCAGGAATTCCTGCTCCGCCGGCCCGGCAACGCTCAGCCAGGGTTCCCTGAGGGATCAGATCGACTTCAAGTTCACCGGCAAGCAACTGACGCTCGAATTCTGAGTTTTCGCCTACATAGGATGAAATCATTTTATGTATCTGTTTGTTTATTAACAAAATACCAAGGCCAAAATCATCTACACCGGCATTATTCGAAATGCAGGTCAATCCTTTTACACCACTTTCGGATAAAGCAGAAATGGCATTCTCAGGTATCCCGCAGAGTCCGAAACCACCAACCATCAGGGTCATTCCATCTTTTACCCCTTCGATCGCTTCGGCGGCGTTTTTAACTACTTTGTTCATATTGCTGAATTTGCATTTGAAAGTACAACATTTTACTGTTCATCGCCTCTTTGTCCGGAAATTTTCTTTTAAAATGAATCCGAAACCAGCCAAATCGCCGATTTTCTTCGTACCTTTTTATAGTTATATCTCTTCTTACCAAGGTTTTATCGTATTGCCATCTTATTTTCTCAATTGCATTGTATATTCAACTCAAATCAGGACTTCATTTGCAAAAATGGAAAAGAACGCCTTAAATATGCATTTCCAGTCTATCGATAGCCGGGTAGACTGTATGATTGCATTTCCCGGGATCAGCACCAAGGAGTTGATCATGCGTAAAAATTACTGGTATGCTACCATTGTATGCGGATTGGCAACTGTATTGCTGACGATATTCGTACTCATATTGACAACAGTCCCCAAGGTGCTTATGGGTTACGGCATTTTAGTTATTTCCGGCCAGTTCCTGACAGCCTTCATTTTTTTGCTCAAGCCACGTAAGATCATGTGGTTAATGATTATCCATTTGTATTGGGTCATGGTTGTCACTTTTGTTTTTATAGTCAGGCTTGGAGGGATTCCTTATTCGGGAGGCCTGGTGTTTATAGGATTTGGGTTGGCTTTTTTTACCTTACCTATGCAATCCACCTGGCAAACCATAGAGCTTATCAGTGTTTATCTGCTGGCAGTAATCATAACCACTATCCTCCAACCTTTTCTGCCTTATACTCCTGTAATTTCAGAAAGGTTAAATTTCATTTTATTTGCAGCCAATATCAGCTGGTTATCAATTACCATATTGGTTTACTTACTCCATTCAATACGGCAAAACATTGAAATAGAACATATTGAAACTAAACGCCTGAAAAAGAATACAATTATTTTTGGCGCCTTGATCTTCGGCATCTGGGGCTGCTCAAAAGATTCATTGCCTGATCCTTCCAATCCGGATAACGGAAATTCTACCTTCAAAAAAAGTGACGTAAAAACATTCGTCCTTAAAGCTATCAAATTACAAAACCATCCCACTGAGAATCCTATGGTTTTTTGGATATCAGGTAATATTTCACACATGGGCGTAATTGATCCGAGTAGCACTGTAAACATCACAGGAATGTGGCCTGACTTTCAAAATCCTGGACCACTAGATCCAAATGGTATGCCTACTAATTTTTCCCAGACTTGTGAAATCAACATGATAGGTGCAGATGGCTCAAGTATTTATTTTGTTACCAGCGAACCAGCTCCATTTAGTTTTGCAACCGGCTATGGTGAGCAAGACTGGACAATTACCTCGGGAACTGGTCGTTTTGAAGGAGCTACCGGATGGTATAAAAGTACTTCTCAATTTGATTTCACGACAATGATAAACTATGTGACAGGTAATGGCGAAGTCTTTATTACGAAAAAGTGATTTATAAAGTTTTATATCAAAGTTTGAAACCGGATTTTTAATATAAGTCAAATCGGCCAGGAATGTTAACCTGGCCGTTTTGATTATTTCTTTAACCCGGTTTTGAAAAATTCATCAACAAGCTGGTTGAACTGATCTTTATGATCAATTAATGTTCCATGGCTTGAGTTTGGCAATATCCATAAAAAAGCGCCCGGGATTGATTCGGCGATGAATAACGTATGACGTGGAAGAATTATATCATGATCACCGGCGATGACCAGTGTCGGACATTTGATTTGCTGCAGTTGTTCGCGTGTGATGTGCGGTTCGAACAGATCCAGTTTCACAAGTTTCCGGGTATAAATTAACTCCGGGGTTTGTGGCATTTTCCCTAAAGTATCGTAAAAATTCTTACCCCAGAGATAATCTGCTCCGCTGATTGCTGTGCTGTCGGGCCACAAATTGGCGCCGGTTATGGCCAGCTTTTTCACCTTTTCAGGATGGCGAATGGCCAGCAACAACCCGTTGATGCCGCCATCGCTCCATCCCAGAACATAACACGAATCGAGGTGAAGTTTATCGAGCAAGGCACTGAAATCGTCAGCCATCATTTCGAAACTCAGCGAATCGCTTGTATCTGCCGACTTGCCCTGCGCCCTGCTGTCAACAGCAATAACCTTATAATTGGCAGCAAAATAAGGAATCTGGTATTTGAAATTATTGATCGATCCGCCGTTCCCATGAATTAAAAGCAGGGGATCGCCTTTACCATATATTTCATAATACATTTTAATCCCGTTTACTTCTACATATTCGCCTATGGCTGCATTATCCCCGTATTTGATGGTATCGGAAAGTGATAAAACAGGTGACTGAGCCATGGAGAATTCAGAAGCCAGAAGTGCAAAAGTGATTAAAAACAGGGGGTTCAAAAATTTCATCATACTTCTTTTAAGTTATTTAAACACTTCAATTGCCAATAGGTTTGCTTTGGCTAATGCCCTTTCATCCAGGCTGAACGGAATCCGGTTTTGCCTGCACCAGTCCACAAGCATTTGTGTATCCAGGTTACCAAGTAATTCATATCCACTCATGGGACACCCGCCATAACCACCAATAGCTCCTTCAAAATTTCGTATCCCGGCACTCCAGGCTGCTTCCACTTTATCCTTCCAGTCATCCGGTTTGGTATGCAGATGAATTCCCAACTTCGCTTCAGGAAATGAATTAATCATTTCGGAGCAAAGTCTTTCAATATTACCGGCAGTTCCTTCGCCGGTGACATCTGAAAATACAAGGTCGCGGATGCCCTCGGAATACAGTTTTTCAATCTCCCTGACTACGATCTCATCATTCCAGTCATCACCATATGGGTTGCCAAAGGCCATGGCAACGTATACTCTTAATACTTTTTGTGAACGATCAGTGATGTTTTTTAAGTCAAGGATGGATTGCCAGGCCTTGTCGGGAGTTGTATTGAGGTTCCGCTTCAGGAAAGTGCCGGAAACAGAATACGGGAAACCGATTGTCTGTACTTTTGGTTCTGCTGCTGCCGCAACACCACCTCTGATGTTTCCCACAATTACCATCAGTTTTGTATTGATATTCCTCATATCAAGCAGATTAAGCACATCAGCAGTATCCGCCATTTGCGGAACGGCTTTCAGTGATACAAAGCTTCCGGCATCCACGGTTTCGAAGCCCACTTTCAACAAGGCATTGATATATTTCGCTTTAATCTCAGCCGGTATAGGTTTTGGCCAGCCCTGCATAGCATCGCGGGGAGATTCCGTGAGGATGATAGCTGGAGATTCTTTCATAAAACCAGGGGATAAAATTTCTAGCACCCGATATACCTCGAAATCACCATCCTCTGTATCTCCGACGTACCCTCCCCGATCTGCAGCAAACGCTGGTCGCGGTAAAAGCGCTCAATTGGATAGTCTTTCATAAGTCCATATCCACCATGGATCTGAACGGCTTCGTCGGTTACTTCTTTGGCTATTTCGGAGCAATAAAGTTTCGACATGGCAGCTTCCTTGGCAAAAGGTAAATGATTGTCCTTCAGCCAGCAGGCTTTATAAAGCAGGGTACGGCCAAGTTCAATTTTTGTAGCCATATCGGCCAGTTTAAAGCTAATCGCCTGGAATTTTGCTAACGGTTGACCAAACTGTTTGCGTTCCTGTGCATAGCTGAGCGCCATCTCGAAAGCTCCCTGGGCACAGCCCAAACCCATAGCGGCAATGGATAACCGGCCGTTGTCGAGTGTGCTTAGCATAATGCGTGAGCCGTCGCCTACATTACCAAGGATATTTTCGTATGGCACACGGCATTCGTCAAAGAAAAGCTCGGCGGTGTCGCTGGCACGCCACATCATTTTTCCATGCATAGCCCGGCGAGTGAAACCAGGTGTATCCTTTTCCACAATAATGGTCGTAAACTCTTTCTTGCCATCCGTTTCACCGGTAACAGCCTGCACGGTGGCACCGGCTGAAATCCCGGAAGCTCCGTTGGTTATAAATATCTTTGAACCGGTTATTACCCATTCCCCGTTATCAATATATGCCTTTGTACGGGTGCCCCGGGAATCACTTCCGGCATCCGGCTCGGTAAGGCCAAATGCCCATAAGGCTTCACCGGTGCAGAGCTGCGGAATATATTTCTGCTTCTGTTTTTCGGTACCATAATAAAATAACGGCCCGATTCCCAGTGAATTATGTGCGGCAACTGTTGCAGCCTGCGATCCGTCAACCCGTGCAAGCTCTTCCACTGCAATGATATATGATAAGGTATCCATACCATGACCGCCATATTCGACTGGTATACTGATGCCAAACAATCCAAGCTGGCCCATACTGAGTGTTATTTCGGGCGAAAACCGGCCCTCATCATCCAGTTCACGGGCAATGGGTTTAATTTCGCGTTCGGCAAAATCGCGGACAGCTTTCCGGATATTCTGATGTTCTTCAGATAATTGAAAATCCATGGTAGTTAATGCGTTTGATGAGTAAATTGAATGGGAATCGGTAAGTTGAATTTGTAATAATTTTAGTAGTAATGTGAGTTAAGAACCGGGCAAGTTTGTGAAAACCACATATTCAGTACCAGTTCATTTATACTTGTTTTAATTTGTATAACATGTAGTTACATTTGAAATTTTTAAATCATATCTGCTGATTTTATGATCATAACAATATTCGTCCTCCCGGTATTCCAAAACAAACTAATCCTCGTTCTGTTTCTGCAGCGAAGCGGATAAATGAACTAAAGTTGTATTGCTGTCTACCCGGTCGCCGGCTGCGACAGTTATTCGGTCAACCACCGCATTTGCCGGACTTACTATATTGTTTTCCATTTTCATTGCTTCCACCACAAGCAGGAGTTCGCCTTTAGCCACAATATCGCCTTGCTTCACTGAAATTTTTATCACCTTCCCCGGCATGGGCGACGTTATATTTCTGCCGCTATCGCTAATAGAGACCGATTCAATATGAAAGTCTGTCTGGGCCGGAAGTATATCTTTCCTGATTACATCAAAAGTGTGGGTATTGTAACTTACAAGCACCTTTCCGGGTTCCGGATGAGAAACAAATGCAGTGTATGGCTCGCCATCGAGTTGAATTTCAATTTGTTGGCTAACAGGCGATTCATTATACCGGATATGAATTTGTTTGTCTTCGAATTCAGCTGAAAATTCATTTGTTCTAAGTTCCATGATCCGGCAACGATAGATCTTCTCTTCCATTTCCAGTTCCGGTTGCATCATGATTCGCCAGTACCCGATAGTATTCCAGGTGTTATTAAAAGCGCCGGGAAACTGACCGGTTTTGTCAGAGTTGCCAGATTTACTAACCAATGCTACAGCTATTGGCAACAATGCCGGAATCGTTTTCCGTTCAGTTTCAATGGCTGCCAGCAAAGCCGCCGTATGTTCTGTGCAGAATCGTGTTGAAATTGTATTGTTTATATAATTAACATTTTGCAGGATTGAGTACAGGAAACTTATGTTGTTTTTTATTCCATGAATGCCATAATTCTGCAATGCATCAACCATATGAAACCTCGCTTCTTCCCGGGTTTTTCCATGCGTTATCAGCTTAGCGATCATAGGATCGAAAAAACTGCTCACCTGGTATGGTTTGTTCATGGCATCGTCGATCCTGATGAAATCGCCTGAAGGTTTGCAGTAAAGTGACAGACTGCCCGGAGAAGGTAAAAAGTTACTTGACGGATCTTCAGCATATATTCTACATTCGATGGCATGGCCGGTCTGACGAAGGTTGTTTTGGCTCAGCCTGAGCGTTTCGCCGGAGGCGACATGCAGCTGTTCTTCAACAATATCAATACCGGTAGTAAGCTCCGTAACCGGATGTTCAACCTGGATGCGGGTATTCATTTCGAGGAAAAAGAAATTCAGTTCCTTGTCCACCAGGAACTCAATAGTGCCGGCGCCTGTATAGCTGATAGCCTTACCGATAGCCACAGCTGCATCACCCATGCGGGAGCGCAATTCGGGCGTAAGGGTGGGCGAAGGCGCTTCTTCGATAATTTTCTGGTACCGACGCTGAATGGTACACTCTCGTTCGAACAGGTGCACCACATTCCCAAAATTATCACCCAGTATCTGGAACTCAATATGCCGGGGCTCTTCCAGGTATTTCTCAATATAAACCGTACCGTCAGCAAAATAATTTAATGCTTCACGCGAAGCGGCTTCGAGTGCTGCACCCAGACTTTGTTTATCATTTACAATGCGCATCCCTTTACCTCCGCCTCCACCTGCAGCTTTCACCAAAACGGGAAAACCAATTTCATCTACCTGACTCAGGATGGTGGCTGAATCACCGGATAAGCCTCTGGTAACCGGAACCCCGATAGAAGTCACGAAACTGCGTGCTTCCACTTTATTGCCCATCACTTCCATCACCTGCGCTTCGGGCCCGACGAAAATAATCCCGGCATCGTTACAGGCTTTTACCAGCGAAGGGTTCTCTGAAAGAAAACCATAGCCCGGGTGCAAGGCATCGCAATGGCTGCATTTGGCGATATGAATTATTCCCGGTATGTTCAGGTAAGTTTCCGAAAGCTCAGATTCACCAATGCAGTAAGCTTCATCAGCAAAACTATGGTGCAGGCTGCTTTTGTCGATTTCAGAATATATTGCAACTGTACGAATGCCCATGCGTTTTGCTGTATGAATAATACGGACGGCAATCTCGCCACGGTTGGCTATAAGGAGTTTCTTAATCATATTAATTTTTTAATGTCGGATGTACGATTTACTTTTCTAGGTTCTTCATTGCAGCTTTAATTGAAGATACAATTTTGTGAGTATTATTACTTCAGGACACATTTTCATGGTTCGTTTATTCATATCAGATCCATCCTGACAATTTTAAGTTATAAATAATCAAATAATATTAATTTATTCTTTTAATCCGACATCGTACATCCAACATCGCACATCCGACATCGCACATCCTATTTCACCCAATTAGGTTTACGTTTTTCCAGAAACGCAGCCATGCCTTCCTGTCCTTCTTCAGAAGCTCGTATTTCAGCAATCATTTGTGCCGTATAGGTCAATGCCTCGTTAAGATCAATATGATTTACCACTTTATCAATCAGGTTTTTACAATGTGTTATTGCAACCGGACCGCTTGTAAGCAGCATCTGAACCATCTGGCCAAGGTAGCTGTCGACTGCGGCGGCAGGTAGCGACTTATTCACCAGTCTATAGTTTTCGGCTTCCGGGCCGTTAATACGCCTACCCGTCAGCATCAGTTCACGGGCACCATATTCGCCAACCCGTTTGATCACATAAGGAGAGATACAGGCCGGTACAATCCCGATTTTCACTTCGCTGAGCGAAAAAACCGTTTCGTTGTCGCAAACTGCAATATCGCAGGCTGCCAGAAGCCCGTTTGCGCCTCCGATGGCTGCACCATGAACCACGGCAATGGTAGGCTTCGGAGATGAATAAATGGCATAAAAGCATTCGGACAAACGGTAACTTTCGGCATAATTCTGATCATAACTGTATTTTGATACATCACGCATCCAGTTAAGATCGGCACCGGCGCAAAAGGATTTGCCTTCCCCTTTCAGAATGATCACCCGGATATCTTCCATTTTACCGGCTTCCTGAAACGCATCTGTAAGTTCGGCAATCATAACTTCATTGAAGGCATTGCGTATTTCAGGGCGGTTAAGCATGATTGTTGCGATTCCATTTCCCGATTCAAGTGTAATAGTGGTGTATTTGTTCATTGTATCATTTGAAATTTATTTTCATTTTGGGTCCTGTGATTCATAGTAAATGTTTTGACATCTGCCTTCATACTCCTCTGTCCTTAGGACATCTCCCCTTGAAAAAAGGGGAGAATCCAAAAACAATATTTTTCACTGTTTGGGATCATCTCAATCTCCTGTTCACCCCATCGCAAGAACTACATTCTAAAAATCCCATACTTTGTCTCTTCCCAGTGTTTATTCATGGAAGCCGAGATTCCCATAGCCAGTATTTTCCGTGTATCAACCGGATCAATGATACCATCGTCCCACAGCCGGGCTGTGCTGAAGTAAGCAGAGCCTTCCTCTTCGTATTTCTTCATGATCGAATTCTTCAGTTCATCGCGATCGTTATCACTCAGGATTAGCCCTTTTGCCCTGAGCTGATCTTCCTTTACAGTGATAAGCACACCGGCAGCCTGTTCGCCGCCCATTACACTGATCTTTGAATTGGGCCACATAAACAGCAGCCGCGGTTCATAAGCCCGGCCTGCCATGGCATAGTTTCCGGCACCAAAGGATCCGCCAAAAACCACCGTAAACTTCGGGACCCTTGCATTAGCGACGGCATGCACCAGTTTGGCACCATCGCGGGCAATGCCGCGGTGTTCGTATTCCTTACCGACAATAAAACCGGTGATATTCTGCAGGAAAAGTATGGGCACATTACGCGAAGTGCAGAGTTCGATGAAATGTGCTCCTTTCAGCGCGGTTTCGGAAAACAACACACCATTGCTGGCGAGTATGCCCACAGGCATTCCCATAATATGAGCAAATCCGGTAACAATGGTCGAGGCATATTTAGCTTTGAATTCGTGGAAACGGCTTCCATCAACCATACGGGCAATGATTTCGTGGGCGTCAACCGGTTTTCGTAAATCAATTGGTGCGATTCCGTAAAGTTCGGAAGGGTCGTAATAAGGGTCTTCAATTGGCGCAAGTTCAAGGAACTGTTTAACCGGCTTTTTAAGAGTCGAAAAAATATCGCGGCAAATCTGCAAGGCATGGCTGTCGTTTTCGGCGATATGGTCGGCAACACCCGAAATGGAAGTATGTACTTCGGCACCGCCCAGTTCTTCGGCTGTAACTTCTTCACCGGTAGCAGCTTTCACCAAAGGCGGACCACCGATAAATATGGTTCCCTGGTTACGGACAATGATCACCTCGTCGCTCATGGCAGGAACATAAGCACCTCCGGCCGTGCATGATCCCATTACCACCGCAATCTGTGGAATACCTTCGGCCGACATGCGCGCCTGGTTGAAAAAGAAACGGCCGAAATCGTACTTATCAGCAAATACATTTGCCTGCTCGGGAAGAAAAACACCTCCTGAATCGACAAGATATACACAGGGAAGATGATTCTCCATAGCGATTTCCTGCGCTCTCACATGCTTTTTGATTGTTTCGGCAACATAAGTACCTCCTTTCACGGTGGCATCGTTTGCCACGATCATGGTTTCACGACCATGGATCACGCCAATACCTGTAATTATTCCCGCAGAAGGAAACCCGTTTTCATACATTCCATATGCTGCCATTGTTGATAATTCCAGGAATGGCGTATTGGGATCAATGAGGTGATCGATTCGCTCACGGGCCAGAAGTTTGCCACGCTCCTTATGCCTGCTGATTATAGATGCGGGTGAGCCGTTGACCACTCCGGAAAGTGTGCTCCGGTATTGCTGCATGATTTTCACGTATGCTTCAGAATTCGCAAGGTATTCGGGCGAATGAATGTTGATTTTTGATTCAATCCTGTACAAGACAATATGCTTTTAAATGTGTGGAATACAATAATTTTTTATTATCTAACAGCAGAAATAGTGCCGGATAAGAAAACCTAAATTACAAATAAATCCGAATTACGGAGAGGTGTTGATTTAATTATTCAGTTTTGTCAATATATCTTCAGACCTCACCCTCTTCCCAACGCTTCCTTCAGGCTCATGGCCTGTTTCACCCTGATTCCCTTCTCGGAATTTTCCAGTGTACAGCACTCGTGATATGCATCGTGTTCAAAATAAAGGATGTAATTTTTATCGACTGCCTCATTTAAAAAAGTCTCCTTTTCGGCCAGCGAAATCAGTGGTTGTGTATCGTAACTCATAATATAAGGCAAAGGCACATGGGCTGAAGTGGGTGTAGTATCGGCCATAAATACTACAGTATGGCTGCCGGTTTTGATAAAAGGAATAGCCTGCCCGACCGTATGCCCGTTATAAATCCTGATTTCAAAACCGGGTAGCAGTTCGAAGGGTTGATTGAATAATTTCAGTTTCCCGCTTTCGTGAACCGGCATCATGTTTTCGTGTAAAAACGAAGCTTTTTCACGCTTGTTGGGGTGTATAGCCCAGTCCCACTGCGGTTTGCTTAGCCAATGGGTTGCTCTCGGAAATGTGAGTTCAAACCCGCTGTGATCAGTATTGTATTTAACAGTGCCACCGCAATGGTCGAAATGCAGGTGGGTGAGAAAAACGTCGGTTATATCTTCAGGAGTATAACCCACCTCGTGTAATGATCCAACCAAACTTTGATTTCCGTTCAGATGGTAATGGCCAAAGAATTTTTCGTCCTGCTTATTCCCGATGCCGTTATCAATCAATATCCGCCTGTCGCCATCCACCACCAGCAGGCAGCGCATTGCCAGGTTTATCAGGTTGTCTTCATCGGAAGGATATGCTTTGTTCCAGATCGTTTTTGGCACCACGCCGAACATGGCCCCGCCATCGAGTTTGAAATTGCCTGTATGAATGGGTAATAGCTGCATTTAATTGTACTTTAAAAATATAAGAACAAGAAGTATTGCAAAATGTTACTGCCTGCTCACAATTTATATTACATATGAATTCCGGATTTAACCTTAACTGGCTTAACTGTTCAAATCATACATTTTTTTGTAAACATTCGTTCACAATAAGTATAAATTACTGTAGATTAGCGGATGCAATATCTAATTATAAAATCAAACCGTTGTTGAAACAATGCTGCTAAGTACTGAACTTAAAATAATCAAAACAAAATTATTATTCAACAACAGGAACAATCATAAATAAATATCTTTAAATTCGGAAGTTTTTTAAACCTGAATCATGTTAAAAGAAAATTACACGCAGTATATATGGGACAGCATACTCGAAAACTGGGACCGTACCGCTTTTACAAATTATCAGTCTGTAAGTTATCGATATAGCGAAGTTGGGCGAGGTATCTATTATCTGCAAAAACTTTTTGTCAAATGCGGTGTGAAGAAAGGCGATAAAATCGCCCTGATCGGTAAAAACTGTGCCGAATGGGCTATTGCCTACCAGGCTATTGTGACGTACGGGGCCGTAGTTGTTCCGATTCTGCCCAATTTTACACCTAACGACGTTCAGCATATAGTAAACCACTCTGAAAGTGTAATGATGTTTGCCAATAAAGCGAACTGGGATGTGCTCGACAGGGACCATCTGCCAAGGCTCAAATCAGTTATCTCCCTGGACGATTTTTCGCCTTTGTATGCCCGGAGCAAACATTTAACCGAACATATAACCAAATTTAAGACCCTGCTTACCTGCCCTTTTAACAAAGAGAAGCTGCCCAGGCAAATTATTCCTAACAACGAACTCTTTGCTATTATTTATACTTCAGGCACCACCGGTTTTTCGAAAGGAGTTATGCTTACACATAACAACATTACAGGCAACATGGTGTATTCGCGCACCAATATGCCACTGGTACCGGGCGATCATATACTGAGTTTCCTTCCGCTTGCCCATGCTTACGGTTGTGCTATCGAGTTTCTTTACCCGTTTACTTCCGGATGCCACATCACTTTCCTGGGCAAAATGCCAACGCCCCAGCTATTGCTTCAGGCCTTTGCCGAAATCCGTCCCAGGCTTATTCTTTCGGTCCCGCTGATCATCGAAAAAATATTCAAGAAACAGATTAAACCTGTGCTGGAGCAGACCAAGGTGAAATTCCTGATGAAGATCCCATTTATGGACAGCGTCATCCTTGGAAAAATAAAAACGAAGCTAACCGATAGCTTTGGCGGCAATTTTCATGAAATCGTAGTCGGAGGGGCAGCCATAAATGAAGAAGTACAGGAAGTGTTCCGCAAGGCTGGTTTTCCATTTACCATTGGTTATGGTATGACGGAATGCGGCCCGCTGATCAGCTATGCCGGGTGGCGCGAAACCCGATTCAATTCGGCCGGCCGTTGTGTCGACCAGCTCGAAATGCGCATCGATTCGCCTGATCCCGAAAATGTGGTAGGGGAAATACTGGTACGGGGTGAAAATGTAATGATAGGCTACTATAAAAACGAAAAAGCCACTCACGAAATACTCGACAAAGAAGGCTGGCTGCATACCGGCGACCTGGGAACCATGGACAGCGATGGTTTTCTGTACATCAAAGGTCGAAGCAAAAGCATGATACTCGGCCCCTCAGGACAAAATATATACCCTGAGGAGATTGAAGCACGCATCAATGCGTTTCCCCTGGTGCAGGAATCTATCGTAGTCGATCGTAAGGAAGGGCTTGTAGCCCTGATATATCCGGATATGGAAATGGTGGATTCCAGAAAAATGAAAGAACATTCACTGGAAGCCGTAATGGAGGTATATCGCAAACATCTCAACCGCGAAATTCCAAATTTTATGCAGGTGGCTCGTTTCCAGGTAGTTTCAACCGAATTTGAGAAAACGCCAAAACGGAGTATTAAGAGGTTTCTGTATAGCTAGCATTTCGCCATCCAGCCGGTAATTATCCCTTATTCAGCCTGTTTCTGTTGTAACTTTGCTCCTGGAAATCAAAGCAATTTTACCTAAATCTCTTATGCGAACATCTTTCCTGTCTTTTGTACTTGTATTCTATTCATTCCTGTCTCTTGCACAAACGGATGGAATTAAAAACGGGCAGTACGTGCAGCTTACTTCTTCGGATCTGCCTATCGTTGTTATTGATACACATGGAACGGAAATTCTTGACGATCCCAAAATTCCTGCCGGTTTGAAAATATATAACAAAGGAGCCGGGCAACGCAATTATCTTACGGATGTGCCTGAATTTACAGGTTATTCAGGGATTGAAATACGCGGATCGAGTTCACAAATGTTCCCCAAAAAAAGTTATGGATTTGAATCATGGGATTCCCTTGGAAATAGCATCGATACCTCTTTTTTAGGAATGCCTTTGGAAAGTGATTGGATACTGAACGCAAACTATACCGACAAGTCGTTGATGCGAAATGCAATGGCTTACCAGGTCTGGCAAAATATGGGACATTATGCCACACGGTACCGGTTTGTTGAAGTGATTCTGAATGATCAGTATCAAGGGATTTACATTTTCTCAGAAAAAATAAAACGCGACAAGAACCGCCTTGATATTGCAAAGTTAAAAACGGATGTGAATTCAGGCGATGAACTTACCGGAGGGTATATTTTTAAAATTGATAAACAAACGGGGTCTGGCGGTGCCGGTTGGGTATCTTCTTATCTGCCTTTAGAAAACCCGAACGGACAATACATTTATTTCCAGTACGAGTATCCTAAAATGGAGGATATTACCCTTCAACAGAAAACGTATTTGCAGAGTACGGTGTATAATTTTGAAACTGCACTCAAAAACGAAAACTTTGCCGACACCGTAAATGGTTTCCGCAAATATGCAGATGAAAATACATTTATCGACTATTTCCTTGTAAATGAAGTCAGTAAAAATGTGGATGGATACCGATTAAGCACTTTTATGAACAAGGAACGTGACAGCAAAGGCGGGAAATTACGGATGGGCCCTGTCTGGGATTATGATATTGCCTGGCATAATGCCGATTATTGCAGCGGCGAAGTTACTTCCGGCTGGGCTTACCAGTTTCCTTGTACATACGATTACTGGCAGATGCCTTTCTGGTGGAGCCGTCTGCTGGAGGATCCGCGTTATAAAAATAATCTGGCATGCCGCTGGCAATACCTGCGGCAAAATATTCTCAGCAATGCCTGGTTCGACACGTATATCGACAGCATCTCAGGAAAACTTATGGAAGCCCAGGCACGAAACTTTACCACCTGGCCCATCTTAGGAGAATATGTATGGCCGAATCCGTGGCCATATGCATCAACGTACGAAGGAGAAGTTTATGCACTTAAATCGTGGATGCATGACCGGTTAAACTGGCTGGATGCAAATATGCCCGGTAGTTGTGATAATTCATTCGGTATTCATGATATTACAAATGAAAATGCATTTCATATTTATCCGAATCC
>Ga0208789_1001192_pt1 | contig 16098 bp, 16 predicted proteins | sample Methanotroph_Enr_FD_187368 | JGI IMG/M metagenome (GOLD analysis project Ga0208789, IMG submission 187368) | Enriched soil microbial communities from Old Woman Creek wetland in Ohio, USA - Methanotroph_Enrichment_5 (SPAdes) (version 2) | ecosystem: Environmental > Terrestrial > Soil > Wetlands...
TGGTCTTCCATGGTGACATGCATAGCGTTCAGGATTTCGTTTGGCACATTGGTAGGGCCAGGAATATAAAGGTGGTTACGACCAGCCATTGCATTGCCTCTTTAAGTAGTTGAGTGATTAACACAGCTTGGATATTGAAAAAGCCAATGTCCAAAAACCGGCAATAATGACATAGCCGCTCAAAATCGGCAAGGGCCGATTAGGGCTTGAGTCGAAAAACACGCGGTAAAAATTGACTTTGAGACCTCTCGAAGTAAAATGTGCGGTTAATTTAAGTTCGGCTTAAGCCGCGCGGTTCGGGTTTACTTAGCGTACCGGCACGGGTAACGGCAGCCGTAAAATGTCGGGTATGCCAACCCGACCGGATTTACAACCATGAAATTAGGAAAGCACAAATGAGCCACACCTTATATGCAGCGTCAGTTCAACGAGTTCAACGCTGTGAATTAGCCGTTCCGGGTTCTAGCCCTGAAATGTTTGAAAAAGCGATGAGAAGTGGCGCTGATTTTATTTTTCTGGATCTTGAGGACGCTGTCGCTCCTGATGACAAATTACAAGCCAGAAAAAACATCATTGAAGCGATTAACGACTTGGACTGGAAGGGGCACGGCGTTACTATTTCGGTGCGTATCAATGGCCTGGACACGCAGTACATGGTACGTGACGTGGTGGATCTGGTCGAGCAGTGCGGCGCAAAGCTGGACACGGTTTTGATTCCCAAAGTGGGCGTTTATTCCGATGTCTATATGGTCGAGGCGATGCTTAACCAGCTGGAAATGCAGCAGGGCCTGAAAAACAAAATCGGCATTGAGGCTTTGATTGAAACCGCATTGGGCATGGCTAATGTTGAAGATATTGCCCGTAACGGCGCATCAGGCCGTCTTGAAGCCTTGCATTTCGGCGTGGCTGATTACGCTGCCAGCAACCGTGCCAGAACGACTAATATCGGCGGCTTAAATCCTGATTATCCGGGCGATCAATGGCATTTCGCGATCAGCCGGATGACGGTTGCCTGTCGTGCTTATGGCTTGCGTCCTATCGACGGGCCTTTTGGTGATATTAAAGATCCCGAAGGTTACAAATTAGCCGCAAAACGGGCAGCGGCTCTAGGTTGCGAAGGTAAATGGGCGATACATCCATCACAAGTTGAATTAGCCAATGAGGTATTTACTCCGCCTGCGGCTGAAGTTGACAAGGCAAAACGTATATTGGTCGCTTTGAAAGAAGCAGCGGCGCAAGGTAAAGGCGCGGCAGCATTGGATGGTCGTTTAATCGATGCCGCATCGGAAAAAATGGCCAATAACGTGGTCAGGGCTGCCGAAGCTATCGCAGCAAAAAAATAATAGTCTTGCCGGGTTACGTTAACCCGGCCTACGCAACACATAAATTAGGAGATGCTGTGGATATTCATGAGTATCAGGCGAAAGAAATTTTAAGCGGTTATGGCGTTAAAATCGCTGAAGGCGGTATGGCCTACAGCCCTGAAGAAGCCGTGCAACGCGCCAGAGATATTGGCGGGCATGTCTGGGCGGTCAAAGCGCAGATTCATTCCGGTGCGCGTGGCAAGGCCGGCGGCATTAAAATCTGCAAGACTCACGATGAAGTTGAAGCGGCGGCCGAAGCATTGTTGGGCAAAAGACTGGTCACTCATCAAACCGGTTCTGCCGGAAAAGTGTGCGGCAGATTGTATGTCGAAGCCGGCACCGACATTGTCAAGGAAATGTATTTCTGTTTCCTGGTTGACCGCAGTTCAGAACGCATTGTAATGGTCGGTTCCGCGCAAGGCGGCATGGAAATCGAGGAATTGGCTGAGAACAATCCGGATGCGATCACCAAGATTTATATCGAACCCGCTGTGGGGTTGCAAGATTATCAGGCGCGTGAAATGGCCTTTGCGTTGGGGCTGGATCCTGAATTGTTGAGTCATGCGGTTAAAACCATCCGGGGTTGTTATCGCGCCCTGCGTGAGCTTGATGTCAGCATGCTGGAAATCAATCCGCTGGTGGTTACCCGCAGCAACGAGTTGGTTGCTCTGGATGCAAAAATGGGCTTTGATGACAACGCCTTGTTCCGTCAGCAAAAAATTTCCGAATTGCGCGATAAAACCCAGGAAGATCCCCGCGAAATGGCGGCTGCCGACCGCGGTTTAAGCTATGTCGGCCTGGATGGCGACATCGGCTGCATGATTAATGGCGCCGGTTTGGCGATGGCGACTATGGATATGATTAAACTGGCCGGCGGCGAGCCTGCTAACTTCCTCGACGTAGGCGGCGGCGCATCGGCTGAACGTACCGAAAAAGCCTTTCGTTTAGTGCTGGCCGACAAGAATGTAAAAGCCATGCTGGTGAATATTTTTGCCGGTATCAATCGGTGCGATTGGATTGCCGAAGGCGTTGTCGAGGCAGTCAAGAAAATCGATATGAAAATACCGTTGATTGTCAGGTTGTCGGGTACCAATGTTGAAGAAGGCCGTAGGATTATCGCAGAAAGCGGCCTGCCTATTATTACCGCGGAAACCTTGGCCGAAGCGGCTGAAAAAGCGGTGCAAGCGCGCAATGAAGCGGTTGCAAAAGAAGCGGCACAGGGAGCATAAAGATGGCTATTTTAATTGACGAAACAACACGCATTATTGTCCAAGGCTTTACCGGAAAAATCGGCAGTTTTCACGCCCAGGACATGATCAACTACGGCTCTAACGTCGTCGGCGGCATCACTCCCGGCAAAGGAGGGCAAACTCACTTAGGCAGGCCGGTTTTTAATACCGTAAAGGAAGCCGTGCGCCAGGTTGGGGCTGAAGCGAGTATTATCTTCGTTCCACCCGCTTTTGCCGCCGATTCGATCATGGAAGCGGCCGATGCGGGTATTAAATATTGTGTGGCGATTACCGACGGTATCCCGACTCAGGACATGATGACGGTTAAAAACTTTCTGCGTCGTTTCCCGGTAGAGCAAAGAATGGTCCTGACCGGCCCCAACTGCGCAGGCACTATCAGCCCGGGTCGCGCGATGCTGGGCATTATGCCGGGGCATATTTACATGAAAGGCAATGTCGGTATCGTCGGTCGGTCAGGCACTTTGGGCTATGAAGCGGCTGACCAAATGAAGCGTCTGGGCATCGGTATTTCAACTTCGGTCGGTATCGGCGGCGACCCGATCAACGGCAGTTCGCACCGCGATATTCTGGAAAAGTTTGAAGCCGATCCGGAAACCAAAGTGGTCGTCATGATTGGCGAAATCGGCGGTCCGCAAGAAGTTGAAGCCGGAATTTTTGCCAAAGAACACATGACCAAGCCGGTAGTTGCCTATATCGCCGGATTAACGGCTCCGGAAGGCCGGCGCATGGGGCATGCCGGTGCGATTATTTCATCGGCGGGCGAAAGCGCGGCGGAAAAGGTGGCGCTGTTGAAAGAGCTGGGCGTCACCATCTGCCCGACACCGGCGGCCATGGGTGAAACGGTAGCGGCTGTATTGGCCAAGATGTAAACGAAAGATACAAGGCAAAAGGCGAAGGGCGCAAATGAAAATACTTATTCTTGGGGCCGGTGTCACCGGTTCATCGGTTGCCGGGGCGTTGGCAAGCGAAGAGAACGATATTGTAGTCGTTGATTTCAGGACAGAGTTGCTCGACGCACTAAAAGAGCGGTTCGATATTGCCACGGTTGCCGGTAACGCGGCGCATCCGATGGTTCTCGAACAGGCCGGCGCCCGGACTGCCGACATCATTATCGCCGTTACCGACAGTGATGAAACCAATATGCTGGCGTGCGTGATCATTAATACACTGTACAGCCGGCCGAAAACGATTGCACGGGTACGCGCCGTCGATTACCTGAACAATCCGCAACTATTCGGCCTGAACGGTATTCCGGTGGATATTGTGATCAGTCCCGAGCAAATCGTTATGGAGGCTATCCGCAATTTAATCGAGTTTCCCGGTGTTCAGCATATTTCCGATTTCGCAGACGGCATGGTGCGGCTTTTTTCGGTCAAGGTGGTGGCGGACGGTTCCTTAACAGGTAAAGAAATTAGAATCCTGAAAGATCGCCTGGTCGGCGGTAAAATCCGTGTGGTGGCTATTTTCCGGCAAGGCGTTCCGCTGGTGGTGAGCGGCGAAGCCGTTATTGAGACGGGCGATGAGGTATTTTTTGTGGCGCCTCGTGAAGAGGTGCGCCGGGTCTTGAAGGAGCTGAACAAGCTGGAGGCTCCGATAAAACGGATTATCATTGCAGGCGGTGGGCATGTCGGCAAACGCTTGGCATTGGCGCTGGAACGCGATCATCAGGTGAAGATTATTGAAAAAGATCCCAGGCGCTCTCATAAGATAGCCAACGATCTGGATAATACCGTGGTGCTTTTAGGCGATTGCGCCGACGAGACGTTGTTGCTTGATGAGTCTATCGACAGCACTGATTTGTTTTGTGCGATTACCGAGAATGACGGCGTCAACATTGTCTCCGCCTCTTTGGCAAAAAGTTTGGGGGCGCGCAAGGCCATTTGCCTGCTGAATCATGTGTCGTACAGCAAGTTATTGCCTGGAACAGGTATTGACGTTGCCGTGCTGCCCAATCAGGAAACGCTCGGCAGTATTTTAAAGCATGTGCGCCGCGGCGATGTGGCGCAAGTCAGTTCTCTTTGCGGCGGTACCGCTGAGGCTATCGAGGCTATCGCGCACCAGAGCAACGATCTGAATTCCGTTGTTGGACGCAGGGTGGATGCTATCAGTTTTCCTGAAGGCATTGTGATGGGTGCGTTGATACGCGACAAGCAGGTTATTTCCATTCACGGTGACACGGTGTTTGAAGAAGGTGATCATGTGGTCATGTTTGTGATGGATAAAAAACTGGTTGTAAACATCGAGAATAAATTCCAGCCTCTTTAATCCGGGGAGGTGCAAGGCGGAAAAAACCTTGGCCCTTATCCCTTGTCTTGAATCTTTCGCCTTGAATCTAATCCCATGAATGTCATCTTTACGATCATCAATATTTTCGGCTTAGTCACAATAGGATTCAGCGGTTTGATGGCCACTTGTTTACTGACCTCTGCGATAGCTGATGACGGTGCCACAGCGGCTTTTTACCAGGGTTCTTTGATTACCTTGCTGCTGGGCGCGTTGATGTTTGTCCCGACACTGCGCATACCGAAAAAGGTGTCAAGGCAGACCGGATTTTTGATGGTGGCGATTACTTGGGCAGTAACGCCGGTGTTTTGCACCTTGCCGTTGATGATTTATCTGCCGGAGCTTAGTTTCATCGACGCGTATTTTGAGACTGTTTCCGGTCTGACTACGACTGGAGCGACCATCTTTAGCGGTATTGACCAACTGCCGATGTCGATAAATCTGTGGCGGCATGAATTGCACTGGATAGCGGGCATGGGCATCATTATTTTTGCGGTCGCTATTTTGCCTATTCTGGGTATCGGCGGCATGCAGATGTATATTGCGGAATCGCCGGGAACGGTCAAAGAGTCCGACTTGCCGCCGCGCATAGCGCAAACCGCTAAGGCTTTGTGGCTGGTCTATGCGGGTATCACCTTGGCCTGTATTGTCGCTTTGCGCTTGGCAGGTATGAATTGGTTTGATGCGATCTGTCATGCATTTTCTGCGATGAGTTTAGGCGGATTTTCCACTCATGACAGCAGTGTCGGATTCTTCAATTCGCTATCCATTGAGGTCGTGTTAATCACCTTCCAATTGCTGGCCGCGATCAATTTTGCCACCCATTTTGTGGCTATCCGAAAAGGTTCATTTAGCCCTTATGTCGATGATAGAGAAGCAAGATTTTTTCTCGTTTTGGTGTTGGGCAGTTGTTTGTTAGCGGCTGCAGTGCTGTGGCATGCGGGCACCTATCCAGACTATTTGACCTCGTTACGCCATGCAACGTTTAATCTGGTTTCCATCGCTACCGATTGCGGCTTTACCACTCAAGACTTTAATCGGTGGCCTATTTTTGTGCCGATGTGGATGCTGTTTTTAAGTTGTATTTCGGCGTCTTCCGGTTCCACCGGCGGCGGTGTTCGGATGATCCGCACAATCATCCTGATGAAACAGGCGCGTCTGGAGCTGTTTAAGTTTATTCATCCTTTTGCGGTTAGATCCATGAAAATCGGCGACACTGTAGTTAACAACAAAATTGTCGCTTCCGTGACCGGGTTTATTTTCCTGTATTTTATCAGCATCGTTATTCTGGTGTTTATGCTGCTGCTGAGCGGCATGGATTTTATCAGTGCATTTTCGGCGATTATCGCCTGCTTCAACAACGCCGGCCCAGGTCTTAATCAAGTGGGGCCGGCAGCCAATTACGCCAGCCTGAGCGATATTCAAACGGGTGTTTGTATTTTTGCGATGCTGTTGGGTAGGGTGCAGATTTTTTCCATTGTTATTTTGTTTGTGCCGGAATTTTGGAAAAAATAAGCGGTATCTGAGCGGGTATGGCAGGTTTAGGTTTTTGTCTTTCGGGGCAGGTTGTGTCGCGCAAAAACTAAAAACGGCCTGTAGCAGGTTTAACAAAAAGTTAAGTGGAACAATACGGGGTTGCTTTGTAGTTGCAATAAAACGTAGATGGTAAAAAGCAAAAAAAACCCAGCTAAAAGCTGGGTTTTTTTGGTGCTGCTAAGAATTCGATTTACAGCTCAACAGAACTAGAAGCGCCTGGTCTTTGTTTAGAACCATCTGGCTCATCCAAGCAGCCAGTTAAGCCAATAATCATCAGTGCCATAGCTAAAAGAGATAAAATTTTATTCATAAGAATATCCTCCAAAGGGGTTTCAATTATTTTTATTAAGTTGCGCCATTAAATTAAAGCACATGTATTTTATATCATGACTGGAATGATGATGCAATAATAAAAGTTGGATAATTTTCCGCGCAATTAAAGCTCATTAATATTGTCAGGCAAATCAAAAGAAATTTGGCCTCCGCTCCATTTTGCAGTGCCGATAGTCGTCCATTCAGCTGTAAAATTTTTATGTAGTTGATCCTGAACCCAATAAGAAGGCGCATTGATTTTCTTAAGCTTGATATTGAAAACGACATTATCAAGGTTCAAGCCGATTTTCTGTCCCCAAAAAGCAGTGACTTTCATCATGAGTTTATGCAGGCGTCTGTTGTCAATGTTTGGCGTAACGGCGATATTAGCCCACATGGAATGAACGCGGCCCCAGTTCGGTGCAAGAAGGCGTCCTTGTTCATTGACAAACGGTAGCCAGTGTTCAGCGCCGTTTTGGTCGGTGTAGGTGATTGCCAAAATATGATCGTAGCCGGCAAAATGGTCGTGCAGATAAAGCGCATGCGGGGTAATGCCTAAAAAAGTCGAGGAGGCCATTAACATGGCATTGCTGGCTTGCGATATAGGACTTTTAGGATTGTCGATATTAAGCCTATAAATAAGCCCATAATGAATGGAGCTGTTTAATTGTAAGGCGAGCAGTGCAATTAATATTTTTGCGAGCTTTCTGGAAAATGCATTCGGCTTTTGCTCGGCAATAGTTTCAAAAAAGTGATGATATAAGGTGGTGTCGGGCAGGGCTTGTGGTGTCAAGCAAGCGGATGTGCACGGAACGCGGGTGCGCGTATCGGCAATAGACCGGTATTTCTTTAACGCCAATTGGTGAATTCCCGGAAGACCTAAAATAATTCCGACAGGGAACAAGTAACGCATTTTTTTAAAGATCTGGATATAGGTGTCAACGCCTGAGTAAATACGACCTGCGCTATCCAGAGTGTATAAGTCGGTTAACAAGGTTTCATTGCTGAGCGCAGCAAGCGCAGGGTATTGTGCGGCATATTCCTGGGCGTTTTTAAAGTCTATGCAGCTGAATAGGTCGAAATGATTAAGGATCAGCACGGTGCGATTACACAACGGGCACAGCTGGTCATAAAATACGGTAAGAGCGGGTTGTTTTGCGGTAACCAGTCGGCCGAGACAGCGCCACCATTTAAAGGGGATCAGCAAGGTATAAAAGCTGAGCATCCCCAGGCCAAAAGGATAAATATTAAAAGACAAGGTAATGCCCAGATGCAGTCCTAGGCCAACCAGTAAATAGGCTATGCGCAACCGGCGTTGGGTAAAAAAGAAGATAAAGGTAAACTGGAAGATTAAAATCGTATAGCCGAGAATGTTTTGCAGCAGCTTGTTATTCAGCAAGGTCGACATGTCGATGGCCGAAACATAATACGGTTGCGTTGCCGGCAGCCAAGTGCCCAGGCCATTGCGCCAGTGTTCGGCAAACATTTTGTGGATGGCTGAATCGAAGTACAGAAAACCGAGGCAGATCGCAACAGGCAGAGTGTAGGCAAGAACTGAAACGGTTGGTTTCGGATAAGCGCTGTAATGGATAAAAGGCGTGCTCAGCTTGCGCCTAAGGTTATCTATGGAAAAAGCACGGTCTCCCGGCATGAAAAGCAGGAAAAAGCCTGCCCCGATCATGAATAAATCGAAGCCGCCGTCAAAGTCCCGCTGCATCGGCGTGAAATTAACAAAAACCAGCCAGATAATGTAATTGCAGGTCATCGCAAACTGGTAACGATAACCGACCACAATAAACGAGGCAACCACGGCCCAAAGACACAGGAAAAAAGGAATCATCGGGAATTCGACATCTATATAGGGAATAGGGTCGAAAATTAAATGGTTAAAGTACAGCAGGAAAATGATTTCCTGTAGCGTGATCAGGCCGTAAAGGAGTCGGAATAAGCCTATCCCAGTAGCGGGCGCTTGCTTGGAATGAAGTTCTAAGAGTTTAGCGGAGATAAGTTTATACATTTCATGATTCGGAAAAATCGAGAGATGTATAAATTATACAAGAAATGCAGGGTTTATGCGTTGAATTGTGCGGACAAAACAAAGGCCGCATTCAATCCATAATGAATTGAGATAAGCGGCCTAAGTTAAGAATAAATCGGTTAAGACTTATTTTTCGTCATCTGGGTGTTCGGCGAATACCCACTTTACGAGGAAGTAGCCAGCAGCTATAACTACAACCGCGCCGACCATACCGGCTGGTTCTTTTAACATTTCGGTGATATCTAAGATCGCTCCCATGGGATGTCCTACCTATAATTTTGTGTTTTTAGAAATATTGCTAAGTACATAGCAAACGGAATGAGCATAATACTTTAGGAAAAGTTAAAGTCAAGGCTTATTGTTGCGTGGTTTTATGGAGTGATGTAAATATTGTTTCCGGTTGAAAATTTATTGCTCGATAGCCAATGTGGTATAGTTTAAAATCTGTTTTTTGAGTGCTGATACATTTTAAGATAAGGAATTATGATGAATAGATGCGTTAAAATATTACCACTGGTCGCAATTTTCTTTACGTTATCGGCAAATGCTGACGTTCAACTGAAAGATAATACTGAGATTTTAGGGAAATGGAATCTTCATGATGAAGCGGTTTCGTTAACTAGCCCCAAAAAAGCCGTGACTCAGGAATGGGAATTTAAGGAAGATGGAACCCTTATTTCATCGGCAACAGATGTTGCCGGGCGGATCAGTGCCTTAAAGATTGCGTTAAAGTATTCCATCGAAAATGGAGAGATCAAAAAACAGTCCGCTCCTGGACGAGAAAAATATGAATCTTGCAAAGTGGTTGAAAAAACAGGTTCAGACATGATATTAAAGTGTGCATATTACTTCTTTCTAACCAAAAAATAATTTTAAAAAAGGATATAGCTATGATAGGTGGTATTGTAATGATTTTTGTGGCTCTCTGGATTTACCAGTCAGCTATGAGAGCAAAAACGAGTAATGTAATGATGTGGGTCGCGATTGGCGCGGTTGTGTTTTTTGTAGTGCAACTGGGATTTATTGACGTCAATCTTTATATCATGGAAGCCATTAAAGGCAGTGAGGGTGGCAGCGACTACGAGCGTGATTTAACCAGCATTGGCGATAGAAAAAATGAAGGCGGCTTTCAGGGATTTGGAGGCGTTTTGCTTTCAGTGTACATGGAATTAATGCCGCAAATCGTCGGCTTTTTAGCGGCGGCGCTGGTTCGGATAAAATTTATCACTAAAGAGCCGATTACAGTTGGCAATTTATTTAGTGACCTTAAAGAAATGTTTCTGAGCATAAAACAAAGCTTTAAAACATCGTCTGAAAAGTAAGGCATTAAGTTGATTATAAAAAAAAGCCCAAGTGATGCTTGGGCTTTTTTTATGGTTGCGGGTTATCGGTTCTGACTTTTTAAATGCTACTTGCCTAAAACGGTAGAAACAAGAAAGACAATACCGCAAATAAAAAGCACAGTAAAAATAACTCCCGCAATAATATAGGTTGAAAGAGAGCCCTGCTCGAAGTCTTTTTGCCGGTTATCGTTGCTTTGCACCCCAATGGCAGCAGCTAGAACGCTTTTAATGACTTGAGTAATCGTTGGTTTTGACATGCTCATCTCCGGCAAAAATAGTAAAAAATAATAGTGCTTGATCGTTCTTTAAGCAATGATTATATCCAAATCCATAACTCCTGGCCCGATCCTATGAGCAAAACAGAATTATTAAAACAGTGCTTGTCCCAAAGAATCTTATTTCTCGATGGCGCGATGGGCACGATGATCCAAAGCTACAAGCTGGAAGAAAAAGATTATCGAGGCGAGCGTTTTGCGCAGTGGGAAGTCGACCTCAAGGGCAATAACGATCTGTTATCGATAACCCAGCCGGACATCATTAAAGCCATTCATAGCGCGTATTTTGAAGTGGGTTCCGACATCGTTGAGACCAATACCTTCAATGCGACCAGCATTGCGATGGCCGATTACAAAATGGAATCGCTGGCCTATGAAATCAATGTCGCATCGGCGCGTGTGGCCAGAGAAGCTGCTGACGAATACACTAAAAAAACGCCGGAAAAACCGCGTTTTGTTGCCGGCGTTTTAGGCCCGACCAACCGCACGGCTTCTATGTCGCCCGATGTTAACGACCCGGGATTTCGCAATATTTTCTTTGACGATTTGGTCGTAGCCTACACGGAAGCCACCAAAGGCCTGATTGACGGCGGCGCTGACATTATCCTGATTGAAACCGTGTTCGATACGCTGAATGCCAAAGCCGCCATATTTGCGGTCGAACAGTATTTTGAGCAGATCGGCTACAAACTGCCGGTGATGATTTCCGGCACGATTACCGACGCATCAGGTAGAACATTGTCCGGGCAAACCGTTGCCGCTTTCTGGAATTCCTTAAAGCATGTCGAGCCGATCTCGTTCGGCTTTAACTGCGCGTTAGGCGCAACAGAACTGCGTCAACATATCGATGAATTATCGGGCATTGCCGATACGTATATTTCCGCTCATCCCAATGCGGGCTTGCCTAACGAGTTTGGCGAATACGACGAAACGCCGGAAGCGATGGCCGAAGAGTTGGCCGATTGGGCGAAAAACGGCTACCTGAATATTATCGGCGGCTGTTGCGGAACCTCGCCCGCCAATATCAAGGCGATAGTTGAAGCCGTACAAAAATACAGCCCTAGGAAAATCCCCGAAATACCCAAACAATGCCGGTTATCAGGACTCGAACCCCTGAACATCGGCCCAGACTCGTTGTTCGTCAATGTCGGCGAACGCACCAACGTGACCGGTTCTGCCGTTTTCAAACGACTGGTTATCGAAGGCGATTTTGAAGCGGCGCTGGATGTCGCCAAACAGCAAGTCGAAAACGGCGCACAAATTATCGACATCAACATGGATGAAGGCATGCTGGATTCCAAAGAAGCGATGGTGCGCTTTTTGATGCTGATCGCCTCCGAGCCGGACATCGCCAAAGTACCGATCATGCTGGACTCGTCCAAATGGGAGATTCTGGAAGCCGGTCTTAAATGCATTCAGGGCAAAGGTGTGGTCAATTCTATCTCGCTGAAAGAGGGCGAAGCGGCGTTTATCGAACACGCCAAACTGGTGCGCCGCTATGGCGCGGCGGTTATCGTGATGGCTTTTGATGAAGACGGACAGGCCGATACCAAGGCCCGGAAAATCGAGATTTGCCAGCGGGCTTATAAAATCCTGACCGAACAAGTCGGCTTCCCGCCCGAAGACATTATTTTCGACCCCAATATCTTCGCCGTTGCCACCGGTATCGACGAACACAACAATTACGGTCTGGATTTTATTGAAGCCACCGCCGAGATTAAACGTACCTTGCCATATGCGCTGGTTTCCGGCGGCGTGTCCAACGTCTCGTTTTCGTTTCGGGGCAATAACCCGGTGCGGGAAGCGATCCATGCGGTGTTTTTATACCATGCGATACAGGCAGGCATGGACATGGGCATCGTCAATGCCGGGCAGCTCGCGATTTATGAAGACATCCCCCGCGATCTGCGCGATGCGGTTGAAGCGGTCATATTAAATACTCACGACGGCAGCGGCACCGACAAATTGCTGGAACTGGCCGAGAAATATCGCGGCGACGGCAGCAGCTCCTCAAAAGAGCAGGATCTGGAATGGCGCAGCTGGCCGGTCAGCAAGCGTTTGGAACATGCGCTGGTAAAAGGCATCACCGATTACATCGACGAAGATACCGAACAGGCGAGACTGGAAGCCGAAAGGCCCCTACACGTTATCGAAGGCCCGCTAATGGACGGTATGAACGTGGTCGGTGACTTGTTCGGAGCAGGAAAAATGTTCCTGCCGCAAGTGGTCAAATCGGCACGGGTGATGAAAAAGGCCGTGGCTTATTTGATGCCGTTTATGGAAGCCGATAAAGCGGCGGGCGATCGGCAAACCAACGGTAAAATCCTGATGGCGACCGTCAAAGGCGACGTGCATGACATCGGCAAGAACATCGTCGCCGTGGTGCTGCAATGCAATAATTACGACGTGATTGATATGGGCGTGATGGTGCCGGCAGAAAATATTTTGCAAACCGCGCGCTTGGAAAACGTCGATATTATCGGCTTGAGCGGCCTGATTACCCCGTCGCTGGATGAAATGGTGCATGTCGCTAAAGAAATGCAGCGGCAGGGTTTCACCATCCCGTTGATGATAGGCGGTGCGACAACTTCGCGCGCGCATACCGCGGTCAAAATCGCCCCGAATTACAACGGTCCGATTGTTTACGTGACCGATGCCTCGCGCGGCGTCGGCGTCGCCAGCAACTTGCTGAGCGCCGATTTAAAAGACGAGTTCGTAAAAAGCATCAGTAAAGAATACGAGGAAGTCCGGGAACGGCATAAAGGCCGCGAAGCCAAAACCAAGCAACATCCAATAGAAGAAGCGCGGCGCAACAAATTCAAGTGGGGCGACTACGAGCCGGTTAAACCGTCATTTCTGGGCATCAAAGTCATCGACCATTTTCCACTGGACACGCTGGTTTGGTATATCGACTGGTCGCCGTTTTTCCAAACCTGGGAAATGGCCGGAAGCTACCCCAAAATACTCGATGACAAAGTCATCGGCGTCGAAGCCAGAAAGCTGTTTGACGACGCACAGGACATGCTGAAAAAAATCATCCGGGAGGAATGGATCAGCGCTCGCGCAGTGGTCGGCTTCTTCCCCGCCAACAGCGACGGCGATGATGTCGTGGTCTACACCGATGATGCCCGCAGCCGGACAATGGAAACGTTGCATCACTTGCGTCAGCAGAACGTCAAAGCGCCGGGCAGACCTAATTACTGCCTGTCCGATTTTATCGCCCCGGTTGACAGCGGCAAACCCGACTATATCGGTGCTTTTGCGGTCACGACCGGCATCGGCATAGAACAAAAACTGCAAGAATTTGAGCAAGACAATGACGATTACAGCTCGATCATGCTCAAAGCGCTGGCCGACAGATTGGCCGAAGCGTTTGCCGAATACATGCATCAGGTGGTCAGGAAAGAGTATTGGGGCTATGCCAAAGATGAAGCGCATGAGGCCGAGCAGTTAATCAACGAAGCCTACCAAGGCATACGGCCCGCGCCGGGTTATCCTGCGTGTCCCGATCACACCGAAAAGGGCAAGCTGTTCGAACTGCTTAACGTGACCGAGCATACCACGATAGAGCTGACCGAAAGTTATGCGATGTATCCCGCGTCAGCGGTAAGCGGCTGGTATTTCTCTCATCCCGAGTCGCAGTATTTCAACGTCGGCAAGATAGACAAAGACCAACTGCAAGATTACGCCAAACGTAAAGGGATGCCGGAAGAAGTCGCCGAGCGCTGGCTGGCGGCGCATTTGCATCATTGATATGCGCTTAATACTGTTCGGCACCTCCGGCTGTCATCTTTGCGAACAGGCGGAGGTTATTGTTAAGGTCTGCGTGCCGGATGGCGTTGAATATGTGGATATTGCCGAGCAGGAACAGTGGCAGGAGCAATATGCTGTGCGCATTCCGGTTTTGTTTGATTCGGAGACCAAGCAGGAGTTGGGTTGGCCGTTTGATCAAGCCGAGGTTGAAGATTTTATTGGTGGTCGTGTAGCACGGTAGGCCGGAATAAGGCCATCCAAGCGCGTAGCGCGAGGTGGCGTTTCCGGCGAGTTCCGGTGGCATTTGCCGGAAACACCCGTTCTCGCTGCCGCTCGAACCGGCTTATTCCGGCCTACAGGACTACAGGTTGCGGCTTGTGTATTTTAGAATTATTTGATTGTATACTGGAATCCCGCATAATAAGACAAATGAAAACGGTCATCGAAACGCCCACTTTTCAAAAACAAGCTGCGGCCATTTGGACAGAGGATGAGCGTCTGGCGTTTATCAGTTGGATTTCTCAAAATCCATTGGCAGGCGATGTGATTCCCGGTGCAGATGGTGCTCGAAAAGTGCGCTGGTCAGCAGCGGGTAAGGGTAAGAGAGGTGGTGTGCGGGTGATTTACTTTAATTTGGTAGAGCAAGACGTGATTGTGTTAATCATGCTGTATCAAAAATCCAATCAGGCCAACATCCAGGCCAGTGACATTAAAAAGGCGGTGTAAGGTGGACGTTGAAAAAATAGCGCAAGCAATTGAAGCTGATGCAGGGATGGCGTTGACTGATTTACGGCAAGGCTTAGCCGAAATGCAAGGCGGCATCGGACAGGTGCATAGCCCGGAACAAATTTTATTGCGTTCGGTTCGACAACAAACCGGCTTATCGCAACAAGCCTTTGCTGATTTGATTAAAACTCCGGTAGCGACATTGCGCGACTGGGAACAGGGCCGGTTTAATCCGCCGGGCGGCGTAATATGTTTGTTAAAGCTGATGCACGATCATCCTGAATTAAAGGATGAGCTGGTCGCTTGACGCTGTCTGAAAATAGCCGGTTAAACCACAGTAGGATGTGCCGAGGAACGATGCGCTTCACTGCGTTCAGCACATCCTATGATCTTGATATTCGCCATGATTAGAAAACAACTCGACCATGTTGGTTTAAACGTAGTAGACCTGGATAAAAGCATTGCTTTCTATCAAAGCTATAAGGCGTAATCCGTAGGGCGCAATAGCGGTAGCGTATTGCGCCGCATGAAAGGCCGTACAAACGCTACAATACATTAAGCTAGGATGAGAACCCTTATAACACCGATTTAAAAGGTCAATAATGCCAAACTATCGACGTTACCGTGTTCCGGGTGGGACATATTTTTTCACGGTGAATCTGTTGGAGAGATATTCTAATGATCTTTTGATTCGCCACATTGATACCTTTCGTACTGTCGTTCAGGAAACCCGTAAACGTTGGCCGTTCCATATTGATGCTTGGGTTGTTTTGCCGGAACATTTACATTGTGTATGGACATTGCCAATTAGTGATGATGACAATGCCAACCGTTGGCGAGTGATCAAACAAGGTTTTTCTAAATCCTTGCCGATCACAGAAAGGCGGTCTGCAGTGCGCGTTGCCCGTGGCGAAAGGGGTATTTGGCAACGCCGTTTCTGGGAGCATGTGATTCGGGATGATGAAGACTATGCGGCACATATCGATTATTGCCACATTAATCCCATGAAGCATGGCTTGGTTAAACAAGTTGCAGACTGGCCTTATTCAACTTTCCACCGTTATGTCGAGCATGGGCTATATCCGTTGGATTGGGCAGCGTCCCCAAGCATTCGTTTTGTTGATGGCGAGCGTGGTTGAGGATTTTGAGATTATTGATGCTGATCATGCGGCGCAATACGCTACGCTATTGTCGCCCTACAGATTGCGCCTTTTGCAT
>Ga0208789_1001195_pt1 | contig 16061 bp, 8 predicted proteins | sample Methanotroph_Enr_FD_187368 | JGI IMG/M metagenome (GOLD analysis project Ga0208789, IMG submission 187368) | Enriched soil microbial communities from Old Woman Creek wetland in Ohio, USA - Methanotroph_Enrichment_5 (SPAdes) (version 2) | ecosystem: Environmental > Terrestrial > Soil > Wetlands...
GATACCGCTTCCAGTGTTTCCTGCAAGCCTTCCGTTACCTGTAAGTAGCAGGTTTTTTACCCGGAGCCACGAACAATTGTCGGTGCGAATCGCGAATCCGTTTTCGCCGTTGAGGATTGCTCGCCCGTTTCTGTAAGATCCGATTACAATGGGCTGTGCTTTTGTTCCGGTTAATCCGGATAAACTGAGTGTTCCCTTAAAAGTTTGGCCTCCGGCAAAAAACACTGAATTACCGGCCCTTAGCCGGAGTGAATTTACCTTTTCAACGGACTTAAACGGTTTCTTCAAAGTACCCTGATTCGCATCGTTTCCCTGCTGTGAATCAACATAAAAGGTAGAAACGGGAGAGGAGCAACCTATCATTAACATGAGAAGCGCTGACAGAATAAGCAGAACTGGATTGGTTGACTTCATCGGTAAAAGTTATTTATTTGATCAGATTTCCCTGAACAACTACCTGGATTTCCGGAACCGGGAATCGTAGATCCCCTCCTCTTAATTCTCTAAGTGATAATTTCACCAGGTATCTTGAGTATTCACTCTTAACAGGTAAAGCCAATTTTATATCTATTAATTGTCCTGATGTTTCAACCGATCAATAGCAATTTTTGCGTTGAGGAAATCAGGTAAGACAAGAAGTGCCGCGTTGAATTCTTCGCGGGCCTTATTCTTGTTTCCAAGACCTGCATAACCAAGACCTGCAATATAGTGTGGCATTGCTACACCTGTGCGTAAGCGTTGCAAATTGAAATCTTGTGATTCTTTTGGGATAGCATCGGCATGCTCTTTCAAAGCAGTTATGGCTGACGCAATCAGCTCATAAAATATTGCCTCGTTGTTATCTTTTATGCCGAGTTTTTGATTTGCAAGTGCCAGATAATAACGATCGTCTCCCTTCGAAAGCAGGTTGCCCGGTTTGTTACCGGCACCAACTATACTTGCCTGCCTGTTGACATCAATCTGGCTGGGAGCAGGGGTTTCACCGTACATCAAACCATTTGTTGCCGCCGGTTTATTGGCAGCGATGACTTTGTTCCATGATTTGTGCGCCTTTTCATTTTCACCCAGTGCTTCATATGCGCATCCACTCCAGTAATCAATTTCAACCTTTCGCTTGTCATACCTTTGTTCCGCACGCAGATTGTCAGTAGGATTGAGAGCCGCTTCGAAATCGGCAAGGGCATCGCCATATTTTTTCGCATCAAAACGTTGCAGAGCACGAATGAAATGGGCATCGGTCCAAGCCTGCCCGGTATTAAATGCATTATCACCCTCCCAGATACTGAAGATTCGGCTCTTCAACAGCAGGATAGCTTCATCAGTCTTACCAACAAAGGTCTTCATATTGATCAGGTTACCAAGAGCTTCATCCTTTTTGAGAACTGTTTTTTGATTCTTTTCAAGCAGGGCCAGCCGTTTTTCCACCGGTGTGCCTGCCGATTTATAAAGCAGATCGAGCTCTGCAAAGTGTGTTGGATCTGTATTGTTTAAGGTTATTGCTTTTTCCATATACGAAATTGCTTTGGCTCTTTGTTCATCTCCGGATTTATGTGAATAAGCCTGTGCGAGATTCCTCAAAGTTACTGGTTGTGGATCGAGTGAGGCAGATTTCTCCCAGAATGTTATAGCTTCACAAGGCTGCCAGTCGAAGAGCAGATTTCCTAGGTAGTAAGGAGCACGGGCATCCTCCGGATTTGCTTCCATAGCACTTCGCAGTACATTAATGACTTCCGCCTGGAAGGGGAAAACATATTCCGGCGACTGGAGCATGGCTTGATGCCGATATTCTCCGGCTTTTGCAGGATTACCGAGTCTTTCACTGAAATACCCCAGGTAATAATAAACCAGCGGGGAAATTTTCGCCTTGTCGGGAGCAGTTGCAATCGTCTGTAATAAAATGGTCATACCATCACTCCAAAGACCTGCATTATAGTATTCTGCAGCAATTTCCTGTGCGGTAGCAGGATGAGTATTCATCGTTAAAAAGAGCATTTTTGCGATTTTTGCATCTTTTGACACGAACCATTTCTCAGCCATAAAACGAACATCCAGAGGATCAGTTTTTTCATTCGCATAGGCAAGCACCTGGAGCGCCTCCGCAGTAAGATTAAGGTGGCGTAACACGGCTGCTTTCAGTCCGTAAGCGCGAACATTGAGTGCGTTTGCATCGAGTGACCGGTTAATATAATTTAGAGCTGCTGGAAAATCGCCGCGTATCGATGCAATTTCTGCAATCGAAAAATAGGCGGGGGCTTTCCATTCCTGGCTCCATGTGGCTTTATAGAAAGCTGAGAATGCCTCGTCCAGGCGTCCCTGTGCTTTAAGTGAAACGCCTAAATAATAGGTGGGTTCCGCATTTTTGGGTGTCGTATAATGGGCAGTAAGGCGATCATTTGCCTTGCGAAAATGTTTTTCTGCAAGAGCGAATTCTGCACTCCTCAAATTTAACAAACCCATTCCGGTGTTTGCTGCAACGCTGCCTGAATCCCGACGGAGTGCCTCTTCCCAATAAGGATTTGCATCAAGTGCAGGATTGTGAAACTGATCAATGCGTTGGCCGGCCAGGAAAAGTTCTTCTTCATTTTTGATCCCGGATGGTGCAGCCGGGTTCGTTGTAGCCTCAGGCTTTGCGGTTGGCCGCAGCCTGATCGGGGAATAGGCAACAAGTTCGCGTCCCCCGGCCGAAATTGAGGCACGAAAATCCTGTTCATCAAAATCCGTAGTCAAGGCTACCTGTTTAGTGAAAGGTTTTCCGGGATCGATTGAAATATTTTCTTCAGTAAGAATTTTACTGCCCGCTTTGAGACAGACAGTTGCATTTTTATAGGCTTTCGTGGTATAAAATCCTACAGTTGCTTTGCCATCTTTTAGTTCGAGGTTTACTGCGGCATCCAGGTTGGCATTCTTTACACCATGAATCCCCCGGAAGGGATACCAGGATATTTCAAACGAACGCTCTTCGAAGGGTTGCAGCCACGAATAATCGGGCTGATTATCAGAGTAGGCGCCAACCATTATTTCAAGATAGGGACCATCATCATCAGTAAGGATTTTATCCCACATATTGTCAACGCCCCAGGTGAAAAATTTCTTGCCGGGGATAATATTGTGATCGGCGATGGTCATTATTCCTGCATTCTTGCCGTGATCATAACCTGCGACGAAATCATCCTGGTAATTCACGGCGAACCAGGAAGCCGGATTTTTATTGTTTTTATACCAGCTTACGTCAACATTGTTCGTGACAGGCCACGGTGAAAAACTACGCTTGCTGTGACCTGTAGACCATTGCGTGCTTGGCGGAAATATAACCTGGTAACTATCATTTACATGCACTGCAACATTAGCAAAACACAGCATCGTATTTACCATTGGTGTACGGTTAACGATTCTCACTGAGCATTCAAGAACTGAGCTGCCCGGCCGTAAGGTGTACCCAACAGCCCAGCGCATACGATGCCGTACTTCAAGCTCGCCAACCCAAATTGTTTTACTCCCGTCAGGGTGTTGCTCTTTGCTCCATTGCACCGGAATAAATGTGCTTGCCCGGTGGTGATGCGGTATATTCCACTCTATACCACCCGAAATCCATGCTCCGGTTAAACCAATAAGGGCAGGTTTAACCACATGCTGCTGATATACAAAATCGTAATTGTTTGTCTTATCGATCGCCGAGAATAGCCGGCCACCGATCTCCGGAAGAATGCCGATCTTCACATATTCGTTTTCGATATAAATAAGTTTGTAGGTCTTGTCACTCTTTTTATTCGTGAGATTATCATAGAGTGAATATGGATAAATGCGTCCTTCGGCACCTTGCGATCCTTTTCCAAAGAAAAACATTGGGTTTGGATCGGCCGGTCCGGCAAGATAGGTTGGTATAACCTGATCAACTTCGTCGATTGTAACAAGCGATTGCGCTAAACACATCGAAGGAAGAACCAATAGCAGAATGCCAGGAATCAAAAAGGAGATAAATGTGACCTTGTTGAGGTACTTCACCAATAGCTGTAAGCTAATCACTAATTTCAGGATAGTCATATCGGGCTTGTTTGTTCAGTAAATTGATCAGCAATTCGGTACCAGGATGGCACACGGATTTAATAATCGCAAGCTAAGCATTTGCTAATTAAAATACAATATGTTGGGAATAGTATTCCAATTATTCGCCGGACAATTCTTTTTTTCTTTTTGGCTTATTTTGGTTTAATATTACTGGTTTAATTGTTAACCGAAAAAAATACTGCCTGACGGGCAACTTACCCGAAAGGCAGTTAATTGATTAAAGAATACGATTGGCTGTTTGGTTGAAATATTTGATACATTCTTTGATATCCGGGACAGAATTGTCCCAATTGTATTCGTATTCAATGCAGAAGACTCCTTTGAAGTTTTGTCTTTTTAACTCCTGGAGCATACCTTTCACATCAAGGATGCCTTTGCCCCAAATTACATCATGCTGTTCTTTAACACCTTCTTCTTTCGGAGCGATATCTTTAAAATGCAAAGAGATAATCCTTCCTTCCAATTTCTTCAGACAATCAATTTGGTTTAATCCGTCTCTTCTCCAATGTCCGACATCAGCTGAAGACCCAATCATTTTACTGCGATTGCTAATCTCTTTCAACAGATTTTCGGGTTTCCAGTAAGTTGAAGGTTGTGGATGGTTATGAACCGAAATTTTAATAGCATATTTGTTAACCAGCTTTTCGACTAAATCCCAGTCTGCAATGGCTGGTTCACAAGAAATGTACTCCATTCCCATATCCTTTGCAAAGCTGAACAACGGTTCCCATTCGTCCGGACTCTTTGTCACAACTACACCCATCGAAACAATTTTGATTCCTTTTGAAGCAGCCAGGCTTTTTAATTCTTTACGGGTCTGGGCATCAAGAAGCGTTCCGAATACCTGGTCTCCCCATTTTCCTCCAAGTTTATGACCGGGAAATACCTCGATATATTTTAAGCCAAGCTCCTGTGTTTTATCCAAAGCTTCTGTAAGCGTAAATAAATGGAAAGAATAGGATTGCATACCTAACCGCCATCCTTGTTTTTCAGCCTTTGTCTGGGCTTGCGTATTCAGGGCAAGAAGGAAGCAGGCAATTATCAATAAGACTTTTGTGCTATTTTTAATCATTTGAACTAATTTTGAGAAGAAGCCCCTGTTTTTTTTATCTGCAGAAGCTTCTTCGGTTGGTAATTATTTGGGCATATCGGGTAATGAAAACCCGTTTTGGTAAGTGTGTTTAATCCATTCATTGGCCATTTCGAGGGCATTGAAATCGGCAAAGCGTCTGTCAAAATGTGGATCCCCATCAACAATGGCGTATTCATCTTTCGTGACGATTTTAATTTTATCGGTTGGTGAGATATTTGTAAAGCGCATATTTTCACCATCCCACATTAACTCGCGGTGTAATCCCTGCAATCCCGCCAATCTGGTTGCAAGTACGCCCATCACTACCATTTCATTAAACGGACCAGAGAAGCCAAAATTTGAAGATGCTTCAAGCCTGTTCTCGGGTGTTTCTTTACTGGCGCGAATCCAGTCTTGTTCATGGGCATTCGTTTTCCAGATATCACCGTTGCCACCTTTAATGCGGGGAATTGAAGGGGCTGGCTGTTTGAAATTATTCATGGCAGATTTTGGCAACAACGTGGCGGCACTTCCATAGCAACCGGTCATGATCTTACCTTTACTGCCGATGAATATGATACCTCCATTTTCATCACCCATCATTTCTCCGTCTTTAAGTTCGGCCGGTCTTGGGGGCATCAGTCCGCCGTCATACCAATAAACTTTTACTTCGGGCATTTTTACTTTGCCCTTAGGCTTACGCGCCGGAAATGTATAGGTGACAATTTGTGCAGTAGGTGGAGAGTAAAGGTTACTCAGGGTGGAACTTCCTATAACGCTGGAGGGATATTTAAGATCTAATGCCCAATATAAGGGGTCCATGATATGACACGCCATATCGCCTAAAGCGCCTGTGCCGAAATCCCAGAATCCCCGCCAGTTCCAGGGTGTGTAGGCCTCATTATACGGTCTGGTTTTAGCCGATCCGATCCATAAATTCCAATCCAATGTTTCGGGACATTGGGGAGTTCCTTTTGGTTCTGATAATCCCTGGGGCCAAATGGGACGGTCTGTCCAGCACTGAACTTCAGTTACTTCCCCGATAATTCCGGATTGTATCCATTCGGATATTTGTCTGCACCAATCAAAAGAGTTCCCCTGGTTACCCATTTGTGTTGCTACTTTGTATTTTTTCGCAAGTTTTGTTAACAAACGGGATTCGTAAACTGAGTGGGTTAGTGGTTTTTGGGTATAGCAATGCTTGCCTAGCGTTATTGCATGTGCTGTAACACCTGCATGTGAGTGATCAGGTGTAGCAACCATAATGGCATCGATGGATTTGCCAAATTCGTCAAACATAACCCGCCAGTCTTTGAATCGCTTTGCATCCGGATAGTCTTTGAATGTTTTATCAGCATAATGCCAGTCTACGTCACAAAGTGCAACAATATTTTCGGTTTTCATGTTTGCCAGGTTACGCCTGCCCATACCTCCGACACCAATTCCGGCAATATTTAATTTGTCACTTGGAGCAGTATGCCCAAATGCTTTTCCCATTACCGATCCCGGAACTATTGTTATACCTGCTGCCACCGCGGCTGTTGCTCCAAGGAAACCTCTTCTCGAAATATCTTTACTCATAATAACTAATTATTAATGATCATTTTTTATAACTATTACAACTCTTTGATTATTAATTTTTTCCATAATACCTTAATTCCTCCGCCAGCGTGAATTTGCAGAGCGATACGCCCGTTGGCTGTGCCAATCAGTGAATCATTAAGGTGAGTCATTTCCTGGCCGTTGAGCCAGGTTGTTACATCTGAACCAATCACTTTGATTCGCATTGTATTCCATTCTCCCGGTTTGAGAATATTTTCTTTATCGTCGGGAATTTGGTGCAGCCATCCGCGTCCATACGATTCGTAGATACCTCCCGAATCATTTCCTTTGGGTGCTACTTCAACCTGCCAACCCGAAACGGTAGTACCTTCAACCGTAGAGCGGAAGAAAATACCGCTGTTTCCGTTTGACACTTGTTTGAAATCCGCGGTAAGGTCAAAGTCTTTGTAGTATTGCTGGGTAGCAAGATAGCCGTATCCTTTGTCAGGACCACTTTCGCAGACTAACAAGCTGTCATTGGCATACCACTTCTCCGTACCATAAGCGATCCAACCGGTAATGTCTTTCCCGTTGAACAGGCTGACCGCTGCTTTCTCTTTTTTAGGAAGTTCCCTGATTTTTATATTTCGAAACCAGGCCGGATAACCGTGATCCTGAAGACAGATCACCCCTGAAGAACTCAAACCATATTCAGGTGCATTCTCCCATTTACCACTATTTTTGCGTTTAAACCAGTCAGGGCTCCAGGATTCGAATTCAAGCGTTTTTTCCCCGTTCATCCAGTATTCAACATGTCCATTATCGAATACAATCTTCGAACTGTTCCATTCCCCGGCCGGCTTTATATGAAGTTTGGATTTATCCGGCAGGTACATGGCATAGTCAGCACCGCACTTTTGCCACTCCTCCAGCGGTTGGCCAAAATTGACATCGTCGATCAACTGATATTCAGGACCAGTGAGATAGGGAACCGGATACTTTGCACTCTCGATAACATGATAAAGTACACCACTATTGCCACCCTTCGAGATTTTCCAATCCCAGGCAAGGATGAAGTTGTCATATTGTTTGTCAGTGACGATATAGCCGTTTGCATCGCTCCCATGCCCTTCCGCCTTAATCGTTGCATTCTCCACTTTCCACGGCCCCGAAAGACGATCACCTTTGTAGTCTCGCCAGCCTTTGAGCGTTGAACCATCAAATAACAATGACCAGCCTTCGGATTTCTCCTGATCTGTTAAACGGTTGTTTTCTACCTGGCAACCTGTTGCAAAAAACAGGATTAAGATAATCAGCGGTAAAAGTTGTATTTGTTTCTTCATTTTATTACTATGATTTTGTTGTTAAACAGAATTATTTGAAGCAAATTTATTTTGTACCTACTCAACAATCCGGCTTCATATAATCTGTCTGAATTTCCCTGTGATCAAGCTCTTTTCAATAATTGGCGTTCTGCAGGAGAACTCCGTTAGCTATATCAATTTCTGTTTGAGGAATTGGGAATGGCCAACTTTTTTCTGTTACTAATTTTCCCTTGTTTGCATAAGGTTGTTTTGTATTATAAGCATTCATTACAGTAACATAATCTCCCCATCGCAGAAGATCAAGAAAACGATAACCTTCCAATCCGAGTTCCCATCTTCTTTCGTTTTTAATTGCTTTTAACAAATCACCACCTGCGGTTACAGCCAAATTTGTCTGAAAATAGGTTTCATCTATAGGAATTAAGGTCTTGTCAGACGCTCTGAATGCAGCTTCTTCATCTTTTTTCGATGTTGATACGAAAGCCCGATAACGAACCTCATTAATCAAATTTGCAACTTTTTGATTATCTCCACCTGTTTTTAAAAGAGCTTCAGCATACATCAATATAACATCGGAATATCTGATGTAATAAGGTGTCCAATCAGACCGAATATCTCCTAATGAATAGCCTTTCCGGAAATTGTCAGGAACAAAAGCCTTCCTGCTTTGCTGGAAGTGAATATTGTCATACCCTTTATAATTATGAGTAATCAATTTCCCGCCCACATTAGGGAAGATATCTCCTGATTCGATCACAGAAAACATTTTGCGTGGGTCTCGCGAATCAAATGATTCAGAAAAATCACGGGTTGGGCAATTACCACCCCATCCGCCGACTTCTCCGCGTCCTGCATACATAACTGCAGTACAATAACCAATATCCATGTATCCTGGCACATATTTTCTTACTACTGTAAAAATGCATTCCTGTTGCAGTTCTGACGCGTGAGGTCCGGCAAAGTAATTACCTCTGAAAAGATTCTGATAGTCAGCAACCAAAGTAAATGCGTGACTATCATAAACTTCTTTAGCTGCTTTAAGTGCCAGGGTATAATCTGCAGCTGCATCACCTTTCATATTTCCTTTTTCAGCTAATCCTGCAAAGAACAAGCATGCTCTTGATTTAAAGGCATATGCAACATATTTTGATATTCTGCCATACTCGCTGCTGTTGACATTTAGTGGCAAATTTGGGTCCGAGATACATTCATCAATGTCTTTGATTATTTGAATTTTAAGATCTTCAATTGAGGCTTTAGCAGGTAACTGAGTTGGAACCGGAGTTTCAGTAATCAATGGAACTGAACCAAATGTAGAAACAAGATCAAAATAAAACCATGCTCTTAAGAATTTTAATTCAGAAGTATAACGTGATTTTGTCTCGGGTGAAACAACAGTGCCATTTGCAGCTACCAGAGAAGTTGCTTTGCTAATACCTTCAATTGCAGAATTACAGCGAGAAATTCCAGTAAATCGTCTTGTCCATGTATTAAGTAACTCCCCATTGGAGGTTAATGGCCGTCCTGTTGCTATATTTTTAGTGTCGGCGCGGTCGTTAGCATCTGATCCACCGGCATCTGCATCATCAGTTATGTTACTTCCAATTTCGATTCGATTTAGGTAATAATCCCAATCGCCCCAGGGAATCATATTAGCATAACAATCCGTGACGGCTTTAAACGCTGCATCAGGTGTGTTATAATATCCTTTTTCATTAATTGACGCATACTGTTTCGAATCAAGAAAACTATCGGAACAGGAATTAAAAACAACAATTAAAGTAATTACCAGTATATATAATGATTTTTTCATAATTCCGAAAATTAAAATTTGATACTCAATCCCATTAAATATTGACTAGCTTGCGGATAGAAAGCTATGTCTACCCCATTAAAAAGAGGACTGGAATCACCAATTTCGGGTGACATTCCAGAATATTTGGTAAGTGTAAATAAATTATATGCTCCAACCCATATTCTCATTTCCTGCATAAATGCTTTTTTAAGGAGAAAAGCAGGTAGTTTGTATCCGATTTGGAGGTTTTTCATTTGTAAATATGAGCCATCTTCAGCCAACCAATCAGAAACCTGGACATTGGTTGAATTGTCAGTGGTAATCCGGAATTGAGTATTGGAATGGTTCGATTCAGTCCATGCATCTGACATTAAATCTTTTGGTGCATTGTAGTAGGCTGTTCCGGAATTTAGATCGAGCTTTTTCATGTTCATTATTTTGTTGCCCTGTACCCCATATAATGTCATTGAAATATCAAACCCTTTATATTCCAATCCAAAATTAAGTCCATAATTAAATTTTGGGAATGGACTTCCAAGGAAAGTGCGGTCCGCATCTGATATCAAACCATCGCCATTTACATCTACGTATTTCAAATCACCAGGACGAGCCTTATCTTGTATTACTTTTTCACCTTTCGCGTTTTTATAATTACTTATTTCATCCAGTGATTGAAATATTCCATTGGTTTTTAAGCCATAAAAATAACCTACGGGTTGTCCTTCCTCCGTTTTTGTAATTGTTTTATTATCGTAACCAACACCATACAATGGTTGACCACCACCTAATGATAGAACTTTGTTTGCATAAGAGAAAATATTACCTCCAAGATTATATTTAACCTGTCCAATATTCCCTGTGTAATTTGCAGTGAATTCTACCCCTTTATTTTCAATACTTCCTGCATTTGCCCAAGGATTATTTGTATATCCAATGTATTTAGGTAGTGGAACCTGAAGTAACATATCTTTTGTTTTCTTATTAAAATAATCTAAAGAAAAAGTCAAACGATTGTCATACATGCCTATATCTGCACCAATATCGGTTTGTTCAGTAGTTTCCCATTTCACATCCGGATTGCCCATATAGCTTTTCCCGCCAGCCAGTTGGAATCCACCACCAAATAAGTAGTATCCACTATTTAGACTATATGTTGATCTGTAGGCACCACCATTAATAGCCTGATTTCCTATCTGACCCCAACTAGCACGGATTTTTCCCTTCGAAAGTGATTTTCCGAAAAAATCTTTTACAAAATTTTCTTCGGTAAATGACCATGCCCCGGAAACTGAAGGGAAAATTCCCCATTTATTCCCAACATCAAAATTTGAAGAACCATCGTATCGAATCGTAGCTGTAAGCATGTATTTATCCTGCCACGAGTGGAAAAGACGTCCGAAATACGAAACCAAATATCCATCTGATTTGATTCCCGTTGCAGAAGCCGTTTTAGTTGCAGCATTTATTACCTTCTGTGATTCATCGTTTGTTACGATTCCTGTCTTGGCTGCACTAAAGCTACTGCTTTTTGTCATCTCAACAGAATTACCAAACATGAAGGTTGTATGCTGTTTGCCATGCCAATCATACGTTTTATTAATAGTAAATAAGTTGTCAATAACTGTATAATTTGATAAGTATGAGGCATTTCCAACAGATCCGTCAACATCATTCTGATAGGCGCCAATATAATAGGAAGGTGTAAAATACTCAGGATTGGCACGATAAATAGAGGTGTTAATTGATCCTCTGTATTTTAACCAACTTGTTAAATCGATATCCAAATTAGAACCGCCTCTGAAGGTAACATCATTCCAAACATTGTCTTTATTTACTGCTAGTTGAGCTATTGGATTGTTCCTGTTATTAAAGAAAACCGGACTATATGATGAATACGGGTTACTTGCATCAATTTTATCAGTTAAAAGTAAATTACTAAGGTAATCAGGAACATTTTTCAAATTTGTTCTATAAATAGGAGTAACCGGATCTGCAGTTAATGCACAAAATATAGTTCCATTATAGATCGTATTTTCTACTACATTCCTTCTCGATTGAGAAACCAATGAAAAATTGCTTGATAATTTGGCCCATCTTGTCAATTGGTTATCTAAAGTTGTCCTCCATGAAAATCTTTTAAAATCGGACTCCTTAACAATACCATCCTGCGCCATGTACCCAATAGAAGAATAAAAGGAAGTTTTTTCTGTTCCGTTTGAAACAGAAACATTATAATTTTGAATAGGGGCAGCCTGGAAAATTTCATTTTGCCAATTGGTACCCTGTGTATTGCCAAAATTATCTTTCAGAAAAGTTAACATTGTTTGTTTTTCAGCTGGAGTGGTCCATGTTTGACCTGTTCCATTACTATAAGCAAGATTTCTGTAATCAATGAATTCTTCGGCATTCATCATGTTGAATTTTTTAGTGACATTCTGAAGGCCATAATACATATCAAGATTCACATTCATTTTGTGAGTATTGCTCATTACTCCTTTTTTAGTCATCAGCAGGATAACTCCGTTAGCACCCCGGGAACCATAGATAGCCTCCGCAGATGCATCCTTCAGAATTTCCATTGAGGCAATATCATTTTGGTTTAACCATCCAATATCAGATTGAGGAAATCCATCAACCACATAAAGAGGATCGTTCCCATTTACAGTGCCGATACCCCTGATTCGAACAGCTGGAGAAGCGCCGGGACTACCTCCTGTTGAAGTTATAGAAACCCCGGCAACTTTTCCCTGCAATGCCTCTGTAGCAGAACGAACAGGGATACTTACTAACTCAGTTCCTTTAATACTGGATATAGAGCCGGTTAAATCACTTTTTTTCATTGATCCATACCCAATTGCAACCACTTCTTCAATTCCAATGGTCTCATCTTCCAGCAAAACATTTAAAGTTGTTTTACCTCCAACAGCAATTTCCTTTGTTTTCATCCCCACAAACGAAAATTGTAAAGTTGCATTATTAGGTACATTGGAAAGTGAATAACTACCGTTGGTATCAGTAATAACCCCGGATGTAGTACCTTTTACAACCACTGAAACACCTGGTAGCGAAGCTCCTGTTGAATCAGTAACTTTGCCGGTGATCTTGCGTCCCTGTTGCGTCGTCATTGAGGGATCGGCAGCACCTTTCTCTTTGACAACGATATACCGGTCAATAATTTTATATTCCAATCCGGTTTTTTCCAATACCTGATCGAGGATTTCGGTAATATTGGCATCTTTGAGTTCAACTGATATCGCCTCTTTTGATTTTACATCTTCATTTTTAAAGTAAAAATAGAACTCACTTTGATCCTCTATTTGCTTGAAAATATCGATAAGCGAGGAGTTTTTGGTCGTCAGATTTAGTTTTGTGTTCTGTGAGTAGGTGGAGGCACTCATGGCTACCATACTTCCAAATAACAGAATGACAGTTAGTTTCATAATTCGCAATTTTTTTGTCCACGACGATTTACCGCCATGGAGAAGTCGATACATTTTCATAAATTTGAATGATTTTAATTAACATTAAAGGTTTGTTTGAATCGTAAACTGCGGTGGGGATGGTACGAACATCTTCACCGTTTTTTTTGTCGTTTTAGTTTGTCATAGGCATTCTTTTTAATTTTTATTGTAGATAGTTATTTTATCTTTTCCGTTGGCATTTACCTGATGTTTGAACCGAATCGGAGAGAGCAGTTCCAATACCTGCATAATCTGGTCAACGGGTTTGTTTTTTAATATTGTTCCGGTAAATTTTTGTGATTTAAGTTGTTCATTGTCAAAGAAAATTTCCACATTAAACCACCTCTCTAATTTGACAGCAATCTCGTCCAATCGTTCATCTTCAAAAAATATTTCACCCTCTTTCCATGCTATGTAAAAGGCTGTTTTTACATTTTGAATCTCTAATTTGGTTTTGTTTTTGGTGGCCATCTGACCAGGACTGAGGTTTGCAATAGTTTTACCTGCATTGTTTTGAAGGGCAACTTTCCCTTCGACCAAAGTAACCGATGTAGCTGCATCTTCCTTGTAAGCAGAGAGATTAAATGAAGTTCCCAGCACTTCCACCTTCATTTCGGCAGTATTTACAGTAAATGGTTTGTGTGCCATTTTAGCCACCTTGAAAAAGGCCTCTCCATCGATAAAGACAGATCTGCTGTTCTCTGCAAATCGTTCCGGGTATCGCAGGGTGGTGCCCGAATTTAACCAGATTTTAGTTCCGTCGCTAAGTGTAAGTTGGCTCATCTGTCCACAAGGGACTGTAATCTCCGAATAACGTGTTTCTTTGTCTGCCGGGACATAAAGGCGAAGGAGATTTCCGGCAATAAATGCCACCGCGATAATCGCCGCATATTTAATCGCATCCTTAATCCAACGTAACTGGTAGAATCTGATTCCGTTTTCAATCTTTTCCCATGATCTGACCTTCCCGTTTACAGGAATTGCCCCTGATTTTGCGAGGTTTTCTGCAATCTTCAGTGCTTTCTCATATTCACGGAGATGGGCATCGTCTTTCATCATTTCATTGAATTCCGCTTCTTCCTCACTATTCAACTCCCCGTGAAGTTTTCCGGCTATTTTTTCCCAATGCGAATCTTGATTTTCTGTCATTTTTAATGTTGGTTTCTATCCCTATGACGAAAAAGTTTTGATATAGGGTGACAGGGGGAAGAATTAATTTGATAATTAGCTGCGCTGTCTGTCGGCTGACGGATCCTTTCGACAATTTGATAATTTGAAAATGGGAGGGTGGGAAGATGGGAAAATAGGAGATATAGAGACACATAACCTGCCTCTTTCGCCAGCTACCAACTGCTAACAACTTACCCGCAGCATAAATATCAGCTCCATGCTTTTTGGATCAAGTTCCTCTTTGAGAAACCGGTAGGCACGGCCGATCTGGGTTTTTACGGTGTTTACTGAAATCTGTAGTTTTACAGCAATCTGTGCGTACGTGCATGATTCAAAAATAGCCAGCTCCAGGATGCGCCGTCGTTGTTCCGGAAGCTTTTCCAATGCGTTATATAACCGGGAAAAGTGATCCAGGTCAATCTCCGATTCCTGATCAGGCAGTTCGGGCATGGAACTAATGTCCAGTAAGATAATTCCCCTTTTCCTGCGAATGTTGTCGATTAAGCAGTTATGCAACATCAAAAAAAGGTACGATTTTACTGAATGGATAATTACCAGGTTGTCTCGTCTTGTCCAAAGTTTTATAAAACAATCGGCGACTGCTTCGTCCAATCCGTATTGATTATGATATAGTTTTTTGGCATAAAGATATAACTGGTAATAATACCGGTCGTGCAACATCTTTAAAGCCTGGGTATCTCCATTCCGGATCTTTTCCCATAATTTCATGTCCTCCTCCATAAAGATTGAACAAGCTCAATATTACTTTTAGTAGTTTGCGCTACCAACAAAATTTCATTAATTTTAATATAAATACTAATATTTAGTAAAGTATTGATATTTAGTTTTTTAGGAGGCAAATCGGCATGGTTGATTCTATCTGCCCCAGAATAATTTGTGGATCAGCTCCGAAACGAAACTTAAAATTTGCTGTTGGGCAAATGTATCAATAAGATTTCAAAATAAAAAAGCGGATATTTTATTGTATATTTGACAACCTTTTTATTGGATATTTGTTTTTGCTTTTGTATGAAGAAGTTTCTATCCATATCATTTTCATTTCTCATCCTGCTTTCGGTGATGCATTTTACCATTGCTACGCATTACTGTGGCGGTGAAATTTCAGCGACCAAAGTATCAGTTTCGGGTGAGCTGGCTTCTTGTGGTATGGAAGGCCCTGTCGATAATTGCTCTTTGCCGGGCAATCATCTCAACTCACATTGCTGCAATGACAAAGTTTCGGTTTTTGTTGTCGATAACAATTATGCCCCCTCGTTTTTTCAGTTTAAAGCGTTTTCACAACCTGGTTTACAGGTTTTTAATATCCCTGAAAATTTCAGGATTCACTCATTATCAGTTTTAAATATTATTAATACAAATGTCAGACCGCCAGGCAATTTTATGGTGAGCGCTGTCAGCTTACCCGGCATTTGTGTTTTCCGGATTTGATGTTATTGTTTTCCCGTTTTTTTAGCAGGATTGTTATGTCAACTTTTCTGCGAAGGAATTGTTTTATTTATTATTCAATACATTAACATCAAATTTTAAGATTATGAAAACTGTAAAAATCATTATAGTTGCCTTACTGGCAATCGCTTTGGGTTCTAATTCCTATGCCCAAACCCAGGATA
>Ga0208789_1001196_pt1 | contig 16053 bp, 12 predicted proteins | sample Methanotroph_Enr_FD_187368 | JGI IMG/M metagenome (GOLD analysis project Ga0208789, IMG submission 187368) | Enriched soil microbial communities from Old Woman Creek wetland in Ohio, USA - Methanotroph_Enrichment_5 (SPAdes) (version 2) | ecosystem: Environmental > Terrestrial > Soil > Wetlands...
GCACGTCCCCCGCTTGAAGTGGTCTTATAAACCAAATTACCGGTTACATCGGTTATTTTTACAGTCGACTTGTCGGAAAGACCATCGATTGTAATGTCACCATGGTAGGTTTCCCTGACAGGATTTGGCCAGGCATAAAGATACTGAAACGAATTGTTATCCTGGGTCGCTTCACCCATCCAGGAGATTAGTCCGCGTTGGGTTGCAAAAAAAACCTCACCGTTCTGCCCGTTAATGGCAATACTGGTAATATTGTTCGAAAAAAGTGGTGAATTATCGGTATTAAAATGGCAAATCAACTTCGACCCGTCTTCGGAAAAAAGGAAGGCACCGGATTTTGAGGTTCCAAACCATTTTCGGTTGCCTCCATCAACAGCAATAGCATTAACTGTCTCATTTTCAAGAATAGGATGGAATAATCCATCCCCTTGGTCAACCGAAGGCTGAACTCCGTAAAACTCATTATTGCCTAAAAGAGCATCGGGATTTGAATAAAGAACGATACCGTTCTCCGTTCCAACCCAAAGATAACCATCATGGTCTTCAGAAAGGGCATTTACCTGGTTGAACCCCCTGATAACAGTTGTTTCACCATTTGAAAATCTGCTCCTGACCGAGGTTTTCCTGTAGACATCAGCTGCAGGGTTACCGGTGGTATTGCGTGTCCTAAGTGCAAAAAGATCTGAATTATTGACAATAATCCACTTGGTGTCAGTTTTTGTAACGATCACGTCACCTGCCGCAGAAAACTGGTTATCAATTCCCGGATAGGTTAACGATTTCCATGTTCCATCCGGTTTTATGACGTGGAGCTGGTTTCTGCCCGAAGGATTGGTCACCCATAAATTACCTGCGGTATCATATGTTAATCCGCCGATTTTACAGGTTCCATTCTGTGTTTCGAGGGATGAATTATTTGATTTGTATTGCTTTATAGTCTTATCCCCTTCAAATTCAATCAATCCGTCTCCGCTGGTTGATCCCCAGTAATGTTCAGGGTTAGCAGGTGAAGGAACGACCCTTGTTATATTTTTTATTCCGGATAACCTGGTATCTGAATATTCGTTAATTGAAGTCCAGGTTTGGTCTTTTAAACGATGAATTTCAGCCGGAACTGCGACAGCTTCCGCATCACTATTCCCCGTTGCGATATAGACATTGGTTCCGAAGGTCGTTAACGAGCGTGAATTATTTTTTGCCGGGCTCGGGGGAACAATCGAATAGCAGGAACCGTCTCCCGTTTTTCGAATCAGCCCGAACAGGTGATCCCCAATCCATAACTCACCGGCATTATCGATCAGCACATCTGAAGGGTTGATCTTTGCGGTTGCAGGAAGGAGGGAGCCATAGTCCGAAACTGTATTGCGGCCGCTGTCATTGATTAATTCAATGCGTTTGTCGCAAACCAGCAATAATGTTGACGCCAATGATATAATCTTCCGTATCCCTGTGATTTCCGGAAAGACAGATTGCCATGATGTACCGTCGAAGCTGTAGATCTGACCATTAATGTCACAGGTATAAACCCTGTTATTAAAAACGGAAATTGAATTGAATTGATTCTGAGGTGAGGGTAGCCGATCCTGGAGTATCCAATTATGATAATCCTGAAGATTGAGATTACTTTTTTCAGCCCTGAAAACACCTGATGTGGTTGCAGCCCAGAAATAGCGCTCGTCGGTCGCAAGTTCACTGATGGTGACTGGGTTAGCATCCGGACCGATTACACAGGTTTCTGTCACCTCCCACTTTTTGAGATTGATCTTAACAATGCCAAAGTCACAACTCAGCCACATAAAATCGCCTTCACATAGAATATTATTAATTGATTTATTGACGATTGTTGTTTTAAGTTTAATATCAGGAAGGTTAAGAACAACATTTCCTATAAGAAGGTCGAGGTTGCCGTTCGAATATCCGATGATCAGGGCTCCTTTTGATACCGACCAGCTGATGGTTGAAATTCCCGAATCAGACAGCCCTTCAACCCGCGACCAGGTTTCGAAACTGTTAGCTGAAGGATCGAAAGAGAAAAGCCCGTTCTTGTTGGCCGCAAAAATCTTCTTGTCGCTTTTTGCAATTGCAATAGTCTGATAATATGACAAATAAGAATGCCAGTTATTCGCCGGAATCTCACAGGGAACAGAGGCTCCGATCGCAATCAAAAGAAATATTGTAAGCTTTTCTCTCATCAGCGGCTTTTAATAAAAGGCAAAGGCAAAAGGCAATCCTGAAACCCTTATCCCGCATATGGGGACCAAATAAGATGATCCGTCAACTGACGGTTGGTTTATTTTATACCCTTAAGATAATCAACTAATTTATTCACGGCACGTCCCCTGTGGCTGATCAGGTTTTTATCTTCTGCCGACATTTCGGCAAATGACTGGTTATAGCCGTCGGGCATAAAGATGGGGTCATATCCGAATCCTGCCTCGCCCTGCTTTGCGGTTAGTATCTTACCCTCAACAATCCCTTCAAATTGTTTTTCTGCCCCGTCAATGACCAGCGAAACAACACACCTGAAACGTGCTTTCCTGTTGGTTATGTTGGCCATTTTTTCTAAAACCTTTAATAGATTGTCTTCCGGGCTTTTATCTTCTCCTGCATACCGCGCTGAATAAACACCAGGCTCATTTTCAAGTGCTTCAATTTCAAGTCCCGTATCATCGGCAAAGCAGTTAATCGAATATTTATTCCAGATGTAGAAAGATTTCTGTGCTGCATTAACCTCAAGTGTAGTGCCCGTTTCGGGGATATCGTCAGTGCAACCGATATCATTCAGGCTTACCAATTCAAATTCTGACGGTACAATCTGCCTCAGCTCCCTTAATTTATGATCGTTGTTTGTTGCAAATACCAGTTTTCTCATCGATTTAAATGATTTGGTGCAAATTTAACCTAATTCGGATAATTGTGTAACTATCTTATTGAATCACCGTAAGATTGATTTTCATACCAAATTAATTTCCTGATTACATAAACACACAGATCATGGACTATCCAGGCAGAATAATTGTTCTAGGGGAGAATAACAGCGATATCGTAAAAGCCATTCAGGTTAAACTAAATGAGAGAGGATTCGGTGTTCCGGAGATTAACGGTAATTTTGATGAATTCACAGAGAGTGCTGTGCGGTTATTCCAATCCCAAACCAGGGACTCACAAGGCAATCCGCTGGTTGTTGATGGGAAAATGGGGCCAATCAGTTGGGCTGCACTATTTTTAACCGGAGAAAATCGTCCTGAACCCGAACCTCAAAACGATGAACTGTTATTGAAAGTCCTTGAAATAGCAGCTTCACAGATCGGCGTTATGGAAGATCCACCCGGATCGAACCGTGGACCCCAGGTAGAAAGATATCTTGCGAGCGCAGGTTGCAATCCCGGAGATCCCTGGTGTGCTTCATTTTTATACTGGTGCTTTAACGAGGCCGCCAAATCGTTGGGGATAAAAAATCCGCTGCTTCGAACCGGCTCGTGTATCTACCACTGGAAGAATACAACAGGTAAAAAGTTATCCGGTGCGGCGTGCACAGATAATCCTTCTCTTGTTCGTCCGGGATTCATCTTCATCATGGATCATGGAAGCGGCAAAGGGCATACCGGGATTGTACGAAGCGTTGCAGACGGCTATTTGAATTCAATTGAAGGAAATACGAACATTGGCGGTAGTCGCGAAGGACTTGCGGTGGCTGAACTGAAACGCAAAATCAACACAATCAACACCGGTTTTATTGATTACAGCAATAAAAGTTAATCCTGTTTGCCGAATCTATTATTAGCATTGCAACCTCAAAATAAAAATATCATGATAAGGCTGTTTTTAAAAATTATCCTGCCGCTCTTCCTTCTCGCCGGAGGATTACAAAGCTGCGTTAATCTTAAATATGTTAACAACTTTGCTTCGTCATCTTTAAAAAGCGTTAAAAACTTCGAAGAGATAGGCTATAGCTTTAAACAGAACTGCCTTGAAAACTGTCAGCAGAAAAAGATTAACGACATGACGCTTAATTCACAAGACTGTGACTGTAAAGCCAATGAAAAGGCAGATAGTGTAACGTTATTAATCTATAATGCAGTTAAGGGATACCTTGATGGATTAACTAGCATATCGGGAAATAACCTTACAAATTACAAAATGGATATTTTGACCAGATCACTTTCAGAAGGTGATTTAAAGTCAATAAAAATCGAAAAAAACCACGTTGAGGCCTATTCCGGTATTTCCAATATTCTGCTTAAAGCCTTCACCAATAAGTATCGCAAAAATAAAATAAAAGTATACATAAAAGCTGCTAATGAGCCATTTAAAATCCTGATCAACTTCCTTGATTTTAACTTATCTGCAAATTTAACGGGCAAATTAAATGTTCAAAAACAAGAAATTAAGGATTACTATTTTGATCTGATAAAAGATAATACACTTTCAACTTTCGAAAAGAGAAAAGCTGTTGAAGAATATTACCAGCGATCAGATAATATTAATGCCAGGCAAAAAACGCTTACAACCTATTCGAAAGAACTGGAAAAAATTGCAGGGGGTCATCAAAAACTTGTCGACAATATTCAAAAGTTAAATAAGGATGATATTAAGGAGCAGCTTACGCAGTATGCCAGTGACATCCAGGACCTTGTTTCAGAATTTAATAAAATAACAAAATAATAAAATGGCAACGCTAACATCACAACAAGCAAACGAGCTTGCTAATTATTTTTTAGCAATGGCTGAAGCTGTAGGCGATTATAGGTATCAAAATTTTGATTCCCTTTCAGCACAGGAGAATAAAGAAATTAAAGATTCGCTTGAGTTCATTCGCAAATGTGCAAACGAATTATTTACATTATCTGCTACGTTAGTTCTGGATGATGCACAAAATTCACTCTCTGCAATTAAAGAGGTGACAAACCAGATGAAAAGCACTTACAAAACACTGCAGGATGTCCAAAAGGCAATCAACATGGCAGCATCAATTGTGACCTTAGGTAAAGCAATATTGGGGAAAAATCCTCAGCAAATCGCAGACGCAACAGGCAAACTGGCCGATTGCTGGAATGCCACAAAAAAATAGTCATCATGAAAACAACAGATTTCACAAATCATCCGGAAGTCGTTCAATTGATCGAAGGGATGAAAAATGATAGAGTAGACCAGAAAATGTACTCCGATCTGCTGGATAGTTCCGGTAAACAATATGTTGAACTGGTACAGGAAGGCGGAGGCGTTTTGGGGGTGGCACTGATTGGTTATACCTATGTTCTTGAACAGATGGGTATCCGTTTTTTTAGTCTTGCAGGTACTTCTGCCGGATCCATCAATGCGATGTTGCTTGCCGGTTTAGGGGATGTTTCAAAACCTAAATCTGAAAGGGTCATTGACGTATTGGTTAATAAAGATCTCTATGATTTTGTCGATGGGAATCGTCAATCGAAAAACTTTATCAAAGCGCTGGTTGAAAAGGCAAGCCGGGTAAAATTAATACTGAAGGGGGGATTGGTTATTGATGAAATCTTTGATAACCTGGGGCTTAATCCGGGCGACGATTTCCTGAATTGGCTCACCAAATTCCTCCGTGATAATGGTATAAAAACACTGGCTGATTTGAATAACCAGTTTGTTAAGCTGCCTCCTGATTTGGTTATCAGGGAAGGTATTTCAAAAACTACCGATGGACTGCTACCCCGTCTTGCCATTATAACCGCAGATCTCACGACAGAAACCAAGGTTGAATTTCCCAGGATGGCCAGTCTTTACTGGGCTAACCCTTACCAGGAGAATCCTGCGCTTTATGTCAGAGCATCAATGTCGATTCCCTATTTCTTCTGTCCTGTGCGAATCAGCAATATCCCGGGTGGTCCTGAAGCCAAAAAGAACTGGCAGGATACCGTTAGTTACATGGGAGACCCTCCCAATGAATGTTTCTTTGTTGATGGAGGTATTTTATCAAATTTCCCGATTGATGTTTTTCATAAATGGAACGTCATCCCCCGTTTGCCGACTTTCGGAATCCGGCTTGGGGACAACCGTGATATTGCAAATAAGATCTCTAAACCGACCAATTTGTTCGGTGCAATGTTCAACTCCACGCGTCATCTTCATGATTATGATTTTCTGCTCAAAAATCCCGACTTCAGTTTGCTCATCGAAAAGATTGATATTGGTGATCACGACTGGCTCAACTTCGGAATTACCGATGAAGAAAAACTCGATCTTTTTAAACGCGGAGCAATTGCTGCAGAGCGATTCCTGCGGAATTTTGACTGGATTGGATATAAAAAAGTAAGGGAACAACTTTTGCATTCATAGCTGCAGATTTGGTTTTTTAGTATATTTGATCAGCTCTTTAATGTTGCTTAAATGAGTAAAAAATCAGTCTTAATAGTAGGCGCCGGAATCGCAGGAATGACTACTGCAATTGTCCTGGCAAGGAATGGTTTTGATGTAACCGTTTTTGAGAAGAATTCGCAACCGGGGGGAAGGTGCAGCCAGATTGTTCGCGAAGGTCACAGGTTTGACCTGGGGGCTACGATTCTGCTGATGCCGTCTGTCTACCGGGCAGTATTCAAATCATTAGGGCTGAATTTTGATGCATGCTTTGAGTTAAGGGATCTTTCGACAATTTATAAACTCTACCTGGGAAATGGTGAGCAACTGAACTTTTCGAAAGATGACGAAGTGATGAAAGCACAACTCGAAGCAATGGAACCCGGAAGTTATATTCATTATAAAGCTTATATCGAATTGGGTTACGCCTTTTTTCGCGATTCGTATAATAACCTGCTTTCACGTAACTTCTATAGCTTGTCTGAATTCATCACTCCTGATAATTTAATGATGCTCCTGCGTTTAAAAACTTATCTTAAACACCGGAATTTTATTCGCAGGTTTTTTAAAACCAGCAATTTACAACAAGCCTTTACCTTTCAGAATATTTATGTCGGGCAGAACCCTTTAAAGGCTTCGGCTCTTTTTTCAATGCTGCCGGCGGCCGAAATAACCGAAGGGGCACTTTTCCCGATCGGGGGGATGCACCGGGTAGCCGCGAAACTCGAATCAGTGGCAAAAGAGATTGGGGTAATTTTTTTTTATAACAAGGTAGTTGAGAAGATTGAAACGGAGGGCAACCAGGCGAAACGGATTATTTGCACTGACGGAACCGCAACAGAAAGTGACCTTATCGTTGTAAATGCCGATCTCCCGTATGCTTATCGCAATTTATTGTCCGACAAAAAGATATCGGAAAAATTGGAAAATAAAAAATATGCATGCTCAGCCATTGTTTTTCATTGGGGACTCAGCAAAGTTTATCCGCAGTTCGGGCACCACACCATTTTCCTCTCCGATCAGTACCGCAAAAGTCTCGATGCAATTTTTGATCATCATTCATTGTCTGAGCATCCGAGTTTTTATATTCATGCTCCGGGCCGAACCGATCCTACTTCTGCCCCGACAAATGAAGATTCGGTATCGGTAATAGTCCCGGTTGGTCATATAAACGAAAAGAATCCACAGAACTGGGAAGAACTTAAAAATAATGCCCGGTCGGAAGTGCTTAAAAGACTATGGAATGAGGGGTTTAAGGATATGGAAGAGCACATTAAATTTGAAATTTGCTATACGCCAATCACTTGGAAATCAATCTATAATATTTCTCATGGATCAGTATTCGGAAGTTTGGGACACAATATTATGCAGATGGGATATTTCAGGCCTCATAACCGACACAATCGATACCATAATCTCTATTTTGTGGGTGGCAGCACCCATCCCGGGAATGGAGTACCGCTCGTATTATTATCGGCAAAGCTTACCTCGGAGCGGATTCTGAAAGAGAACGGTCAGGTATAGTTTTATAAGATTAAGATTTCAGGTAAAATTTATGTAATGAAACACACTTAATTCCATCAAAATCTTCTACTTTTGGTAAAACCTATGATGAACAGACAGCTCGAAACATATCTGACCATATTTAACCAACTGGATTTCGAAAGGATTATCGATCATCCAAATATCCTTATTGCAGCCAATTTCTGGGACGAGGATCGATTTCTGGCTGCGAAAACATGCTATCAGTTTATGCGGGAAATTGATGATTTAATTGATAATTATAAATCTGAAAATCAAGAAATTGCAGAAGGAGAAAGAACAATGTTCGAAACCCGGGTTATGCAGTGGATCAACTCGGTACACGAAATCGATCCTGATGATCAGTGGAAAAGCAGGCTGACCGGAACACTAAACCGGTTCAAAATTCCACTATGGACAATGGAAACTTTCGCCAGGTCGATGATCTATGACATTTATCATGATGGATTTGCCTCCTTTGCGACATTCCTTGATTACTGTAGCGGGGCTTCAATTGCACCCGCCTCGGTCTTTGTTCATCTTTGCGGAATTAAACCAATCAATTCCGGATACGAGGTGCCGGTATTTGATGTAAAAGAGACAGCAACACCATGTGCTGTTTTTAGTTATATTGTACATATCATCAGGGATTTTCAAAAAGATCAACACAATAACCTAAATTATTTTGCCGATGATCTGCTTGATAAGCATGGATTGAATCGCCGGCAACTGAAATTGATTAGCCAGGGGGGAGAAATTCCCAGGAGTTTCAGGGAGATGATCAGGGAATACTATCATCTTGCAGATGAATACCGGTTAAAGACATCCGATATGATTCAAAAAGTCAAACCATTGGTTGGGCCCCGGTATCAGTTGAGCCTTGAGATCATTTTCGAACTCTACCTGATGGTTTTTGAACGGATCAATCCCGATTCAGGCACTTTTACAGCATCCGAACTTAATCCGGCACCTCATGAGATCAGGGAGAGAGTTTACGATACCATCCTCGCTTTCAAGGAGACATAGGGCATGGAGAATGAGGCATTAGGTGAAATGGGCACCGGGCATAGCGTCAATGGATTAAAGATCTTTCGCCCGCACGAATGTCAGCCTCCTAAAAAGCTTCATCCTGTTTTAACGTTATATTCCGGCAAAAAAGTTATCTTGTAGTTTCTTTTGATAAATCGCATAAAAAGCATGGCAAAAAATATTGAAATCAGATGTGTGAATTCTGATACCACCAGTGAATTTCCGCTGGGAATTACGTTAGGAGAGATTGCTCAATTGCTTTCTGTCGAATCGAAAAAGCCAATTTTGGGCGCATACGTCAATCATCGGCCAAAACCAATGGATTATGAGATGGTTAAACCACGTGTTGTCGAGTTTATCGATTATTCGTGTCGTGACGGGCAGCGTATGTATCTTCGTACACTCTCGTTTATATTATATGCCGCAGTACGGAATCTTTGGCCTGATGCCCGGCTTGTAATCGATCACGCCATATCGAAAGGATACTTTTGCGAGCTTGAAGGGCTTCAAAGGACTTTTACCGAGGAAGATGTGTGGCTGATTGCCGATGAGATGAAATCAATTATAAGTCAGAATATTCCCGTCGAAAGGAAAATGATCCTCACCGAAACTGCGATTACCTTACTCGAGGCAAACGGGCTTCTTCGTAAAGCAGAGCTTTATCGCAACTACGGAAGGCTCTATGCCCCACTTTTTTACCTTGGAGATCATGTTAATTTCTTTTACGGACATATGCTTACTTCGACTGGATGCGTCCAAAGTTTTGGGGTCGAAAAATATTATGACGGTTTCCTGCTCCGTTTTCCCATCCCTGCCAACACAAGCGAATTGGAACCGGCAATAAAGCAGGATAAGCTTTTTGGAATTTTCAGAGAACATAAAAAATGGGCCGAGATCCTCAAAGTTGAAGATATTCCGCGACTGAACACTGTTACAAAAGCTGGTCGCTACAGCGATCTGATAAAAATATCGGAGGCTTTGCACGAAAAGAAAATAGGCGAAATTGCCACTGCAATTACCAATAGAAGCGACAAGGTGAATATCGTACTTATTGCAGGTCCGTCAAGTTCAGGAAAAACAACCTTTAGCCGAAGATTGGGCATCCAACTGGCCGTAAACGGATTACAGGCAATAGAAGTTTCTGTTGACGATTTCTTTGTCAACCGCGAGTTTACACCAACAGATGAAGCCGGGAATTACGATTTCGAGTCACTGGAGGCAATTGACATCCCTTATTTTAATAACTTTCTGTTGAGGCTGACTGCAGGAGAAGAGGTTGAAGTACCACGGTTCGATTTTCACCTGGGACAACGCACTCTCAACGGAAGGAAGATGAAAATGGAGAAGGATAATATATTGATTATTGAAGGTATACATGGACTAAATCCTGAATTGATACCCCTGATTGATCCTGAAAAAACATACCGGATTTTCGTCTCGGCCTTAACTCAGATATCGATAGATGAGCATACCTATATCCCTACTACCGATAACCGTCTGCTCAGAAGGATAATCCGCGACAGTAAATACCGGGGTTATGATGCCGTCACAACGATTCAGCGGTGGCCAAGTGTTCGCAGGGGCGAAGAGAAGCACATCTTTCCCTACCAGGAAAATGCCGATATCATGTTTAATTCGGCGCTGATTTACGAATTGGCAGTAATCAAGAAGTATGCAAGTCCCTTATTAAAAATGGTAAAAGAGAATACACCTGAATATTCAGAAGCGGTTCGTCTACTGATATTTATCTCTTATTTCGAAGCAATTCCGGAAGAAGAAATTCCCCCAACATCGGTTTTGAGGGAGTTTTTGGGTGGCAGTAGTTTCATTTATTAAGTCAACCTATAAAAATGGATGTATCAAAAGGATAGCAATATCTGCATATTTTGTTAATTGTATGAGATCCTGGCAATATTTAAAGTGATTAATCAACTGATGATTTTTGATAATGAACAGAAAGGATCGGACGATCCGGTCAGGGGTCGGATCAATTCCAAAGACCGGGCAAAAAAAGATCCGGGATTTTCCTTTATGATGACCACATACGATAGACAGGCATATTCAGAGTTAACAGCATGGCAAAAGGAAATGATGCGAAGGCCATCACTTTGGAATCATCTCTCAAAAAAAATCCAAACCAGGATCAACACCTGGATACCTGAAAAAGTGCACCAGGCAATTACTATTGCGATCAAACAAATGATACGGGCCGTTTTATTTGGTGCAAAATATACGACTTCAAATCCTTTATTGGATGCAAGTTTACAGGTACGTGAAGAGGCTGTGAAGAAAAAAATAAAGTGGTATAAGAATACGGCTGCGATCGAAGGGGGTGTAACTGGTGCAGGCGGAATACTACTCGGCCTGGCAGATTTCACAGTTTTAATCGGGCTTAAAATAAAATTGTTGTTTGAAATTGCTGCACTCTATGGCTTCGATATCAATGACTTTAAGGAAAGAGTATACCTGTTGCATATTTTTGAGCTGGCATTTTCGAGTGATTCACACCGAAAGAATGTTTATCTCAAAATGACAGACTGGGCGGAGAAGAGTAAAAATTTACCAAAAGATATTGGCCGGTTTGACTGGAGAAATTTTCAGCAGGAATACAGGGACTATATCGATCTCGCAAAAATGGCACAAATGGTACCCCTGATCGGCGCACCCGTTGGAGTGATGGTCAATTATCACCTGATTAAAAAATTGGGCATCACAGCGATGAATGCCTATAGAATGAGATTAATGAGCAAATAACCGGATTATTCCTGTAACTTCTGTTTGAGTTATCCGTCCTACTCACGAAATCAAAACTTAATGCGATGAAAACACCAGTTTTAGCTATACTATTTATTTGCCTTTGCGGTGTACCAGGATTGATGGCACAGGATACTGTCAGGGTAAAAGTTCTTGGGAAGAATGTTGTAACCGTTGTTGAAGAAGGGGATCGAACCGATGTAAAAGTTGGCAACAATGCCATTGACATCAGAGACGGACACGGTGATACCGTGAAAGTGAGGGTTGGGCGCCAGGCATTGGTTATTGCTGATGGCAAGCACGGTTCAAAAATTGAACTTAATAAACTCGACGACAAGGAGTATGAATCATGGACGGGCCGCCCGACCAGGTTTAAGGGGCACTGGGCAGCATTGGAAATGGGCGTTAATTCTTTTGCCAATGTCGATTACAAAGGATATACCCCCAATTTTATGGATCTGAACCAGAATAAATCTTACGAAGTGGGTATTAATTTCATCAGGTATAGTATTGGTTTACAAAAGGATAAAAAGAACATCGGATTAGTTACAGGTCTTGGACTGACCTTTAACGATTACCGGTTTTCGAATGGTTATACCATTGAGAATGAAAATGGGATGGTTAAACCGGTCGTGCTGGACAAGGCCGGACTTTCAAAGTCAAAACTCTCGACCTCTTATTTAACCGTCCCTTTAATGCTTGAATTTCAGATCCCTGTGAGTGGAAATAACAAGCGATTTTATTTTTCAGGTGGGATGATCGGTAGCTTAAAAGTAGGTTCGCATACCAAAGTTAAAAAGGACGGAGATAAATCCAAAAATCGTGACGACTTCAATATCAATCCTTTCCGTTATGGTGCAACTGCACGCATCGGTTACAAAGGAATCAATATTTTCGGGACTTATTATTTTTCCCCCTTTTTCAAAGATGGACGCGGACCTGAGATGTTCCCATTTACAATCGGAATTGGCTTAATGAACTGGTAACCAACGCAACTGGTATTTGGCACCAGCTGACAAGCCAAATTACTAATTTGATACCTTTAGTTTAAGCTTTTAGCGGCTGGCGACTGGCATTGTGGCTGTTTCAAAAGATCTTTTTCAAACACAAGGGCGCAAAAAAGGCGCAACGCACATAAGGATAAACGCAAGTCAATATGACCTTTGTAACCTTTGTGTAAAAAAAACCAATAAAGCCCGGCTAGCCGGGCTTTATTGGTTTTTATGAGTTTTGTTCATGCCCGCTCACTACAACGGAATATTCCCGTGTTTTTTCAGCGGATTGGCTTTATGTTTATTTTGCGTCATCTCGAGCGCCTGGATGATTTTGAAACGGGTTTGTGCCGGGTAGATGATCTCGTCAATATATCCAAGTTCAGCAGCCTTATAGGGATTAGCAAATTTATCGCGGTAGTCATCAATTTTCTGCGCGAGTTCCTCTTCGTTCATTTTTTGGCGGTGAATAATTTTCACAGCCCCTTCAGCGCCCATCACAGCAATTTCAGCCATAGGATAGGCAAAATTAACATCTCCTCCGATATGTTTGCTGCTCATTACATCATATGCACCGCCATATGCTTTACGCGTGATCAGCGTGATTTTAGGTACGGTAGCTTCTGCATAGGCAAACAACAGTTTGGCACCATGCCGGATGATTCCTCCGAATTCCTGGGAGGTTCCGGGGAGAAAGCCGGGCACATCAACAATGGTCACAATGGGGATATTGAACGCATCGCAAAAGCGGACGAACCGTGCACCCTTAACCGATGAATTGATATCGAGCACTCCGGCCAGACTTGCAGGCTGATTGGCTACAATGCCTACGCTACGTCCCCCAAGGCGGGTAAATCCGATGATCAGATTCGTAGCAAACGCGGGTTGTATTTCGAAAAAGTTCCGATCATCCGAAATGCTCGTGATCAGTTCTTTCATATCATAAGGCTTGTTGGGATCTTCAGGGATTAACGAATTGAGATTTTGATCCTCCCTGTTTATATCATCCTTGCAATCGTTAACATGCGGATCCTCCAGGTTGTTCGAAGGGAGATACCCGACCAGTTCGCGGATCATGAGCAAAGCATGGTCTTCATTATCGGCTGTCAGGTGGGCCACTCCACTTTTTACATGGTGGGTCGAGGCGCCCCCAAGTTCTTCCATTGTCACCTCTTCATGTGTCACCGCTTTGACCACATCGGGTCCCGTCACAAACATATAACTTGTATCCTTCACCATCACAATAAAATCGGTGATGGCGGGTGAATACACAGCTCCTCCCGCACACGGCCCAAGAATGGCCGAAATCTGCGGGATCACACCGGAACTCATCACATTGCGGTAAAAAATATCTGCATAACCTGCCAGGCTTTCGATCCCCTCTTGGATACGGGCTCCTCCCGAATCGTTCAGGCCAATAAGCGGTGCACCCATATTCATGGCAAGATCCATGATTTTTACAATCTTATCGGCATTTGCCCTGCTCATCGTACCTCCAAAAACGGTAAAATCCTGGGCGAAAGTGTAAACAAGGCGGCCATCAATCTTCCCATAGCCTGTAATTACTCCGTCACCTGAAAATCTGGTCTTTTCCATCCCGAAATCATGCGAGCGGTGAATCACAAACTTATCTAATTCAACAAAAGTACCCGGATCGATCAGTACATCAATTCTTTCGCGGGCAGTTTTTCTTCCGGCAGCATGTTGACGGTCAATGCGATCCTGGCCACCCCCCTTTTCTGCTTCACTAATTCGCTCCTCGAGCCTTTCGAATTTTTTCTTTTGTGATGACATGTATTTTTTCAATTATTTGAATGATAGTCGTTTAAATCTCTAAGGAGCTTTTGTTTTTAGAATAGGATTATGATTACTCTCCATATTGGGATAATAACATCCTTTAACTTGTGAATCCCCCTATTACCAAATGCCTATGACTTTACCGCCGGTTCATCGGCGTCAATAACCACTAAAAGTTGATTATTATCAACTGTTTCACCCTCTTTTACTGGTACTTCCCTGACAATTCCCCGTTTGCCCGCCTTAAATTCGCTTTCCATCTTCATGGCAGAGAGTACAATCAACGGTTGTCCCGCTTCGACGACATCCCCCGGTTTGACAAAAACTTTGACCACCTTGCCGGGCATTGGCGATCTTATCGTATTATCGTTGGGAATTTGTTTTGACTGCATCCTGCTCTGGCGGTAGCGTGATTCGTTATCCACCACTTCGACATCGAACTTGAAATATAATGTATTAACATTAAAGTGCTTAGGTTCCTTGCTCTCAATGACCTCTATATTAAAGGATCTCCCTTGAAGGATGATGGAAAACTCCTGTTTGCTCACTTTAACAATATCGACTTCGTACAGTTCATCGTCAACAGCAAGCGTTAGGATATTTCCCTCCCGTTTGATCTCTTTAACGATAGCATTACGGTTATTGACTTTAAATTCGAGTTCCATGAATTATTATTTATCTGAAAATGGCTTGATGTATATTCTAATATGTAATTTTTCAATATAGATTAATAATTTTTATCAATTGATCTATATCTTCCGGGTTCGGCTTGTTATCTATATTCTGGATGTGAATCTGCGGAATTGTCGTTTCCAGTTCGTTTCCTTTTTTCCAGTGGTGGTCGCGTTGGTTTTTTTGCTGTTATCAAGGTTGGAGACGTATTGTGCAAAGGTGGCAATCATTGCCATATCCTCACATTTCCGGTCGCACATACCGTCGGCAAATAGAGCCTCACCATTTTTTTCAATAAAGTGGGTATTGTATTCTCCTTTCCTGAAGTCGGGAGCTTCCATAATTCTTTCCAGAAACCTGATTGTCGTTTTAACCCCGGTGATTTTATATTCATAAAGGGCGCGGCGCATTCTTTCAATTGCTTCGTCGCGTGTACGACCCCATACTATTAATTTGCTGATCAGCGAGTCGTAATAGATGGGAATTGTATATCCCTCATAAACATAGCCATCGCACCTGACGCCAAATCCGAATGGTTCGGTGATATGGGTGATGGTTCCTGGATTGGGCATGAAATTGTTATCGGTATCTTCTGCATAAATCCGGCATTCGATGGCATGGCCACTTTGATGCAACTCATCCTGGGTAAAAGGGAGTTTATTCCCTTCCGCAATTCTAATCTGTTCTTTAACCAAATCAACCCCCACCACACGCTCGGTAATCGGATGTTCAACCTGTAACCGGGTATTCATCTCGAGAAAATAGAAATTCAGCTGGTTGTCCATGATAAATTCGATTGTCCCTGCTCCTTCGTATTGAGCGGCGTTGGCAGCAGCAACGGCATATGCCCCCATCCTTGATCTCAATTCCGGCGTCATGATAGGCGAAGGTGTCTCTTCGACCACTTTTTGATGGCGGCGCTGAACGGAGCACTCACGTTCGAAAAGATGAACCGTATTTCCAT
>Ga0208789_1001198_pt1 | contig 16044 bp, 8 predicted proteins | sample Methanotroph_Enr_FD_187368 | JGI IMG/M metagenome (GOLD analysis project Ga0208789, IMG submission 187368) | Enriched soil microbial communities from Old Woman Creek wetland in Ohio, USA - Methanotroph_Enrichment_5 (SPAdes) (version 2) | ecosystem: Environmental > Terrestrial > Soil > Wetlands...
CCTGTGCGGCTGAGTACCAACTAAGAAAATCATGTGGAAATCCTGATGCACTCATGGTATTTGAGCTACTCTTGTTCCCTTCATAGCTTAATAGCGCTGTTGCAAAAATATTATGATCACCAAACTCCCTGGTATAAGAAAGGATATTTTCAAAAACAGTATTGAAATAATTGGAACGGGCTGTATTTGCGCTTCCACGGGCATCTAATCCGGTTTTCGTGTCCCGGCCCCTGTAAGTCCCGGTATCGGAAAATCTCATTCTAAAACCCGTATTGATCCTGTTACTCAAACCCTTTACAAAGGGAAAATCAATAATTGCAAAATTATTGCTTACAACCTGATAAGACTTATCAATATTCTTGAATAATGTGGTCTCAAGTGGATTGTTTCTCACCGGATCATCTTTTATTGGAGTAATTGTCAGATTCCCATTTTCATCATAAGCTGTAGCCAAAGGATTTCTGAAAAACAAATCCCCCATATTCGGGGATACTCCGCTCATGTCATCAAGTGATAACTGGGTACGTGTTCCAATGGTGAGCCATTTGGCAATCTTTGTATCAACATTAATTCTATTGGTTATCCGCTGAAAATTATCGTTTACAACCAATCCTCTAACATCAAGCCAACTTGCTGCAATGTAATACTTCGTTTTCTGAAAACCTCCGGATACTGCTATGTTGTGCTGTTGGCTGTGACCATTTCTTAATCCAAGATCCAGCCACCTTACCCATTTGCCGGAATCATATACATCTTGTTCTGATTGAGTCATACCTGAAGGAAGACGGGTCATTTTAAAATCATAGTACTGTTTTCCATCCATTATATCCGGTAATTTGACAAAGCTCTGAATTGAATATTTTGCATCGTAAGTTATTGAAGCTTTACCTTCAGAACCTTCTTTTGTGGTAATCAGAATCACCCCGTTCGACCCTCTGGAACCATAGATAGCGGCAGCAGAAGCGTCTTTCAAAACTTCTAATGATTGAACATCATTGGGATTGAGATCACTTAATTGCCCTCCGTAAGGAATTCCGTCAACAACTATCAGTGGATCATTGCTGGCCAGGATTGAGTTACGACCTCTAATCATAATTGCTTCACTGGGTGATGCCCCTGCTGAGGTTGTTTGTATCATTACGCCAGGAATTGATCCCTGTATGGCCTGTGCAATATTCAGGTTAGGTGTCATCTCCAGCCTATCTTTTGGCAAAGAAGCAACCGTTCCTGTTATATCACTCTTTTTTTGAGTACCATAACCTACAACTACAACTTCGTCAACCCCAACCGTTTCTTCTTCCATCGCAACGATGAAAGAGGTTTTCCCGGCTACCGGGATTTCCTGCGTTTTCATTCCCACAAACGAGAAAACCAGCGTTTTGGCATCAGGAAGAACAGAGAACCTAAATTTTCCCTCATTATCTGAAATGGTACCGGTGGTAGTCCCTTTCACCGCAATTGTTACTCCGATCATTGGCAAGCCGTTTGAATCTGATACTGTACCCGTGATTTCTTTCCTCTGTGGTTGTTGAACACTGTTTGCCGATACGGTCATTATACATCCAATAAGAAGAACGATAATCAATTTTGTAATTCGCCATAGTCTTTTTTGACTTTCACGATCCGGAAAGCCCGTTAGCCATTTTTTTCGCATAACTTTGAACTGTTTTAGTGAATAAATACTAATTTATTGTTGGTGTTTATTTCAACCGGAAAATGCTCGAACATTTTCCGGTTTTTTTATTTTATAATAAAGTTCTTATTTCCTGCATATTGTTTTGCATACTCATCGTGTCAAATGATATGCCGGTCTTTTGGTCATTTTACAAATACAGGCTGAGTCCAGGCTGCCTTGCCTTCAGTGTTTGTTATTTTAGCTCTGACATAAAGCTCATTGCCTTGTATTGTATAAGTTGCCTTTTTGCCATCGACTTTATTTAAAACGGAACCATTCTTACCGATAAAAGTTATTGAGTTTCCATTCTCTGAGTCAATGGTGATAGAACTTTTCGTAACCTGATAATCATTCAGTGTTATTCCGGTTGAGGCATAAAAATTCCCCTTCCGGATGTTCTCCTCGATATCTTCCTTTGTCAGTTTGGGTGATTTTGCCATTATTCAGCCTCTTTCAACGTTCACCTGCTTGTAATGATTATCGTCTGATGCAACGGCAAATACAGGACGCCCGGAAGGAGAGGATAAGACACTATCCCATAAAATTGCTGTTGCGGGAGTATCTTCAGGTATGTTTCCATTAAAAACTTCCAAATGGTTCAGCCCTTCAGTAGCGAGAAAGTCATTTGCATTTACAACGGGATCCTGCGGATGGTTCAGAATTGGCACCCCATCTGCGGCAATTATTTTTTTAACACCATCCTGTAAAGAGGTTTCATCGCCGATATAACGGTCAATTCCCAAAGCAGTATGATGCCTGCTGTTACTGAGTTCCAGGCCACAAAGCATTAGAAAATCCGGTGAAATAGCGGCTTCGTCATGACAGAATTTCTGTTTCGCTGTTACATGATCATTGTGTTCAGAGAGTAAGAGAAAATTATAACCGACTTGCCAATACCATTTAGCGATCATTGGGACATCATTATTATCATTTGTGTCTGAGAACTGGGCATGCGTATGCGTGTTACCACGATACCATTTTACGTTTTCGGGGAGTGAAACGGTAGCATTATCTGATTGACAGGCAAGGATTACTTTCAGACCCATCAGGAGAAGTACGGAAGAAAACAATAAAATGAAAAGGGATTTCCCCGAAAAAAACCTGTACAGGGAAATTTGCGGTTTCATTTTTGCCGCTTGTCTTATGTTTTTATTTAATTCAATTTTCCCCATTTTTAATAATTTGTTAAAATGATAACCAGGGCAGATATAAGCTTTATATTCATTGTTTTACAAAAATAAAATTAAACTAAGTAATTCATACAATTTATTTTTGTATTATAATATTTTGTAATTCCCAACATAACAATAGTTTACAATGAATTATCAAGAAGTAAAATACGACATTATTCAAGTTATTCTACTTACTTATGCCTGCCCCCCTGAAAAGAGAGGCAGACAAAGTAGCTAACCAATTCTAATCTATGTAAAAACCAACCTTATATTGAAATAAAAACTCATCAAAACAATGCAAATGCTTAAAATCCGGGATTTTGAGGGAAAGGTTTAGTTAAATTAGCATCAATTACATCCTGCGGAACAGGGAAAAGAGTATCACGCTGAACAATTCTTTCGCCACCGAATTTATTATAGAGCTGTGTCCTTGTGTACCATGAATGCGTTCTCAACAGGGTCATTCTTCGTTCTTCTTCAATAAAGAGTTCTCTGGAACGTTCATCAAGAATATAATCCATGGTAACCTGGGCCGAGGTTATAGGGGTCGCCTTTGACCTGTTACGGATCACATTTATATCATCTGCAGCGCCCTGCAAATTATTGAGTTTAAACTTAGCTTCAGCCCTTAGCAGGTATGTCTCAGCCAGTCTTATATAGATCTGATCAGTCCATGCGAAGTCTGCCTGCACATCCGATGTGCTGGTTCCTTCCGCTTTTCTTGAATAAGGCCAGTCATTGACTTTAAACCTAGCAGCTGTAATATCCTGGGTCCATTTGCACCATATTGTATCACCAACCTTGAATCCTACCGGTATCTTGTCGGCCGGCAATGAGCCTGTTCCGGTGTACCCTATGTTGTTTTCTGCCTGCGTCTGAATCCTGAATGAGGTTCGGAGGATATAGTTCTGAGCCCTGTCATCTTTTTTCAATTCATAGCTGTCTACCCACCATTTTGTCGGACCAAAATAAGCTTTGCCCCTGCCTCCTCTTTCAATGGTATACTGGATCGGGGAAACACTTTTACCGTCTGTTCCCTTAACAGAAATGCTATTGTAGGAACCTACCTCAGCGCGCGACAGTTGATGACCCTGCTCGTCAATACTGTTAAACAACTCGAACTGGAATACCCAGAGGGCTTCCTTATTTCCCTGCTCCCTGTTCTGGTTTCCTTCCTTGAACATATCACCGAAAGGACTTCCCAGCGGATCTGATGCTTTAACACCATATCTGGCTGTTGTAAGCTTATAGGCAGTATTGCTTATCACCTGGTCGCACCAGTAGAGGGCGCTATCCGGTTTACCAACAGTAAGGTACATTTCAGCAAGAAGTGTCTGGCAGGCACCCTTTGTCATTCTTCCCTGCAACGAAGCTTCGGTTGGAATATACTGCTGGGCAAATTTATAATCACTAATAGCAGCTCTTCTGACTTCAGCGACAGGAGTGCGTTCCCAGTCGGTCTTTATACTCTGCTGATAGGTAAGTGTAAGAGGCACATCTCCCCATGAGTAAGCGAGCCTCCTGTATGCCCAGCCTCTTATTGCCCTTGCTTCTGCAACAACTCTGAGCTTATTATTTTCGGGGGTATCTGCACCACCTCTCCAGTCGACATCCTTATCTGCATAGAAGATGATTGTATTGGAAGCATTTATCATCTCATAAAGCCACTGCCATGTTTGCAGCAAATCGACATCTGAGGGACTGTTCGAGGTGGTCCAGTTCCAGAAAATATCGCTTCGTTTGGAATTGCTGCACATGTTATCAACTCCGTTAAGGGCATTTTCAAGTTTTTCCGATTGCCACCTTGCATACCTTGCCAGGTTGTAAAGTCCATTCAATGCGGCTTCGAATCCATTATAGTTTTTAAGGATTGTCGGCCCTGACAATATGTTGGGCGGAGTTTCCTCAAGAACACTTTTAGAACATCCTGCCAGCAATGCAAAAGCCAGCGTAACACTTACAATATATTTAAATTTTATTTTCATGATTGTCAATTTAACTTTTAACATAATCTAAAATCCAAAACTTAGGCCGATCACATATTCTTTCTGCATTGGAATATTCCTCTGGGCGTCCTGATCCACCAGTTCAGGATCCAATCCGCTCCATTTGGTGAAAGTGAGCAGGTTACGTCCGGAGACATAGACTTTTATATTGCTCAGGCCTATCCTGCTTATGGTGTTCTTAGGGAGTTCGTAGGCGAGGGAAACATCCTTCAACCTTATGAAATCAGTGCTTTCATACAGAATTCCACTGTGTCCTGACATCTCATTGGCCATCTTTTTGTTCATATACCAGTCGTTAGTCGGATTGGTCGGCGTCCACCAGTTCTTTTTTATCGTGTTGTAGCGCAGGTCGGCCTGGACATCATCGGTCATCCTGTCGTTATGTGCGGTTATCCCGGTGACACCATGGAAAAAGAAGCTTAATGAAAAGTTGCCATAGATCAAAGTGTTTGTCAAGCCCCATAATATTTTCGGATCCAGCTGCCCTATAAGCTGGCGGTCCTTATCGTCGAGCTTACCATCATTGTTAATGTCTTTTAATTTAACATATCCTGGCTGTGATCCATAAACTGATGCTGCCTCTTCCTCGCCAAGCTGCCATACACCATCCCACACATAATCGTAATTCACCCGCACGGGCTGACCTATGAACCACTTGTTGGAGATATCATCAATTTCTTTGCCTGTTACTGGATCATTAATTCCATACAGTGAAGTGATTTCATTTTTGTTAAAAGAAAAGTTTCCGTTCATGATCCACTGGAATTTATCCCGAACGACATTTCTTGAATTAATTGAAAGCTCAAATCCTGTATTCCGCGTCCTTCCTATGTTCTGTGTAACAGCAGGATGGGTCCAGTCTTCGCCTTTCGCAGTTTCATCAGTTAACCCATGGTTTACAGATATGCTTCTGTTCAGCAACAGGTCAAATGTGTTCTTCCTGTACCAGTCGATGGTACCGGTAATGCGGTCTTTGAACAATCCGAAATCCAGCCCGACATTAAATGTCTTGGCGGATTCCCACCCCAGGTCTGAAACGCCCATGACCATCGGCTTGTATCCAATTTGAGCTTCAGTGCCCGACATTATAGCGGCAACTTTAAATTTTGGAAGAGAAGAATAAGGACTGATTGCCTGGTTACCGTTGAGACCGTATGAAGCTCTTATTTTTAGATTATTAATAACATCCTTTGCCGGGAAGAAGTTTTCATTGGAAATATTCCACCCGAGTGCAAAGGACGGGAAGATACCCCATTTAGTATCTTTTCCGAATCCTGAAAATCCGTCACGCCTGATAGTGAATGTAGCAAGATACCTGCTGCTAAATGAATAATTGGCACGGAACATCTGTGATAAAAGAACTGATTTCCTGTAGGAAGTGGAAGGAGTAACAACAGATGCCTGGGAGACTCCGTACCATGAAAGGAAATCATTTGGGAACTGCTCAGCACTCAGTGAATTACCTTTACTGATGCTGCGTTCATAACTGTATAATCCCGTCAGGAAGATCGTATGAGCGCCAAATGTCCTGTTGTAATTCAAAATATTCTCAAGAACCACGTTGCTGCTGACTGAGTTACTCGACCTGGAAGTTCCCTGGTACCTGTATCCACTGTATGTATTCGTTCCACCATAACTAGCCGCATCGGTGAACCTTGTTCTTACACCAGTATTCAGCCTGTATGTCAGCCCTTTAATAAATGGCACATCGACATTCAGATAATTATTCGTAAGTATCTGGTATGATTTATCAAGATCGTCGTATGCGAGATCAGTCAAAGGGTTGATTATGGTTATATTTTCAGCAATCGGGTAAATCAGGTAATTTCCATTATCATCATACGGTTTTCCAAGGGGATTGGCAATCATTGCTGAATACCAGCTCACGTCCCTTCCGCTTGCATCGTCGTAGTTAAGCTGGGTTCTTGTTCCTACAGCAAGCCAGTTAAATAGTTTGGTTTCAATGTTGAACCTGGTTGTAATACGCATGAACTTATCTCCTCTCGCGACTCCCTCGATATTAGTCAGACCGGCGCCTACATAGAATTTCGTATCCTTGAAACCTCCGGAAACTGAAACATTATGCTCCTGTGACTGACCTGTTCTGATTGAAAGATTCATCCAGTCTGTTGATATGCCCGCGTTATGGTTATCAATCTCTGTCTGATATATATATGCCGGATCTCTCGTATTTTTAAAATCCCAGAACTCGTTGCCGTTCAGAAGATCATATTGCTTGATGAACTTGCTGATGCCATATTTTCCGTCATAGGAAAATGTCGTCTTTCCTGATTTGCCTTCCCTGGTTGTAATAAGGATAACTCCGTTTGAACCCCTGGATCCATAAATGGCAGCTGCAGAAGCGTCCTTCAGAATCTCCACAGAGCCGATATCTTTGGGGTTGATATCCGACATGCTACCACCGTAAGGAATACCATCAACAATAATAAGTGGCTGGTTATCAGCAGATATAGAACCTCTTCCCCTGATCATTATAGACTGGTCGGGATTGGCGCCAGCTGCATTTGTCTGGATCATGACACCAGGAACAGCGCCCATGATGGCTTGCGTCACGGTAAGGTTAGGTACCATTTGCAGCTTCTCCAGCGGCAACGAAGCAACGGTTCCGGTGATGTCACTCTTTTTTTGCGTACCATAACCTACAACAACTACCTCATCAATACCCAACACATCTTCCTCCATTACCACATTAATTATAGTTTTGTTTCCAATAGCTACTTCCTGTGTTTTCATCCCGACGAACGAAAACACCAGCAATTGGGCATTGGCAGGAACAGATAGTGTGAATTTTCCATCAAAATCGGTAATGATACCAGTAGCCGTCCCTTTAACTACGATAGAGACACCAGGAATTGGCTGGTCTTTTGAATCGGATACTTTTCCTGAGATTTCTTTCTTTTGTTGTTCTACAGGTTTTATAACTGCAACGGGAGCCGCCCGTTTGATTACTACTGTCCGATCGTCTATTTCGTACGTAAAGCCATAAGGGACAATCACTTGATTCAAGACCTCTTCAATCTTGACATCGTGTAAATCGATTGTCACCTCCGGTATTCCTTTGAAATGATCGGAACGATACAAAAAATGAAAATCGCTTTGGCCTTCAATCAATTTTAAAACCTTCGAAACACTTGCCTTCTCAACCTTTAAATTGAGATTGGTTTGTTGAGAATAGACACTTGCCGATACCTGTAAAAAACCTGCAAGCAGGAAAAATACCGTAATCCTCATCATAAGGAAGATTTTTTCCCATCCGCTGTCGCAGATGGGATTCCATTGTTTTTTTTTCATACTTTTGTTCTGTTTTGTTAAAACCATTTAGTAATTATTGCTGAGTGTAATGCGGGAAATGGTGCAAACATTTTCCGCATTTTGTTTTAAGCCTCCTTCTTATCTTATTGTAATTTGTTTGTTTTCAATGATAAACTCCACTTCATTTGTTCTCTGAATCTTTTTCAGTATCTCACCAAAATCTGAATAGCGCTGCAGATTTCCGGTAAACCGGAGATTTTTGAGATCTTCTCTTGCAAAAACAACATTAACGTCGTACCATTTTGATAAAATTTTCATAATCTCAGCGAGGTTCTGATCCTCAAAAACAAATCGCCCCTCTTTCCATGCAACATACTGATAAGTATCAACTTTCTGTTTCGTGATTTGCGCGTCAATTTTGCTAATGGAATTTTGTTCGTTTGGTACCAGTGTTTGTTTTATTCCGGGCTTATTATTGATAAAGACTTCGATACTCCCTTTAACCAGCGTTGTATAAATAATCGGATTTTCTTTATAGGAGGAGATGTTGAATTCAGTTCCCAGAACTTTTACAGTCTGCTCTCCCGATTCGACGAGGAAAGGGACTTTTTCGTTCCTTGCAACTTCAAAAAAAGCTTCACCTGTAAGTTCAACCCTGCGTTCATTACCAACAAATTGAACAGGATAGCGCAGCACTGTTTCGGAATTGAGCCATACTTTTGTCCCATCAGCGAGTTGCAGAAAAAACTCACCTCCGCGCGGGATACTTAACGTGTTGTACTTGATCTTGCGATGGTTAACTTTTTTTTTGGTGTATTGCAGTTTGGTTCCTTCACTTTTAATTTCGGAACCCCCTTCGGTCAATAAAAGATTTTTTGATGACGTAAGATCGTAAACCGATCCGTCATTGAGGATTAATGTTGCCTGATTGGTGCCGGGTTTGATTAGTTTGCCATTAATTGCTGTGACAGGTAAATTTTCGATTTTTTTTGAGGAAAATAAGAATGTAACAATCAGGAAAATTGCTGCTGCGGCAGCTGATAAGGTGATGATCCATCTTGAATTTCTTTGATTGCCTTTAAATCCATTGTTTTTGAGTGTTTTCCATGCTTTATCCGTTTCTGTTTTATTCCCGGTGAAACCAGAGTATCCAATGTGGTATTGCATGGCATTATCCAGGTATCGCTGGTGCGCAGGACTTTCATTCAGCCATTCTGATAGCAATATTTCTTCCTCTTGGGTTAAAGATTGGTTTATTTTTTTCCATATAATCTCAAAATCGATTATTGTTGGGTTTTTTGGCATAGTGTGTTTGATTTAATCATAAGACACTCCAAAAAACAAAAAGGGTGACAAACGACGATTTTTTTTTAGATTATTTTATTTTTTAACCTTGATGAAGCCACGGAGAGAATGTGAGAGCAGTTCAGAAATAGAAATTTAGCAAGGTGGTTTTAATCAGTATCTTTCGTAGTCGGTCTTTAGCTCGCTGCAATTGAGTTTTGACTGTATTCTCCGTGATCTGATTGATTTGGGCAATCTCCCTGAGTTTTTTACCCTCGAGATACTTTAATTTAAAGATTTCTGCCATATGTTCAGGTAATTGTGCTAAGGCGACATTGATCTGATTGAGAATTTCCGAATCATGCAATTCTTCGTAATTTTCCTGGTTCAGTAGCGCTTCAACATAAAGAAGATTATGGCTGTCGCGGATTTGAAGATCACGCAAATGATTGATGCACCTATTTTTAATTGACTGAAAAAAATACGATTTTACTGAAAGATCGAGGTTAATCTTTTCGGTATTTTCCCAAAAAAAGATAAAAAGGTTCTGTACAATATCTTCACTCGCTTGTTTGTCAAAAATATATCCTTCCGCAAATCTTACTAAATGTGGATAATAACTACAGAACAACGACTCGTAAACTTTCAGGTTACGCTTTTTAATCTCGTTGAGCAGTATTTTATCTTCGACTTCCATAATGCAGGGGCATCTTTAGGCTGGGTTCTGAATGACTAAGATAATTTTTATTTTTAACATTACATGCCTTTTTTTTGTTTATTTCGATAGCTTTGAAGCATGTTTAAAATAAAGATAAAAGCCGGGATATCTGGCTTTTATCTTTATTTTAAATTTCATCTGTCGAATGTTCTTCCATCTCTTTAATTATTGAACCTGAACTTCGGCTAGTACAGGAAGGTGGTCAGACGGGTAGAACAATCCAAAAAAAATCAGGCTCCCTTTCTTAAAGGAATTTTACAATTGCTCTTTTCCAATATTACCAACCTGTATTTTGTACCAGATTTGTATTCATCAACCTGTCTGCTTCAGGTATAGGATAATAGTAGTTTTTATCAGCCCAGACTCTTGAAATAGTATTCAGCCAGGTAAGTTCACCGGAGGTACCACTCTTTAGTTTCTGTGAATTTGGTTTACCGCCGACAGTGTTTGAAACGTCAATATAAGTAACACCTGAAACAGCAGGTGATGGCTTGGTTCCCTGATAGAAAGCAACATCCATTTTACCGTCTTCATTAAGATCCATTGGTGTTACAAGTGCAGGAACATATATTCCGTTCCATTCCATTGTAAGAAGTTCGCCATGTTTCCACCTCATTAAATCATAAAAACGGAATCCCTCCATACAAAGTTCTATTCCTCTTTCTCTTCGAATTTCAAGAATTACAGGATCAGAAATATCAGGAAAATATTTTGAAGCCAAATAAGGATCAACTGCGGTTGGTTTTGCAGTCAGCCCGCCGGTGATGCCAGCTCTTGTGCGCAATTTCCCAATAGTAAGAGCCCAGTCAGCATCGGTCAGTGTACCCAGCTCAGCTTTTGCTTCTGCATAGTTTAATAAAACTTCGCCATACCGAAAAATTGATACTGCATTTATATTCAGATCCCTGGTGTCATAGTAAACATCATCAAGGCTCCATTTAATAGGTTGATAACCCGTATAGCTATAGGCAAAACTAGGAGGGGTTGCAACCAATGTTCCTGCACTTAGTCGCTTATAATCTCCCATCCTAATGGTCTGTTGTAATCTTTTATCCCTCCCTTTTACTTCATCTTTAAACAACATTGTTGTATAGGACGGATTATTTGTAAAAGGTGTTCCGTCAATATTTAAATAGGTATTGATAAAGGATCTTATAAAATTAAATCTGATACCAGTGGTTGAACTTGTAAAATACCAGTTTGCTGCATGAAGTACACTTAAAGACATATCCATGATATTAGCGAGCATTATCTCCTCAGGGACCGGCAAAGGGTTAGTAAAGATTTTCCTGTAAGATCCGCTTGTAGTTGCACCTTCGTAAATCTTAAACTTAGCCCCGTCAATTACTGTTTTTGCTGCGGCTTCGGCTGCACTAAGCAATGTATTTGCAGATGAAGTCAGTCCGAGTTCGGTATGATATTTTCTGAAAGTCCCTTCAAATAAGCATATCCTTGCTTTAAATGCATAGGCTACGTCTTTGGTTATCAGACTGCGTGATGCATCGCTGGTGGTTTTTATATTCTGACAAGCATAGTCTATATCCGCCAGAATAGAATCCATTACAAGCACCCTTGGATCCCGCGCTTTTTTTAAATCAGGATCAGCGACATCAAGCGGTTTATTAATCCATGGAACATCACCATATCTTTTCACTTTCTCAAAATAGAACCATGCCCTGAAGAACTTCGCAAGTCCAATGTAATGTTTCCGGACATCGGGAGCAATTTTAGGATCAGTGCAATTCACAATAAAATAATTGACGTTTCGTAATGATGTCCATCCCCAGTTCGAATCACCACCTAAGGCTACAGAGGTATTAGCTGAAGCAGATATGTTGTCAGTTGTAGTTGAGGTATAGGAACCAGCGACTAAAAAAGCCGGAGCATCTCTTCGGGCTGCATAGTCAGAAATACAATCTGCACCATGAACGGTATTAGCACTCGGCAGGATGTTATAAAAGGAATTTGTATACAATTCCAATCCCTGTTGGCTCCCAAAAACTGCATCTTTTGAGGCTGTTGAAATGGGTAGTTGTTCAAGGTCGCAACTGGCACAAAGCGCATAAATTATGAGAAGCAACCAATATTTGTTTTTCATATCCAATAATTTTTAAGAGTAAGTTAAAATGTTACAGATAAACCGAAAGTCACATTTTTCATCATCGGGTAATTATATCCATCTCCTGCATTACCTGAAGTGAATAACTGATCGGATGGCCCTGTATTTTCAACATCGAGGTCTCTTGTAATTTTATAAAGAGGTGACATTGTCCAAAGATTTTCTCCGGAAAAATAGACTTTTATATTGCTGGCGCCGATTTTGGATACAATACTCTTTGGCAGGTTATATCCAATCTGAATATTTTTCAGCCTCAGGTAAGCAATGTTTTGAAGGTATTTTGTTTGTGGCGCTTCAACAAGCATTGACCCTGATCTGTTTGCAAGTCGGGATACATATCGTGGCAGATAAGCATTGGTATTTTCCGGAGTCCAGAATTCACCTAACTGCCATTTCGGAATAGGGTTGTACGGTCTGTTATATTGGCCCCAGAATAAACTTGCTTCAGAGCTTGGCCACCATTGCTGCTTTCCAACACCCTGGAAAAATGCAGAAATGAAAATATCATTCCATTCAGCATTCAGATTAATCGTATAAGTGTAATGTGCTGCACTGTTGCCAATTATTTTTTTATCGCCTGTATTGCCAATTCTGTTGGTACCATAATCTACTTTCCCGCTTTTGTCTGAGTCTAACAATTTAATATCTCCCGGGAAATTAGCGCCGGATGAAGTATTTTTAAATAAGGTCTGGTCAGCATGCGAAGCAATATCGGCTGCATCTATAAAAAAACCTTCAGTTTCATAACCCCAGATCTCGCCAATCTCCTGTCCTTCGTAGTAGTCAGTAAGCACTTTTTCGGGATTATTGTACCTGGAAATAATAGATTTATTATCTGCCACAGACACACGTACTTCATAGTGAAATGGCCTGGTTCGAACATTAAATCCGTCTTTCCATGCCAGACTTGCTTCCCATCCCGTTGTTTTCAAACCACCATAGTTTCCTTTGGGTGCAGCTGCACCAAAAACAGCGGGGAGAGTCATACTCGGGATAAACATATCGGTAGTATTTCTTTTATAAGCATCGCCTACAAATCTCAACTTGTTCGAAATCATTGAAAAGTCAAGCCCGATATTCTGAGTTGTAGCGGTCTCCCATGTTAAATTATCTGGTATGACATTCGGGTTCCTCGTGGTCTGAGGCCTTACTCCATTCATAATTCTACCCGATTGTGATATATTGAATAGCTCCAAAAATTGATAGGAAGCGATATTTCCATTACCGAGTGAACCGTAAGATGCACGTATTTTTAGGTCAGAGATAATCTTGTCGGATACATTCCAGAATGATTCTTTTGAAACCCTCCATCCTGCAGAAAATGAAGGGAAGAATCCGAATTGTTGATTTGATGGAAATTTCGATGAGCCATCATAACGACCATTCACTTCAAGCAGGTACTTGTCCTTAAATATATAGTTAATTCTGCTGAAACCTCCCTGAATGTTCCATTTCTCATAACCACCTTGTGTTGTAATTGACTGACCCAGAGCCATATTCATATCCTCTGCGTCTTCAAATATCAAGCCGTTGCGTTGAGCGATAAGTCTCTTCCATGTGGATTCCTCATAATTGTACCCGGCAAGTACCTTCAGGTAATGAACCCCACCAATCGTATTCTCATATTCTGCATAAAGATTTGTCGCCAGGTAATGTGTTACATTATAATTTTCACGCAGATCATTGGTTGTGGTTCCAACGTAAGCTATTACCCCGGGATGGTTGCTGTAAGGGACAGGTACCTGTCTTCGTTTTTCATTATTGTCGTTGGTTCTGAATGTAAAATCACCTTTAATTCTGAACCTGTCCTTAAAGAAATTTGTGGCAAACCCAGTGGTACTTTTAAATAATCGATTCTTCGTGGTATATCCGTTTTTTCCGTACCAGAAATCACCGACGTTATAAGCAGCTGACATGGTAAGAGAACCATCAGGATTGAACATCGGAGCAAGCACATGACCTTCATCACCGATATTTCTCCAAATCCCGCTTCCTTCCCCGACGTTTAGCGGGTTATAATAATTCATACTCGAATATTCAGAATTATTATCAAATCTTAACCATGGAAATACCTGAACTGATCCTTTACCCCTGACGTTGGCCATCCCATAGTTGTCAGTGTTGTAGCGGAAAATCCCGTTTTGGTTTAAGAGTCTTCCTGTCAGAAGAAAACTTGTTGTTTCGCTGCTACCTGAAATAGCAATATTTTGTTCCGTCCCGGTAGTATAATCCTTATAGAGCTCTTTGTACTTATCGGCACTTGCATAATAGACATAGTCGCCGGAGACGGGATCAATTTCAACCTCCTTATCTGTAGGCAAAGGGCTGGTGGATCTTCTTTTCAGCTCATCGAGGTAGGCTTGCGAGAATTTTAATGTTTTATTTACAGCAGCAGGTAAAGTGTTTTCCCAATTGTAAAACGATTCTGAAAACATCTTTGCAAAAGTATATCCATCAGTAACCAGATCAGGGACTGCGATTGGTTTCCTTATTGCAAAATTTGAGGAGAAGGTAATACTGGTTTTTCCTTTTGATGGATTTTTAGTAGTGATCATAACAACCCCAAATGCTGCCCTGGCTCCATAAATCGAAGCTGATGCAGCATCTTTAAGTATTGAAATACTGGCAATGTCGTTCGGGTTGATCATGCTTGGGTCACCTTCAACCCCATCAATAAGTATCAGGGCACTTCCTCCCTGTCCAATTGAGGTTAATCCCCTGATGTTGTAACTTGGCGACTGATTTGGTTTACCGTCGAGTATTCTGATATTGAGGTTAGGTACCATTCCTTTTAGTCCCTGTGTCAGATTGGACATTGTTCTGTTCTCAATTGATTCACTGGTAACCTGGTCGACAGCTCCGGTAAGGTTGGCTTTCTTCTGAGTGCCGTAACCTACCACAACCACCTCATCCAATCCGATTTCTTCCTCGCCTAACACTATTTTAAAAGTGGTCTGGTTTCCAATCTGAACTTCCTGAGTTTTCATCCCAACGAAAGAAAAAAGCAGGATTTGAGCACCTGCCGGAAGTGACAAAGAAAAATTCCCGTTGGCATCTGAAATGGTTCCGGCGGTAGTCCCTTTCACCACAATCGTCACCCCAGGTAAGGACTGTCCGTTTCTGTCTTTTACACTCCCAGAAATTTCTTTTTGTTGTTGGGAAGGAGGTAGATTGGTTTGCTGCGAATTGACGCTTGCCGTTAGCTGCAAAAGTCCCGCAAGGAAGAAAAATACTGTAATCCTCGTAATGGCGAAGATCCTTCTCCATCCGCTGTTGCAGATGGGATTCCATCGGTTTTTTTCCATAAGTTGGTAATGTTAGATTAAAGCATTTTACCTGAAAAATTATTTTCAAATTAAAAAATAGGGTAAAAGATGCTGGTTTAGAGGAAATTAACTACGGTAAATCAGTCAGGCTAATACTCTAAGATTGTATCTCTAATATAGTTAATTTTTTTTACAAAATAAACATGCGTTTTATTATTTTGTAAGCAAAAAAAAATAACAGGTAAAATAATTGTAATCGATTCAAAGTCGATTAGAACCAGGAAGCAAGGAAACCTTTAATTTTTAAAAAACTATGTGATGTAGAAATCTGTAACAAAGAACTCCCGTATTCAACATAAGGGCTGAATACGGGAGTTTTTAACTTGAATGGGTATTTTAAAAGAAAGTCCTGACTTTTCGGCGACCAGGATCAGGCTTGTTTAAACTTCATCGTGAGGCTGTTCTTCCAGTTCTTTTTCGAACCGTTCCACTGCCCAGCTCACAGCCAGGTAGCTGATGTAGATCAGTGCA
>Ga0208789_1001200_pt1 | contig 16029 bp, 6 predicted proteins | sample Methanotroph_Enr_FD_187368 | JGI IMG/M metagenome (GOLD analysis project Ga0208789, IMG submission 187368) | Enriched soil microbial communities from Old Woman Creek wetland in Ohio, USA - Methanotroph_Enrichment_5 (SPAdes) (version 2) | ecosystem: Environmental > Terrestrial > Soil > Wetlands...
TACCATGAACGCGTCATTCTCCAGACGGGCGATAGACGGATCGGGGTTTTTTGCTACATACTGAATCTTCTCGGCTGTCATCTGGTTTTTTTCGGACCAAAGGATCGGTTCATAGAACATCAGCATCGTTGAATCTTTCATGCGGTATCCCAGGGAATCACATTGACCCTGTAAATCGGGCTTATAAAACCTGACTTTTCGGTATGCCATAAAATATTTATCGTCTTTCCGCTTGATGTCGGAAGTATCAGGTTTAGTCTTAAGTGTATCAGCATGCATATACAGCGTGTCTTTTTTGCCGTATTGAATGAACATGGCCGAATCGGTGACGAACGCTATTTTGGAATTCTCGTTGTAAACACCAACTTTTCCTTTAATGACCACTTTGTTTGTTGTGTCACTTAGCGTTACCCTGTGTTTCCCGCGGCCGTTCCCGGTTGCCCTGTCGTAGAACAGCGTGTCAGCTTCAAGCACTTGTGATTTATTGGTAATCTTCGAAGCTTTGTAAAGCTCTGCAACATTCTTTTTGGTATCGTACCAGCCTCTTTCGGAGTAGAGAACACCATCTTTCCCGGTCCCCGTAATTGTTGTCGGCCCAACGATAAATGCCCTTTCTGTTTTGCTGTTGTATTTCAATGTGTCAGCCCGTAAGACAAAATCTTTATTTGTTAAAACAACAGAGTCTTTGAAAAACATCATGTTATCATTCGAATAATACCTCCCGATTGTACTTGTTAATACATTGGCGGTATCAACAATTTTACCTCCGTTATTATAATATCCGATATTTGTACCCAGGTCAAAATCAAGCGCCTGAGTAGTCAGCGTAATCGATTTGTCGACAAGTTTCACATTATGAACAAACCGTGCCAGCTTCAAATCACCATTGTAGAACATTTTATCACCGTAAAGGTGTAAGGTATCGCCCTGTATGATATGGACATTTCCAAAGGCATCAAACCGGTTACTATCGCTGTAGGAATAGGCACTGTCGCAAAACATCAGCGCCTGGTTGTGCCTGAAACGCACATTCCCGATCAAACGATCGGCGTTTTTTATGATTTTATCATCATGATCAATTATATCGGCATTATCAATATCGACACGTTGCTTCTTTTTTTTGTCCTGGGGTTGAATCGCCTGGATAAAAAGCGAAACAACCACTAAAAGAAGGAGTAAAGGGAAAAATGCAATTTTTTTCTTTTGGCTCATACAACCGTGCGATAAGGATTTTATCTAATTTTTAAAGCTTATTTTTTCCATGATTTTAGTTTGAAATTGCAGTTGGCATACGAATCATCAACATGGATATACGTCTTTGCCTGCTGTTTAGCAATCCATTTCCGGTAAACTTCCTCTTTTTTCTTTGCAAGAAACATCTCGCTGAGTTTTTGATAATCTTCCTGGAGGTTGGCAAGATGTGGGGTTGATTTATTGATCAGTTTTACTACTTTATAAACTTGTCTTTGTTTGTCGTCAACCGATAAAAACGGACGGGAGGTTTCGCCGATATTCATTACTGTGATTACCTTACTCACTTCGGGATCAAGTTCGGCAACTTCAAATTTAGAAGAACCGGTACGTTGCGATGTTACTAATCCGGCATTATTACGGGTGCTTTTGTCTGATGAGTAGAGGAATGCAGCCTGTTCCCAGGTCATCTTCCCTTTACGGACAAAGTCAGCAATGCTGTCAATCCTGTTTTTTGCACTTTCGAGTTCCTTCGGGTCAACCTTTGGTCTGATCAGAATATGGCGGCATTTAATCTTTTCCCCTTTACGGTCAATTAATTGGATAATGTGATAGCCAAACTCGCTTTTTACTACTTTCGAAACCTGATTAGGTTTAAGGTTAAATGCCTCAGTGGCAAAGGCTGGATCGAGCATTGCTCTTCCCACATAATCCATTTCTCCTCCATTTCTGGATGATCCGGGATCTTCGGAATACATGATTGCCAATGTGGCAAAATTTTCACCATTCTCAACACGTTTCTTGAAATCGCGTAGTTTTGCTTTTACTTCAAGATCTTCCTTTTCTGTAACGGCAGGAAGAATCGTAATCTGGGCATATTCCAGTTGAGAGCCGATTTCAGGAATATCTTTCGCAGGTAACTGCCTGAAGAATTGTCTAACTTCAGATGGAGTGGCAGTAACTTTCTCAATGATTTTAGCCTGCATCTGTTCTGTTTTCAATTGCTCCTTGATCGTTTCGCTCATTTCAGCTTTGAGCTGCATAATCGATTTATTGAAATATTTCTCAACTTCCTTTTCTGAACCGATGTTTTCAATGAAATAATTCATTCGCCGATCCATTTGCTGATTGATTTGATTATCACTCACAATAATCATGGTGTCAAGTTCAGCTTCGGCCAGGAGTAATTTTTGTTCAAGCAGTTGCTCAAGTATTTCACATTTTGGATCACCCTGGGATACCACACCCTGAGCCTGGTTCTGAATCGCCCCTTGTTCGATGTCCGATTTGAGGATCGGGTTGCTTCCCACTACGGCTACAATCTGGTCAACAACTTTATCCTGAGCATTTGAGATCGTCTGTCCCGAAATGATTGTCCCAAGAACAAGGACACTTTTTATTACGTTTTTGAGCATGTCTTAAATCTTATTATATCAGTCTGTAATTTTAAATAGATTTTCCTTTTTTCCTTTTTGATAAATATTTTTTTGAAGTTCTTCAATAAACTCCATTTTCCGAGTGTTCAGGATTAAATTGGCAATCTGGTCTTTAACAAATTCGAAAGGAGCTTTATCTCCTTTAAGCCTGACGTCTTTTATGGCCGCAAGATAATATTTGTTGCCTTCGTAAGTTTCAATAAAACTATTTGGTTTGAGTACAGCATCCGGAGTTGCAATGTTAAACGGCATTCTTGACCTTATCTGGCTGAAGTCGATCCACTGCTCGTTAAAATAATCAAACTTTGTGGCGTACTGAAAACTGTATTTTTCAAGTTCTTTCCGCGAATTGTCGTCCAAAGCGTTCATCCATCTTTTTAACTGATCTACCTTCGCTTCGTTTTTAGGCACTTCAATATAAATTGCCTTCACAATATTCTGATCGAGAATGAATCTTTCGGGATGTGAATCATAAAACTGGCGAATGTCAGCAGCTGTAAGTACGGTGTCGAGCTTTTGACTGATCAATTGCTGCTGATACCTGTGAACAATTAGAGATGTCCTGTAAGCGTCCAATTCACGCTGAACGTCTTTCTGGTCTTCTGAAAGGTTTTCTTCCGCCATCTTAAGCATCAACTCTTGTTTGACCCAGCGCTGAATGAAATCTTTTGCCTGATTTACACTATCAGCCTTGGTGATACCTCCAGGAAGTGATAATGCAAGTTCCCGCCGCAACAACAATTTATCCCCGACTTTAGCGATAACAACATCGCCCGGAGATGAATTGGAAAAATACCTGCATCCAGATAAAAGGCTTAATATCAATACAATAAGATAGAAGTCTCTTTTCATTTAAAGTTAAATCGTTTTCTTAGTCAACCGAAAATAAATAAACCATCTTGTCCTTAGATGCGATTCGATGGCCTTCGGTTGTCACAGGCGTCAAATTTACCTTAAATTCCTGAGAAATAAATGATCCTTATTTGTTTTACGACAAAATGGTAATATCGTCGGGATTGTCAACGATGACTAATTTATTCCCTCGAATAATTAGGCGCTTCACTAGTGATGGTTATATCGTGCGGATGACTCTCTGCAATACCTGCGTTGGTGATGCGTACAAATTTTGCTTCGTGCAGCTTCTCGATGTTATGTGCTCCGCAATATCCCATACCGGCTCTTAATCCGCCAATTAACTGGTAAATAACTTCATCCAGTGTTCCTTTGTAGGGAACTCTTCCGCTAATCCCTTCCGGGACAAGTTTTGTGATGTCATCCTCCATATCCTGGAAATAGCGGTCTTTCGAACCCTGATGCATCGCTTCAACCGAACCCATTCCCCTGTATGATTTGTATTTGCGTCCCTGGAAAATGATGGTTTCCCCCGGCGACTCTTCGACACCCGCGAAAAGTGAACCTGCCATCACACATTGAGCTCCTGCGGCCAAAGCCTTCACAATATCGCCCGAATAGCGCAGACCGCCATCTGCAATCACTGGTACACCGCTGCTTCGTAAGGCTTTGGATACGTTATAAATGGCTGATAACTGAGGTATTCCAACTCCGGCAATGATACGAGTGGTACAGATTGACCCCGGACCAATCCCGACTTTTACAGCATCGGCGCCGGCAAATACGAGTTCGGAGGCAGCTTCAGCCGTGGCAATATTGCCAACTATAAAATCTTTTTCCGGATATTTATTCTTTGCTTTTTTGAGTAACTCAAGTACCCCCTTGGTATGTCCGTGGGCAGTATCGATAATAATGGCATCAACTTGTACCTGTACCAAAGCATCAATCCGATCAATGGCATCCGCTGTGATGCCAACTGCTGCGGCAACCCGCAAACGACCTTTATCATCTTTGCACGCCTGCGGTTTGTCTTTCGCCTTTGTAATATCTTTATAGGTAACCAAACCGACCAGTTTGTTGTTCTTATCTACAACCGGAAGCTTTTCAATTTTGTAGTTTTTAAAAATCTCGGTGGCTTTAACCAGACTGGTACTTACGTCAGTGGTGATGAGATTTTTGGAGGTCATCACTTCGGCGATTGGTCTTGCCATGTTTCTTTCGAAACGAAGATCGCGGTTAGTAACTATTCCTACAAGATGACGCTCCGCGTCAATTACAGGTATTCCACCTATCTTGTAAATATCCATCAGTTTAAGCGCATCAGCAACAACTTTCTCTTTCGAGATCGTGATCGGATCGATGATCATTCCGTTTTCAGCCCTTTTTACAATGGTTACCTGTTTGGCCTGCGCTTCAATTGACATGTTTTTGTGGATTGCTCCGATACCTCCTTCACGTGCAATGGCGATTGCCATCTTTGATTCGGTGACCGTATCCATCGCAGCTGTGATAATGGGGGTGTTTAGCCGAATGTTGCGCGAAAACCAGGATGATAAATTAACTTCATACGGAAGTACATCAGAATAGGCTGGTATTAGGAGCACATCATCGAAAGTAAGACCTTCGATGATAACTTTATCTGAAATAAATGACATGGTACAGGATTTTTGAGTGAGACTTTGCTATGCAAATATAAAAAAATCAAGCGGAATTTGAATACAAAAAAAATGTCTTGCAAATATTACATTTACAAGACATTACTCACAATATTTATGAAATGAGTTTCAATTAAGCGTAATCGTTGAAAGACGTTGAATATTCGTATCAGGTGAAAGCTCCTGGTAGCAAAGTACTGCCAGATAAGGAAGTTCAATGTTTATTAACTTCCTGAAAGGACGTCTTATTTCATAGGTGGTTAAGAAAACAGGATTTTGTGCAGTTGGCGGAAGATCACCTACTTCCTTAAATACGGCATCAAGTATCTCGGTACGTGATTCGTCCGATAGATTTACCCCTTTCAAATCTCTTATTTTGTATTCAATCTCCGGATCTAACAGATAAACCAACAAGGCATTCCCACCCCTCGTGTATTTGTGGGATATATATCGGTTAAGCGCCGCTGCTCTTATATAATCTGAAAAATCGGTGAAATCTAAATTGTTTACTGTTTCCTTATCTGTATATACCAAATGAGTGCCTTCGGGCTGAAAAACAATATTATACTCACTAAGGTCCACATTAGTTGTTCCATTGATGCATAATAAATTATCAAGAATATTTCTTAGGTCCCTGATGGAAATTTCTTCCTCCACTAAATCTCTAAGTATCCAGGTCATTGTGAATAAATCATATTTACCTAATACCGTTTTTACTAAATCCGGAAAAGCCAGACTAAATGAATCCAGAACATTTTTAACCATATTTTTGGTGAGAAAACTTCCGGCCCGTTTCCTTAATTGATGACTTAAGTAAAGTATCAAATATCCAGGAGGGTCCCAGGTAGTTAAGCCGGCAGATTCACAACTTTTAGCATCAGCTGCATTAATAATTGCACATTCAGAACCATTTGCAGGATTGATAGCTGCTTTTCCTTTTACATTAAGTAGCGTCAGTCTGTCGACAGTATCATTTACAAGGCATTCATTTGGACTCAGGCCTAAAACAGAAGGATAGGTGACATCATTGATTTGAAATTGGAATTCATTATTGTCAAAACGATCATTCACTTCCCATTTTACTTTCGGAAATACGATACCCAATTCATAAAAAAGACCATCCTGCATTAAGATGAACATGTCATTCAAATCATCTTTTAAAGCTTGTTTATTGAATTCCTCGTAGGCTTTGTTATAAGTAACCTTAATATTTGTAGAATCTACCTCTGCAATTAAAGTATCAAAATAATGAAGATAATCCGAACCTATCGTATCGGAAGCCGGCCTGAAATCCTTGCACCTTTCTAATTTAAAACCATGTTTTACCATGGTAATAAGTAATTTATAAAAAATGTCATCTGACAAATTATTCAGGTTCGATTTATCTTCTGAGGTATATTCCTTTTTGGTTAACAGGGATATTTCCCGGGTTATTAATAATTCCCTGTTATTGTGAATAATCTCCATGATATCAGAAGCTAATGCGTTGTAATTGAATTCTTTATTCTGTTTAAAAAAGAAGGGGGTTCTGCAGTTTTTGCCATTAACGGAAACTTCAAACGGGATAAAACTGCCCTCGTATATTGAATCTGAATATTCCAGCGATAAAATACACTTTGCCGGGATACCAAGATCGTCAACTAATTTATTAATATACTTGAGTAGTATATCTTTCAGGTTGTCATCCTGGGGTGGTTCGAATCCTTTTAAAGAAACCTCAAAATTTATAATCGTCGAATTTTTTTCTAAATCAGACATATGTTCAGACTTTAATTATTCTAAATCAATTACTTCAATATTACCCGTTAGGCTACTTAAAGGCTGTAATAATTCTTCCCTCGAAATAACCGGAGTGTTTGGAAATTCAAGTTTTAACAATTGACCTACTAAAGGCCTCAATTGTGTATTCTCAACTACAATCGCTATATTTTCTGCATCAACTATTTTTTTTCTGACTGCGATAAGAACATCCTGGGTCTTTTCAGGTGATATAGCCAGGAAATATTTTCCATGATCAATATGTATTGCATTTTGAAATTCACTTTCCAGCCGGGTACTTAATTTCTTAAAGTGAGTTTTCTCCCTGTTACCGGGCAAAACTTTTTTGATTTCAGGGATTAGTCTTATATTATTGATGACGTTGGTTAAATTCTTTTCATCCTGATCATGAGTCTCAAAGTATTTCAGGATTGTTTTAAATTCAGTAATAGGCACTTTTTCACTAACCAATCCTCTTAATAAAATGGTGAGTTTGGTTAAATTTTCAGGATGATTATCATAGTGTTGTAATTTTTCAGGACAACATTCATAAATAAGATCGTTTACTTCCTGGTGACCTAAAAATTCAGCCAGATTTCGTTGCAAAACACTTTCAAGGTGCCGTATGGGATATTCAAGTGTATCCCAAAGATTATTTTTCAGTGTTCCTAATTTTTCTATATCCTTCTCATTGATCCAATAAGCCTCTTCACCGGTCAGAGGATCACGGACTTCTTTCCCCTGGATTCCCAAAAATTTGATTTCATCCAGACTTCCGGGAAACAGTTTTTGGTTTGGATCAATGTTCCCGGAAACAAGGGGAATTTCATTGACCATAATAATATAGGTTCCATCCGGTAAATCGGTTTCATTACCCCTGAATCTAATTCCTGGTACTTTTACACCAAAGACGTTAAGAACTTTTTTTCGCATTTGATCAACCAAAGTTTGCAAAGTATCTTTAAGACCACCGTCTTTCCCTTCGATCAATGGAATTAAGTCAGCAGCTACTTCCATAGCAACAGGCGTAACAACAAGGAGTTGGTCAATCCACTTTTTGCCGTAATGATTCCCGATCTTATATCTGTTATATTCTGATTGGGCGCTTGACAATCCATTTTTAAAATTGTCATCCGCAGGAAACATTTTTATAGCTTCCATATATTTTTTAAAGCTATTGTCCCATTCATTCTTTTCAAGAAGAGATTTAGCCTCGGCTTCAAGAACTGCTTTTAATTCTACGGTATATTCTTCTTCATTATCTATGATTGCTTTTTCTTTTGCTTCTTTTAACCTACCTCTTGCTTCCTCAAATCTATTGAAACTTCTTAAGGTCTTGGATAATTTAAGATAATATAGACCTTTATAATGATGTTTCTTCGTTAAATTTTCAAAATTCAGTATTGCATCATCTTCATAACCAGCTTTTTCATATAATTCTGCAAGCGCTTTTTCAATTTTATTAATAGCTGCTTTAATCTGAGCTTTATGTGCGGTTTCTTTAATGTATTTATGAAAGAGAGTTAATTCAGTTATAGATTTTTCAAGATATTCTTCTAATTCAGGTAAGATTAATAAGTGTTTGGCCCATTCATCAAGGGCCAAATAGTGCACTGGATCACTCGCCAACCAGTTCTGTTTAATGGTTTCGCAAATCCTTTCCCTAACTATTTCAGTATTACTTTTTTTTATTGCTTTGGGAAATATTTCCTCCAGAAGTCTTCTGTTAAACCGAAGAAGATCTTCCCCTTTTAATTTTTCATCTAATTCTTTATTAATTAATTGTTGGGTTCTTTGTGAAAATTTGCTTAGAGGGTTAAATACATTTTTTTTATAGTGAGTCTGGATAAGTTTGTTAAGAAACTTGTTTAACTCGAATCTAACATTATACGAATCAAGTTCTTTTTGATCCCATCGGTTTTTAATTTTATTAAGTAAATTTATTTCTGGTTCCCCCAGGAGTTGATCCTTAATTTCATCCAGTCTCTGTATTAGTTCTTCCGGATTTCCTATTTCAGATACCTTAAAATAAGGAGATCTAATTTTATCTTTAATTTTATCTAGTCTATAATCATCTAATTCTAATGATTCTCCGGGAGGGGTATTCAATATTTTACATAATTCAGATTCTTTCGATATAATGTCTTTTAAAACATCTTCAGGGATGACCATGTATAATTGATTCTCTGCCAATATCTCTTCAATTTCCAGCTCTTCCAACCTTTTAAAAGCAATCCATAGCGTATAATCAATGTCGAAAGTTTTAGATGTATATTTTGAAATTTGTTCACATAGCTTTATGCATGAATTCAATGCATATTTATTTGATTCATTTAAAGATAACAATTCGGACCAACCAAGCATAAGTTCAATATCTCTTTCATCTAACCTCTCAAGAGTAATATCAAGTTTGAGAAGTTCTTTGACGCTGCTTCCCGTAACATCAATACCCAACCCTTCAATAACAGAGGTCAATTTACCAAGTTCAACAATCTCTTTTATTGTGGAGATAAATTGGCTTTCAAACATCCTATTGGCCTTTTCATATCTCTTTGTCCAGTTTTCAATCCCATTCTCAACATTTTCACGAAGACTTTTTAAATATTTTGAATCTTTATCAATACTCTTAAATGATTGATGTTCTTCTTCAAATAACTTCAATTCGTCAGGTAATATTTCCTTTAATCTTTTTATCAATTCTTCAATTTCAAGTAAAATCTTTTGTTGCTGTTCCTCACTTTTTCTTCTGCTTTCAATTGGTCTTGGAGGTGTAATGCCTCTTAAGAAAGACACTTTTTCATCTTTTATAATACTCTCTATACCGGAAATATCTCTGTCCCAAGGTTTTTTTAATATGGCTGACAGACTTTCGGAAAGGTCCAGAATTTTTTGAACTTCTTTTTTTAGTTTTTCAATCTTTTTTTGAGCATAAATTACTTCTTGTTTGATTTTATTCATTTTAGAACTGACGAGTTCAACAATGACAGTCTGCCATGGGGGTGATATAATAGAATTGGCTTTCTCCAAACATTCTTCATATAACGTCCTATCTTTAGGATCACTTTTTTCTCTGTGCCGCCAAAATAATGCATTTGAATCATTATAGTAGGCAATCCCATTGTTTAGATTAAAATCTGTAGCTTTCTTAAAAGATTCAATAGCATATTCCAATTGATCACAATCTCCATATCTATGATAAAAATTCAGACAGGCATTTCCGTAATCATTTAGCACATAGCTATATGACTTTTTCAAAATATTAATAGATATAGTGTTCCTTTGGTTTTCAATTATTTCTCTGTTTGAAACAAATTGATGAAAATATTCTTCGTCGTTACATATTTTGATCCATTCCGGATACAGAATTTCAAGGATATACCTGTTTAATCTTACAATGCAAACATCCTTTTCTGTATCATAATTTAGTTTTTCCTTTAACTGGTTTATCTGATCTGTTAAACAGTTATCTACAGTTAATATGTATTCATAAAAATCACCATCATACAATAAATCATTTAATTGCCTCGTAATTTCTTTCTTTTCATGGCCCGAATCCGGGAAAACTTTTTCCTTTAAATTTTTGGCTATTCTTTGTTCTTGATAATCAGTAATTTGGTATTTATCGTTATCAAAAGCTTTTTTTAATTCGTTAAAATCGATAAAATCCGTTTCATGAAATACAGTGAAAGACAAAAGAATCTGATCTTCAAAACTTTGTTTAAAACTTAAATAATGTGATAGTACGGAAGGTGTGATATAATCATAAAAAGACACTGTCCGTGCTTTTCTGCTGATTGATTCGATTGAGTATGCACCTATACCAGGATCAGAAGAAATGGCCTCACTATACAAATTATAACAGGTATTGAACTCGCCATGTTTGGCTGCTATCCTTGCTAATCCGTAATTTAATTCGCCTATAAAAGTTTGTTGTACAATGGCTTTGGTTTTTTTGCCCCGCTCAAATTGTTTTTGAGCAAGATCAGGTTTATTTAGTAACCAGTATAAATAACCGAGATTTGCAAAAGAGGCAATATTTCCTGGATTGATTTCAAGTACTCTTGTAAATTCTTTTATAACAGTTTCAGCTCTATCCATTTCTAATTCCCCTTTTGATAAGAATAATAATAGCCTGTATTTTGCCAACAGATATTGAGCAATTTCAAAATCCGGAGCCATTTCCGTAGCTTGAATCAGATATGGAATTTTTGATGCAATGTCCAATTCAACCTCTGCTTTCGTCAACAGGAATAGCGCATCACTATCGCATCTTTCAGAAGCAGCAGCTTTGGCATTATCAAGAAATTCTTTCGCTTCTTTTATATCTCCCAACTTCACATGCGTCAATGCCAGAACAACGAAGGAATCAAAAAGTATTTTTTTTAGTTGTTCATATTTTGAAAATTCCAGTTTATGTTTTAAATATTTGTTTTTCCAGGTATCCTTTTTAAATGTCAGGGAAAATCTTGTGAGATTCAACCTGTTTTTTGTTTGTATTTTTTCACGTTCGGTGTCAACGCTGATACCTGGATCAAGGAGAATAATCTTCCATTTCCATATATGGAATTTATTATGAATCTTTAACAACCTGTTAACGACCTTGGGAATCTCAATATGCACCTCGTAGAGCGCATTTTTCGTCCTGCCAGTTAACGAGGAAATCTCCCGCCTGTAGATCAAGCTTTTGGCATAACCAATTTTTGTCCTGGCATGCATCATTTCATATTCTATTCCAAGCCGCAGTGGTCTAAAATGGATGAGCCAGTTTAGAATTACTGAGCGAATCGAGATGTCGTAATATCTCAAAGCCTTTTTATACAATTCGATTGCATAATCGTAGGAATCAATAGTGTTTGATCTCGAAAAGTCATCAGCTTCATAATATAATGCAACTGCACGGAGATATGCTGTAGGAAAAAGTTGCATTTTCTGATCGATATCAGTCTTGATCTGTTTATATATTTCCGAGGCAATTTTGGAATAGACCTGCTCGAGAACCTGTTCATAGATTTCCTGATTTAATTCGTATTCATCTCCATCTCCTTGCTTTTTCTTTTTTACCAATTCAATTTCAACAGTATGAGTCAATATGGAAGGATTGCCTTTCGGCCCGATTCTAACGCGGGGCATAACTTCAATTACTTCTGATTTCGGATCTTCATTATCCTCATTATCCCTTCTTCTTATTGCATAGTGCCCGTCAATATGAATATGCGAAGGCGGGGTTTTTTCAGGATTGTCAGTTTCTTTTGTGAAATTTTCATCATCCAGTAATGAAAAACGGCCGATTTTTCTGTTGAGCATATCCATTAAATCATGGTGAAGAAAATGATGGATTTGATCATCTTCAGTAATTGCACCCTTGTTGGCCTCTTTATCCTCGGCTCTTATAAACCTATCAATCCAGAATGTATATTGGAAGGGTTCTTCAGATTTTTTTAACAGGAATGATGTGTGCCTGTACAGGTAATAAATTATTATTCCTAATATAATGATATAAATACCAATGACATCGTAAGCCAACTGATAATTCGGGAGTAAATCCCATTGGAATGAAATGATATACCAGAAATATTTTAGCGCATAAAACGTATGATTTAAAAATTTTGAAAGGTATTTGGATACTGATTCTTCTTTTACTAATTCCTTGGCTGTACTTAAAATTCCGACTAAAATTGTGGCAATTGTTGCAACCAGACTATTTACCCTTCTTTGGCGCAGCTTACCTTCTATGCCAAGTATATATTTGAATTGATCGGGAAGTGAAAAGATAGTTTTGATATCCATGTCTTAAAATAAGTTTTAAAAACTTGAAGTATTTACGGTAAACTTTGCCATGAGCATTATTTATTATTGATTTGTCCGGCTATTTGTTGAATATGAAGAATAACGAACTCCGCAGGTTTGAGCGGGGCGAATCCAACCCATATATTTACGATACCCTGGTTGATATCGTTTTGTGTGGTTGTTTCCTTGTCGCATTTAACAAAATAGGCATCCTTCGGTGATTGTCCATGGAATGCACCTTGAATAAAAAGGTCGTGCATAAATGCGCCTACGTTTAATCGGATCTGAGACCAAAGCGGTTCATCATTGGCTTCGAATACTATCCATTGAGTACCCCTGAATAAACTTTCTTCAATGAACAATGCCGTTCTTCTAACAGCAATATATTTATATTCATCTGCAAATTGATCAGCACCGCGAAGTGTACGTGCACCCCAAACCACACTTCCTGTAACCGGAAAAGAACGAAGACAATTTATTCCCAATGGATTAAGCTGCCCGTTTTCATCGTCTGTTAAGTTTACCTGCAGTCCTGTTATACCACTCAACGTAGCCTCAATACCGGCTGGCGATTTCCAAACACCACGATCTGAATCAGTTCTGGCAAAAATTCCTGAAATAATACCGCAGGGGACAAAAGTGTCGAGCTGCTGCTTTCTGTTTGGATCAGCCTGCTTTACTCGTGGAAAGTACAGTGCAGCATTGCGCGCTTCATTCCCTGACAGTCCAAGTGTAGTTAACCCACTGATTGCATTTGAAATGGCGGTAACCGGAGAATTACCCCATGCATAGGGAGAGTCAACCAAAAGCATAGCTCGTTTATCAACACATAACTTCATGGCTTTTGTGTAGACCGTTGGATCCGTATCTGCCAGCCTGGTAGGAGGTGGAATACATAACAAGTTGAATAGGTCGGTTTTGATGAGTGCATAGATGCCTTCCTTATCAGATTCACTACCCTGATATTGTGCAGGAGTAAGGTCATACCCATCTGAGCCGGGAGAAGCCTTTAAGGGTGTAATAATTGCTGATGGTCGGGTTTGAGGAACTATCCAGTTGCCGGTACTATCCTTTTCAATAGTTATAAAACCGGAATTCTGTTGTAAAATGCGTGGCAGATAACTAACCTCTGTTTCTTTGAGAGTAACATTAAGATGCTCCTCAATCTTAACACCATCATAATAAATAATGAGATTGAAAAGGTCAGGATCCAGGGTTGATGGGGCTGTCTGATCAGTTGTGTTATAATTTACTTCAACACTTAATTTATCGCCCCATGCTCCCGGGCTTGATGCGTATAGGTTAAGAAAATTATCCGGCAGATTCAAAGAGCCTGCTGGTAAAGATATTTTAGCTTCTTTAGCACCATTAATAATCCGCACAATAATAGCGATGCTTCCTCCGTTCAGATAGAAATCACGAACGGCATAACTCATCGTACTGTCAATGGATAATCCCCCGAAACTCCGTTTATAATCGCTGTAACTGGTAATTGTGGTTGGTTCATTGACCGGACCGCGCAATGCTCGCCCGACAAAAGCAGTAATTGATGTGGCAACACCTGTAATGGTTCTCACACCACTGGGAACTTCCTGTACATACACCCCCGGATAAGTTGGTTGCATTGGCATAATAGACTTCCGTTTCTAATTATACTAAGATAATTTTTTTGAATTGAAACTTTGAATTTTTTGCAGAGCGTATTAATGTTATGACTTTATACAGCTTCGCTTTGTCAGTCACTGACTAATCAGGTCTAAATGAGTAATCTAATATAAAATATTTTTACGAATTTAACCACTTATAATCGATTAATTTGAAACCATACCCCTTTTTTTATAAAACAAGCAAATTAAGTTTCGCAGTAATTTTTTAGTTTAAAACTTATTATTATCCCTTATTTTTTTACAGGCAACAACTTCAAAAATTAAAGTAATATCGCAAGACGTCGGGGCGCCAAAATATTTACCGATTTAAAATAACTTTACAGTGCCTATTATTTTGGTTCTATGGCGATATTTAAGGGCAAAGGGTGAAGGGCAGGAAGTAGACAGAAAGAATAGAGACACTTTAATTTTGAGTCTATTTTCGAAAAGAGCTTTTAATGAGTTCTCGCAAAGGTGCAAAGAACGCAAAGTAATGGTTTTTAATTTATTGAATCTTAGCGGACTTAGCGTTTGCGTGAAATTAACATATTATGGATCGATTCCACGAGATATTAAAAAAATACTGGGGATATGATGAATTTCGCCCGTTACAGGAGGAGATCATCCGTTCGGTAGCTGACCGGAAAGATACACTTGGCCTGATGCCAACGGGTGGGGGAAAATCAATCACATTCCAGGTTTATTCATTGTCGGCCGAGGGAATATGCCTGGTTGTTACCCCATTGATTGCATTAATCAAAGACCAGGTGGAAAACCTGAGATCCAGGAACATAAAAGTACTAGCCATCTATTCTGGCATGTCGGGTCGCGAGATCGATATTGCACTGAACAATGCAATTTATGGCGATTACAAGTTTTTATATGTTTCGCCTGAGCGGCTCGGCTCAGACAAATTCAGGGAGTTTTTGGTCCGGATGAAGCTTAACCTGATCACAGTGGATGAAGCTCACTGTATTTCGCAATGGGGTTACGATTTTCGACCGTCCTATCTCAAAATATCGGATCTGCGAAAACTCTTTCCCGAAACACCCATCCTGGCAATAACAGCGACTGCCACTCAGAAAGTGGTGGATGATATCCAGGAAAAGTTGTTGTTCCGGGAGAAGAATGTGCTTCAGAAAAGTTTCAGGCGCGAGAACCTTATTTACCTGGTTCGGGACAAAGAGGACAAAATGGGCTACCTGACCGATACAATCAGGAAATCAAAAGGAACAGGAATCGTTTACGTGAGAAGCCGGAAAAAAACGCGTGAGATTGCACAAGTACTTCAGCAGCAAAATATTTCAGCCGATTATTATCATGCCGGTCTTGCCCCTGATTTAAGAAGCCAGAAGCAGGACAAATGGATGAACGGAGAATCACGGGTCATTGTTGCTACGAATGCGTTTGGGATGGGGATCGATAAACCGGATGTCCGGTTCGTGATCCACTTCGATTTGCCCGATTCCCTGGAGGCTTATTTCCAGGAAGCGGGCAGGGGAGGGCGTGACGGGAAAAAATCAGTGGCCGTTCTTTTGTATAATAACTCCGACAAGCGAAGGCTGCATAAAATGGTTACCGACAGCTTCCCGGCGATTGATGTTATCCGTTCGGTTTATAACTCCGTATCGAATTACCTGATGATTGCCATAGGAAGTGGTAAAGGGGGGAATTTTAGTTTCAGGATCGAAGATTTTTCCAAAA
>Ga0208789_1001203_pt1 | contig 15999 bp, 16 predicted proteins | sample Methanotroph_Enr_FD_187368 | JGI IMG/M metagenome (GOLD analysis project Ga0208789, IMG submission 187368) | Enriched soil microbial communities from Old Woman Creek wetland in Ohio, USA - Methanotroph_Enrichment_5 (SPAdes) (version 2) | ecosystem: Environmental > Terrestrial > Soil > Wetlands...
ATAAGCGTCATATCGATTTATACTCTGCAACTTCATAGCTGGCTTCCCTGGTCCGCTTGATTTAATGCAAACGCAATGCGGTCATTTTCCAGCAACTGTTTTAACTCCGCTTCGGTGGGTAAATACAGGCGGTATTGGCTGGCGAACATCTGCTCACTGTCATTGAGTATGGAATACTTAACGACGGTTTCTTCTTTGTCGGCACATAAAATAATACCGATAGTCGGGTTGTCGCCAGGCTGTTTTTGCAAGTCATCAAACATACGGATATACATATCCATTTGCCCAATATCCTGATGTTTGAGTTTGCTGGTTTTAAGATCGAACAACACAAAGCATTTCAAAATGTAGTTGTAAAACACCAAGTCGATATAAAAATGCGAGATTTCGGTACTGATGCGAAATTGTCGCCCAACAAACGAAAAACCTTTGCCCAGCTCTAATAAAAAGTGCTGCAAATGGTTAATGAGCGCGCTTTCTAAGGTTTTTTCATGAATGCTGTAGGGTTCCGCTATATTCAAAAACTCAAAGACATAAGGGTCTTTGATAAAATCGTGTAGGGTTTGATTGGGCGATGCTATGGCAGTGGCCGGTTCGATTTTTGAAGACAATAAACGCTGGTAATAAAAGGCATTAATGTTCCGTTCCAAGGTGCGGACACTCCAATTATTTTCGGCGCATTCACGGATATAATAGAGTCGTGCGTTGGGGTCTTCGACCCGCATAACTAGCCGATAATGTGACCAACTCAATTCGCTACACAGTGTGTAGCGAATCTCTGCGCCTTGAAAAGTCAGATAAAATTGCCTGAAATTACGTAAATTGGCTTCGGAAAAACCTTTACCAAATTCAGCGACCAAGCCTTTAGACAAATGCTTAAGTAAGCTATCGCCATACTGAGCTCGGGTTGCACCATTTTGCTCTTCTTCGACAATCCGTTTGCCCATCAACCAATACGCTTCGACCATGGCGAAATTAACCGCAGTTGCAGCTTTTTGCCTGGCAGCCGCGAGTATGGTTTTTATTTCTTCAATCAATGCCGTTGATGCGTTTGTCATTGTCATAGCACCAATCCCGTTTCCAAGGCTTTCAACTCTTCATCAAGCGCGGCAATTTCGCCCAGAATATCGCCCACTTCGCGCAGTTTTTCCGGCTTGTAAAATACCTTGTTAAAGTTGATCTCCACACCGACGACGTTTTCCAGATATTCAAACGGCTTGCCGATGTATTTCGCCATAAAGGCTTCGATAGCCGCCAGATTATCAGCTTCGTCTTTATGAAAAGGAATAATTTCGTAATCTTTTTGATAATCGGGCGTAAGTTCAACGCTGATTTCGATGCGCTCCGGCTGGGTTTTGCGGGCTTTTTTCAGGGCGGATTTGACCACGATTTTGCCGCAACCCAAGGCTTCTTTTTTTCCGGCGCTCTCCTTAATCAAGGTCTCTTGGCTTACATCAAAATAATATCGCCCTTGGCTGGTAGTTATAACCAGCGGTTGTTCTTTGTAATCCAGGCCGGCAATGAAGGGTTTGATGTCTCGCTCAAAGTATTCGGCAAGCGAAGTGAGACTGGCAGAGCCCGTGTTGAGCGCTATCAAAGGGCTTGCGTACTCGGCATTTTGTTCGCGAACCTTCATATAGCCGTGCCGCTCGCCAACCTTGCGATAGTTATCGCTCTCGACGTTGGTTATGACAAATTCAGTAATTTCACGCTCGCCATTAGTCAGGCTTGAAGGCGTGAGCTTTTCGCTGGTTTTGCCTTCTTTCAATTTCGCTGCAAAGCTGTTGCCGTGCTCGTCGACGTTGGTAAGCATGATGGCTTGTTTGTTGAAGTAGAAAAACTCTTTATCAAACACTTTGGCGTAATCGTTATCCTGGTACGCGGCGAGCGTGGCGACGATCTCAAGGCGGTTGGCTGCATCGACTTCCTTGCGCTTGGAGCCTTTGCTCTTTTTCAGCGGTTTGAATTTGTCGCTGGCGTTAATCAGCATTACTTTGTCTTTATGGTGCGCCTGCTTGTTTTTATTCAGCACCCACAAATAAGTGTAAATGCCGGTGTTGAAAAATTCATCGGTCGGCAGTTGTATCACCGCTTCGACAACGTCGCTGTCCAGCATCCATATTTGCGGATATTGCTCTCGCTCGATCCCGCATCGCCGCTAAACAGCGTCGAGCCGTTGTGTACCACGACCCCCATGCCGACGCTGTCGAGCTTGGAGATAAGGTGCTGCATAAACAGCAGCTGCCCGTCCGAGATCGACGGTATGAATTTAAAACGTCCGGTTTTGTCGTTGATGATGTCTTTATCGTAGCCTTTCCAGCTAACGCCATACGGCGGATTGGCGATGACTACATCAAATTCGTCGTTATAAAACTTGTCCTCGACTAAGGTGTTGCCGTGCTCGATTTTGGAATCGGGGCGAAAGCGGCTTTCAATCTTGGCCAGCGCGTAGAGTGCGTCGTTCCAGTCTTGGCCGAAGGTTTGGGTCAGGCGCTTGAATTTTTGGTTAATGCGGTCTTCTACGCCAAACAGCATATTGCCGCCGCCGCAGGTGCAGTCATAAATTTTTAACAGGGTGTCCGATTCTTCAATCTTGGAAGCGATGATTTCGGCAATCAGCGCGATCACATCGTCGGGCGTGTATTGCTCCCCCGCCGTTTCGGCAGAAATATCCGCCCATTTGCGCTTGATGTGCTCTTCCAGTGTGGTGATTTCGGAGTTGTTGAACGGTTTAAGGTCAATCTCCGCCCATAACTTGGTGTAGCCCAACAAGACTTTTTTGGCTTTGAGCTTGTTAATTACGCCTTTAATGTCGAGGAATTTTTCGCCGTCGGAAGCATCCACGCCGAGCAGGTCTTTGGTCTCGCCATCGAAGCCTTTGAGGTAAGCGTCAAAATCAATCTCGAACGATTTGTCGTTTTTGCAGATGTCGGTTAACGACTGGCCTTTTTCAAAAATGAAGATGTTATAGCCTTGGCCCTCGTCTTTAATCATGTTGTAAAGATCGTCTTTGGCGATATTGGCAAAAGCTTGTTCGTCAATGTCAGCTTTGAGCTTATCGAACATGCGGATCAGACGACTTTCAATCATTGCTAAAGCAAAGAACGGCATCATGAATGACGGCCATTCGGATTCTTTAATGCCGCAGCCGCGTAGTAAATCGGCAGTTGCCCAGATTTTTGATTCGTATTGGAGGATATTGTTATTCATTACTGTGTTTATCTGTCCTTAGTTCTATTTTCCTAAAATTTTAATACTCAACCAACCGCTCACCCTACTGTCAGTTGGTGTAGGAAGCCAATAATTTTTTGGTGAAGTTATACAGATTATTGCACGACATGACTACCGATCTTCATGCATGTGCCAAGGTTATTGGAAATGCCCACAAAAACGACTGGTTAATTCGAATTAAATCCGCCAATCTCAACATTGCTCGACCTCTTTTTTGAATGCTTTGATTTCCCTTGCAGGCCCCATCACCACCAGAACATCGCCCGCATCCAGGCAGTGCTCTTTCTCCCGGATTGCAAAATGCAATTGATCGCCTAATTCCCTGTCGACAACACCGATCAGAATCAGATTATGCTTTTCATTCAGCTTTAAGTCACTGGTTTTAGTGTTTTCCAAACAGGAGCCTTTAGGGATTTCTATTTGCGCCATATTTAAGTCGTACCGACCAAAAACAGTATTATCCAGAATATTGGTAATATCCGGTTTGGTCAGCATTTCGTGGGTTTTTCTGCCGCAAATTTCATAAGGATCGATGATTTTGTTGGCGCCTGCGGCCAGTAATTTTTCAGCCGATTCCGGGTCGTCAACAATGGCGACAATGGTAATGTCTTTATCTAGCGCCCGCGCCGAAATGGTTAAAAACACATTGTCGAAATCCCTGGGATAGAAACAGAACAGGATGTCAACATCAGCCCCGATACCTATGGATCTGAGCGCGTCGTCATTGCGAAAATCGATGACTTTGGTATCAAAGCCTTTTTCCGCAACCAGCGCGGCTTCAGCATCGTCTTTGCCGATAAAAATAATGCTGTATTGCTCCTGATTCAATCGACTCATTGCCTCCAAAGACATGACACTGTAACCAAATACGGCAATGCGCTTCATCGTTTTCTCCCATTTTTTAACCGGCTTTTTTCTATCTGCTCGCGAAAATAATCTATGGCATACTCCCTGCCGATAACGACCAGCAAGTCGCCATCCCGTAATACGAAGTGCGGCTCGGGATTAAAATAAAAATGCTGGTTTTTTATCGGATAGCTGTTCTTATGTTTTTGATGTGCAGGATTTGCACTGATAATGCCCAACAACATTAATTTCCGTTGTTCAAAATCTATCCCACCCACGTTCATTCCCTCGACGAAGGAGCCGGGATGCACGCATAAGGTTTCCATGATGATGTGGCTTTCCTCGCGGATGATGCCCAAAATCGCCTCAAAAGCCACCGGCTGACCGATGTATTCGGCGACCACCATCCCCGCTATTTCAAACGGCTGAATCACGTTGCTTGCACCGGCTTGATAGAGTTTTTTGACGTTATCCTGGTTGTTCGCGCGGGAAATAATCCGGACATCCGGGTTTAAATGTCGACTGGTCAGTGTGATATAAACATTGATCACATCATCGCCGGTCGTGCAAATAACCGCCGTTGCGCCCTTATTAATTCCCGCGTTCTGGATCACGCCATTTTTGCTGGCATCCTCATGAATAACCAAGTAGCCCTGCCGCTTTGCTTTCAACACGTTGGCTTCCTTGGTATCAATAATAACAAAATGAAGCCGGTCTTTTTTCAGCTGTGCGGCGATATGCTGCCCTACCCGGCCAAATCCGCAAATGATTATAAATCTGTCGAAGCGGTGCAGTTCCGCGTAGGTGCTGCTCTCCCGCAATTCGTCCATTTCCTCGTTAAATGCCGCGACGATAATCGACACAAGAAAAGACAATATGCCCAGGCCGATCAGAATCAAGGCCATCGCAACGATCCGTCCGCCGGTAGTCTGCGGGGTAATATCGCCGTAACCGACCGTTGCAACCGTGACTATCGCCCAGTAAAAAGCATCGAACAGGTTTTTAACCTGGCTACCGTTAGCGGGTTTTTCAAATAAATAAATGCCGGTAGTGGCTACAAATACCAAAAATCCCAGGGAAATTCCCAAGGTCGCGAGCTCAAATCGCCTGCTGGCTATGACGTTGGCGAATAGTTTAATGCTGTTGAAATAACGGAACAGCTTAAACAGCCGAAAAATAAGGAAAACCCTTAATATCCGTAACGGCCTGTAACTGGGTAAAATAGCGAGTAAATCGATCAGGGCCAGAGGGCTGAAAACATACTTAATTTTTTTGCCGATGATAATTCCGGCAACCTTGCCCAGAGGAAAAGGGACATTCAAGTATTTTGCCTTTTCATAATGCTCAAGAATGATTTTATGATTGTCGCTATATACCCAACCCCGCAACAGATACTCAACGATAAACAGGCTGATTACGCCGTGCTCGAACAGCAGCTCGCTTTCTCCCAGCTTATTATCCACTTCGTAAATCAGCAGAAAAACGCTGAGCATCACCAGGCAAATCATAAAAATATCGAAATAGGACTTAAGCCGACTGTTCGGGTTCTCCAGCAGGTTGTAAAAGAACAACTTGGTACATTGATAACGCCTTGATTTTTTCAGGACATAAGCAAAATAAACAATCAGCCGCGTCAACATATGGCCGCCTGGAAATTTTGTTCAATAATCAACGATTGTACGTCGGCATTGGCTTTCTTATAATCCAAGCCATCCCTAATATCTTGCAGATGTAGTTTATTCATTAAATTTAATTCAGGCCTAACGGTAATGTAACGTTGCTTGGGACTGGAAGGCTTGTCGGGAATGGTTAAAGCCAGTTTTCCGGATGTCACCGAGTAGGTATAATTTTTCAGACTATATCATTACTATTTTCCGGGCGATACCCGAAAGCCATGCCGTATCCTTGATCCTAAAAAATCAGTTAGCCACGGATTTACATAAATAAACGTTGATAATACATCTTGTTACGCACGGGTTAGCGCAATGCCCAAAGAGTACCGCAAAGAATTGATATAAGCCGTTATTCATTTGTTCAAATCCGCATCCATCCGTGGCTCTATTGCCCTTTCCGGGTTAATTGCCGGTTTTTTGAGAATCTCGCTTTTTCTTGCCCACTGACAAGCATGCCCTTTTTTATGAGAAATTGATTTTGCTCAGACACTTGGCAGGACAATGCGGTAGAATATCCGCAATTTCGTTTATAGTTTTGGAACACTTATGACTACTTGGTTAGAAACCTGTCAGCAACAATTGGTCAGGCTGGAAAAAACTTCGGTGCTGGCCGACAAGCTGATTACTTTGGCTAATAAAACCGGCGTGGATATTCCTCCCGATTTACTCCGGCAACTCAATATTGAAAGGCCGCGCTTGCAGCGTTTATTGGAACGACTCCATGCCAATCGTTTTGAAGTGGCTGTCATCGGCTTGGAAAAAGCCGGCAAAAGCGCCTTGCTGAATGCTTGGTTACAGCAAGAAATCCTGCCTTCCGCGCGAGAACGTTGCACCTTTACCAGTACCGAAATTTGGTCGGCGCAAACCGAACAAGATCAAAAACTCTTCATTCAATATTACACCAAAGAAGAAATCAGCAAGTTACAAATACAACGTCGTGACGTGCTAAAGGGTATCTTGGGCGACCGCGAACGCAAAGAAATTCAAGAAGATTTTGATGACACCGAAAAACATCTTAGCCAAATTTTAGAGTTCGCCAAACAAAAGAACGGCTACAGCCAAGCATTTGTCGATATAGGTGAAGTCAGCGAGCAATTGCAATCGGCGGTATTTAAAAACCGCGCCCAATCTTTAGCGATTAAACGCATCCAATTAAAAACAGTACGCTTGCGCAGCGACCGTGACATTGTTTTTCATGATGTGCCCGGCTTTAATTCCGGCATATTGATGCATGCCGAACAGGCCATTGAGCGGCTGAAAAACTGCGATGCCATTATTTATGCAAAGGAGATGAAGCAACCCTCAATTACCGGCCCGGAAAAAGAAATGTTAGTTATTGCCGATTCCGAAGACCCCAGTGTCAAGGTTTCGGACAAGGTCTTTGTGGTGCTCACGCAAGCCGACGCCATGGATGACCAAATCGATTTCAAAGACACCTATGACAAGCACCGGAGCTACTGGCCTTCAGTTCCGGAACGCCGAATGATTCCTGTCTGCGCCCGCGCCCATTTAGTCGAGTTTGGCATTCCGTCCGAAGATACGCGAAGACGGACTAAAAGCGCTGACGATAGAGCCAAGATAAAAAAACTGGGCATTACCGATGGCATGGACATCCTGAAAGAATCGATTAACTTTTACATCGACAATGAACGCGCAGGCGTGCTGGAACGGCGTTGCGATGCCTTGGTTAACGCAATCCGTCAAATTGCTAATGAAATTTTACTCAAGCTGGATCCCATTTATGGCGGATATGACGAAGCCGATCCTCAAGGAGACGATTTGCTCGGCAAAGAGTTTAACCGTTGGTGGGGACGCGAGTGGCAGCGCATTAAAAAAGATTTTGATGGCTGGTATGCCGAAGTCATTCAAGGCCGTCAGGAAGCCGACGCCGCGGGCTCAGATCATGCAGAGCTGATTGCCTTGCATGCAGCCTATGATGAAAAGATTGAAACGTTACTGTCAAATCTCGACACGGCAAAACCTGATGAGCTAAAACGTATTTATACCGCGGGCGGCACTATTTCGATGCCCGACCCTCGAGAAGGCAACTATAAAATTCGTGAAGAGCTGTTTAGGGAGATTCAGAAAAAGTTTGAAACCGAATTAACCGACCAATTGGCTTTAGCGCTGCAAGCCTTGATTGATCAAATTGCCCGTAAAACTCAAAGTTTGCTCTGGGAAACCGAAGACGTACGCAAAGCCTTACTGCATTCGGATGTAGACGAATCCATTGAACATGCTCGGATACGCCACGGTTTTCAGGTGCTGTTTTTACGGTTTAGCCGCGTTGCCGTAGAAGCGTTTATTGCTAAGCCTTTGCAGGCAAGAGATCGCTTATTGGTTGAGAGGGCGGCGGAAATTAAAACGCTGGAAGCTTTTTATCAAGGCGACGATGAAACCAAGAGCGAGGGCGGCCTAACCTATTACTTGCGCCATGGTTTTTGGGCAAAATTGACCAACGCCGACACCACGGGCCGTGCCAAAGCACAAGAAAGACCCACTGCTAAAAATCAAGTGCTGCAAGAAATAGTCAACGCGGTTACCACGGAAATGACGCCGATTAAAAAGACACCGGATGAATCGGAAAATGTTTTGGAACCCTCCGATTTTGAAACGGTGATCAAGGAGATTAATGCCGATTTAATGGCGCTGCAAGATTACCTAAAAAACAGCGTTTTTTATGCTGCCGGATTTATCACGTACTGTAACCAAGAACTGGAACGCATCCGCAATCGCTTTAAAGAAATGGAAGACAATGACAGGCAGTGGATCGGCATTATTCGCACGGCTGTCAAGTATGAAAAAAATCCTAATATCCCATACAACATTGCACACACGCGTCGTGATTTTCGTATGCGCAGGGAAATTGCCCTAGAACTGAAAGACGTGCGGGAAACGTGTATTAATGTTTTTTAGGCTTTCCGATCATCGAAAGTATTGTGCTTTTTATCTTCATGGATCAAGGCCATGAAGATAACGTTCCGCTTAATGAAATCCGGACATAACTAAAAACCTTCTTTGCGAGGGCATGCGCAGCACGCCCTACATGACTTATCATAGCTTTTTAAACTTCACCACCTTGTTCAAAGGGCTCAAATTGATTTCATCAACCACTATCTGCGCCCGTGAATTCAGCACGTAGGATACCGCCTCGGCGACATCTTCCGGCTCGATGAAATTGCAGGACTCATCGCCCGGCTCAAAAGACAGCGGATCAAAAAAGGCCGTTTTAACCATGCCCGGATTAATCAGGCAGACCCGCACATTGCTTTTGCCGCATTCTTCGCGCAAGGCTTGAGTAAAGCCGCGCACTGCAAACTTGCTGGCGCAATACATCGCGCCTTTGCGGCTACCTTTTAGAGCGGCTTCCGAACCGATAAAAATCAAATCGGCGTGCTCTTTGCGTTTTAAGGCGGGCAGCAGCGCCTTAACCAAAAAGGCTTGGCTGGTGAAGTTAAGCGTCATCAGGCCTTCGATTTGCGCATAGGAAAACTCTTCCACCGAGCCGAACTGCCCCCGCCCGGCGCAAAAAACTACGACATCGATTCCAGGGACGGCCAGTTCCAGTTCGCGGATTTTTTGCGGCAGTTCTTTTAACCGGCTTAAATCCAGTTGCACGGGCGTAAAGTTAGCCATCTGCCGGATAAACTTACCGCTATCCCGGGACACGCCGATGACATGATGCCCTTGTTGCAATAAATTCCTGGCGATGGCGCGGCCTATGCCGGAACTGGCCCCGGTCACCAGAACAGTGCGCTTAATAGAATTCATAAGTAGGATCTCATTTAAAATTTTCACCACGTAAATACAAAACTTTTCATCGCCTGTTTATGCGAAGTTACGTGCATGGGAAAAATTTATCGGCTGGAATGTAGTTTAAGATTTGTTTGGTGCAGTAGTGCATCATCTCCTCCTCCAGTTCCTGTTTATACGAAACCATTCCCTGATGACTGATTAATGGCCCGGCGAAGAGTTTTTCTTCAGGATACAGCTTGTGCACTTTTTTGAAGAAGTTCTCCGGCAGCCTGAACACGCCAAGGCTGACCGAATGCAGCCGGTTCAAATCGATACGGGAAAAAACCTGCTCGAATAATTTACTGTACTGCTGTTGGTAGCCGGATTGATAAATCAAAGGATCGAAGCGCAGGCCGATCTGCCAGCCCTGTTCCTGCAATTTACACAATGCATCCAGGCGACGCTCAACCGATGGCGCTTTGGCTTCGACTTTTTCTGCAATTTGATCCGGGGAAAGGCTGAACGCTACGATGCAGCGAGACAGCGGCTCGCGGTTTAACAGGCTTCTGACCTGGGTGCTTTTGGTTCTTAATTCCAGCCAAGCATTGGGCAGCGTTGCAAAAAACGGCAAAAACTGTTCGGCAAAGCCGGTGATCGGTTCCAAAGCCAGGCTATCGCAATCGTAGCCGGAAAAAAAATGCAGGTTTTCATCAGGCGACTCTAAGCACAATTGCCGAATGTCCTGCTGGAAATCCTCGTAATTGACAAACAATACATAGTTGGCCGACTGGTACATGCCCTGCAAAAAACAGTACCGGCAATCGTACAGACAGTTGAGCATGTGCGAGAAGTAATAATTCTTATGTGCTCCGATGCCGTAACCCACTGGCGCAGGCAGCGCAAAATTCTTATATTTTTCCGCCAATATCAGGGCGGGCTGTTGCTTTTGCAGGCGGAAGTTTTGCGCTTTGGGGTTAAACACTTCGCCGTAACGGCCGCAGGTAATTTTCCTGGCTTGCGGAAATCGCGCCACGATGTCCAACACACGCGGGTGTTGCAGGATGGCTTCTTCGATGTAAATAGTTTCGATCATATAGGCACAATGGAACGCAGATGACGCAGATAACTATGATGAACGCAGACAATTCAAGAAAAATCTTACTTAATCATAACTATCAGCGTCATCTGCGTTCTATTTTAATAGTTATGCAGCAATTTATATGGGTTTATCGTTTGACGCGCGTAATGTAGCACAGCTTGCCCCATCAAAAGGCTTGTGATTTATGATGCTGACCTTATATAGGGTAAAATACTTTCAACTCAACAAACACACTAAACAATCATGAAAACAAACAAGATAGGTTTTATCGGCGGCGGCAACATGGCGTCCAGCCTGATCAGCGGATTGATTGCCAGCGGCCATGCACCCGAACAAATTTGGGTATCGGATATTAACCCGGACACGCTGACCGCCCTGAAGCATGATCTGAAGGTCAACACGTCGGCAAACAATGATGAGGTCATCAACTCAGTCGATGTCGTGGTTTTGGCGGTCAAGCCGCAAACACTGGGCGCTGTGGCGCAAAGCATCGCCGCGCTGGTTCAGCAAAAACAATCGCTGGTGGTGTCCATCGCCGCCGGTATTAACCAAAACAGCTTGAGCCGGTGGCTAGGCGCCGATACCGCCATCGTGCGCTGCATGCCCAATACCCCGGCGCTGGTGTTGACCGGCGCTACCGCGTTGCATGCCAACGACAAGGTCACGGCTGAGCAATGCGACCTGGCGGAAAATATTTTACGCTCAGTCGGCATTGCGCTGTGGGTTGAAGACGAAGCCGAGTTGGATGCAGTCACCGCCGTATCCGGCAGCGGCCCCGCCTATTTTTTCCTGTTGATGGAGGCTATGGAAAAAGCTGCACTGGAACTGGGACTGACCCAAGAAACTGCGCGTTTGCTGGTGCAACAAACCGCATTAGGCGCGGCCAAAATAGCGCTGGAATCGGCCGAATCGCCGGAGCAGTTACGCAAGCGCGTCACCTCGCCCGGCGGCACTACCCAACAAGCTATCGAGACTTTTGAGCAAGGCGGCTTTACCGAGCTGGTTGCAAAAGCCTTACACGCGGCACGAGACCGCTCAATTGAAATGTCTAAACAAATGGAGAATTCATAATGGATTCCAGCTACATGACCGACCCGGCGATTTTTGTCATCGACTCGCTGTTTTCGCTATACATCTTGGCGGTACTGCTGCGCTTTTTATTGCAATGGTGCGGCGCCGATTTTTACAACCCTATCTCCCAGTTTCTGGTCAAGGCCACGCATCCGCCGTTAAAACTGCTGCGCCGCTTTGTGCCGTCTATCGGCAAAATCGACACCTCCTCGCTGGTGTTGGTGCTCGCCCTGCAAATGCTGGCCGATTTTTCGATACTGATGCTGAAAGGCGTAGCGATCAGCATCGGCGCATTGACCATTCTATCGCTGACCCAGCTGGTTTCGTTGCTGATCAATATCTTCATCTATTCCGTATTTGCCAGGGCCATCCTCAGCTGGATGAACCCCGGCACCTTTAATGCCGCATCGTCTATCTTGTACAGCCTGACCGAGCCGGTGCTAGGCCTCTGCCGCAAATTCATTCCCGATCTGGGCGGCATAGACTTGTCGCCTCTAGCCGCTTTAATGCTGCTGCAACTGGCGAAAATGGTCATACTGCCGCCGTTGCATCAACTCGCCAGTTTGATCGGTTGAACTGGTACCACTGGGAACATGGAGTTTTAACCTTGAATCTCCATGTTCAACCCAAGGCCAGCAAGGACGAATGGGCGGGGCTGCACGGCGACAGGTTGAAGCTCAGAGTCAAGGCCGCGCCGATCGACGGCAAAGCCAATCAGCATTTGATAGCGTTTATCGCCGATCAGTTTGGAGTCAGCAAGTCGTCCTGCAAGCTTGTAACCGGCGAGTCCGGCCGGGAAAAGCGTATCGCCGTCAGCTCGCCAAAAAAACTGCCCACCCTGCCGGATTCCCTGAAATTTGATATTTCCTTGTAGCTGAGTTGGTTGCAAGGCAATAAAATTTCCTATCTACCATCTTTGCAATATAATTTATTTTTCTTGGAAAAATCACATATCAGCCATGCAAACACGACCTTTTTCAGTCAGTATTTTTTTAGCCTGTTTCCTTTGCCTATTCGCCAGCCAGTCTGCATATGCCAAAAAGATGTACAAGTGGGTCGATGAGCATGGCGAAACCAAATTCTCCGATCAGGTGCCGCCGGAAGACTCCCAATACCGCCGCGAATCGCTCAACGAAAAAGGCCGGGTTGTTGAAGTCACCGAAGAGGAAAAAACCAAGGAACAGCAAGCGATCGCTAGCCGGCTGGCTGCCCTGAAAAAAGCCCAGGAAAAAGTCATCGCCCAGCAAGCCGCTAACGACAAAGTGCTGCTCAGCACCTTCCGTAATGCCGATGACATGCAGGCCAGCCTTTACGCAACGATGCAATCGCTGGACGCCCAACGGAACGTGGCTCAGGGCAACCTGAAACGCGTCGAAACCCAACTGGAATCCCAACAAAAGAAAGCCGCAGAGCTCGAACGTAACGGCAAAAAAGTCCCCAAAAACCTGCTGGACGAAATCCAGCAAACCGAGGCGCAGATACAAGTCGCTTATGCCGAAATAAACAAGCAGATCGAAAAAAAGAATCGAACCAAGGCCGAGTTTGAAGCCAATATCGAACGCTTTAAATTCTTAACCCAGGCAAATACCGATCCTTCAAAAGCGGCTGAAAAAACTGCGGAAAATAAAACTATCGATGAGATCGGCCTGTATGCCTGCGAAACCGACGCACTCTGCGCAAAAGCCTGGGCGAGCGCACATGACTTCATCAAAGCCAACGCGACAACCCCGATCGATACCGATACCGACAAATTGATTTTGGGCCGCGCACCTGCAAACGACAACGACCTGACCTTGTCGGTCTCAAAATTGGAAGATGAGAACAAGAAAAAGCAGCTTTTTCTGGATATTCACTGCCGTGAGTCGTCGCTGGGTACTGAACTGTGCGCCAGCCAGAAAGTGCGTGATATAAGGTCGGCGTTCAGGCCGTTTATTGAGGCTGCGGTGGGTAAATAACACAAGCAAAGGAACTTTCACCACGAAGACACGAAGATTTATTGATGTGAGAGGCAGAATCTTTGCCTCGCTCTACATGCTTAATTTGACATAGCCCGAAAACACCCTAGAATAAATGTACAAAATAACCATAGTTTTGTACATTTTTAGCTACAACGGGTTACTTACCATGAAAACCATCACATCAACGGAAGCCAGACAGAATTTTAGCTCTATTATCTCGACAGTAGATGAAGAGCCTGTCACCATCTTAAAACAAGATAAAAGTATTGCCGTAATTTTATCGTCGGCCAGATATAAAGAATTAGAAAAACTGGAAGATATTTTATACGCCAAAGCGGCAGAACTGGCTATTAAAGAAGGGTTTGCCCCTGATAAAGAAGCTCAAGATTTACTTGATAGCCTATAAAAATGCGAGCGTATAGATTAACGAAGCAAGCTTTTAAAACGTTAACTGCTCTGGCAAAAAATGACCCGAAAACAGCAAAAAAGCTAAAGGAAATCATAGAAAATCTGAGGAAAGACTTAATCGCTGGCGAAAGCTTACAAGGTTACAGTAAGTTTAAAAAAATTCGTGTTGGTAAATTCAGGCTTATTTACACGCTTCAGGATGAATTGCTGTTAATTGCAATTATTGAAAAACGGGAAACCGTTTATCAGACTTTCGAACATTTATTTAAAAATTCCAGTTTCCTGGATATTGAATAGAGAAATTGTGTAGCACTCGCTGTGTACACTATAGCCACCAGAAAGTACGCGCAGCGTACCTACTTGGCCATTATTTAGAAGTTATCAGAAAGAACCATGACCGAAGAAGAAAAAGCCGCTCAAGAAATAGCAAAGGCTGCTAGTCAAGGAATTAATGCCCTTGAAAAAACAGGAGGTTATTTATCAAAATACATAGACGGACCGCTGGAACAGGCAGTCGGAATAGTTGAAGACAGACTGAAATATTATAGGTGGGAAAGAAAAATTAGACTATTTGATAGAGCTAATGAATTCTTAAAGAATCGCGGAATAACTAGTCCGACTGCACCAGTACCTTTAAAAATAGCACTCCCTATTTTGGAAGCCGGGAGCATAGAAGACGACGATATTCAGGATATATATGCACAAATTTTAGCTAATGCTGCTGATATAAAATTCGAGTTAAAGATAAAAGAACTTATATCGATGTCCTTCAAAATTTAAGCGGAATTGATATTAATATATTAAAGGGGATATATTCGTTTAACTTCGAAGAGATATGGAATGAGGGGGTATGGATGACAAAATCCCCCCCCCTCTTGTCATTAGGTGAACCACCCGAGCAAGAGAATCTACGCCCTCCCAAAGATATTGAAATTGCACTAGCTAACATGTCTAGGCTTGGGCTTATCAATAGCGGGAGCACATGGAGTGGCGGCGAAATTTACTCCAGAATCATTCCAACTCTGTTTGGTAAAGAATTTGGAATAATTTAAATCTGGTAGCGCTATGGGTAGAGCAACGCGAAACCCATCACATAGAGGCTATTGATTAAGATGGGTTTCGGCTACCGCCTCCACCCATCCTACAGCACTAACCCTTAAGCAATAAAGTCCCAACCCCCTGATCGGTAAACAGTTCCAGCAGCACCGCATGATCAACACGACCGTCGATAATATGCACGCTGGTGACGCCGCCTTTTATCGCATCGGTCGCGCAACGGGTTTTGGGGATCATGCCGCCGGAAATGGTGCCGTCAGCGATAAGTTCCTCGGTCTTTTTGATCGACAAGCCGGTCAGCAGCGCGCCCTGTTTGTCCAGAATGCCCGGTATATTGGTCAGTAAAATCAGTTTCTCGGCTTTTAATTGTTCGGCGATTTTTCCGGCAACCAGATCGGCATTGATGTTATAGGAATGCCCATCTTCGCCGACCCCGATCGGGGCAATAACCGGGATAAAATCACTGGCTCCGAGCATATCGAGTACAGCAGGATCGATGCTGTTCACTTCGCCGACATGGCCAAGGTCGATGATCTCCGGGGGGAGGTTGTCGCGGGGGGTAAGGTGCAGTTTTTTGGCGCGGATGAAATTGCCGTCTTTGCCGGTCAAGCCGACCGCTTTGCCGCCATGCATGTTGATTAAATTGACGATCTCCTTGTTCACCAGTCCGCCCAACACCATCTCAACCACGTCCATGGTTTCGCTGTCGGTGATGCGCATGCCGTCGATAAAGCCGGTGGTTTTGCCCAGTTTCTCCAACAGCTGTCCGATTTGCGGCCCACCGCCGTGAACCACAATCGGGTTCAAGCCGACCAGTTTCATCAGCACGATGTCCCGTGCGAAGCTGTGTTTGAGTTCTTCGTCAACCATGGCGTTACCGCCGAATTTAACCACGATGGTTTTGCCTTTAAAACGCTGGATA
>Ga0208789_1001205_pt1 | contig 15986 bp, 11 predicted proteins | sample Methanotroph_Enr_FD_187368 | JGI IMG/M metagenome (GOLD analysis project Ga0208789, IMG submission 187368) | Enriched soil microbial communities from Old Woman Creek wetland in Ohio, USA - Methanotroph_Enrichment_5 (SPAdes) (version 2) | ecosystem: Environmental > Terrestrial > Soil > Wetlands...
TCCCCCTGGTGGTGGGCGATCCCGGGCACCCCGCCCGCCTGCGTGCCGCCGACCTGGAGGATCCCGAGGGCTTCCGGAGCCGGCTCAACGCCTGGCTGCTGCGGCAGCGCTAGCCGCAGAGCACGGTCCCCCCATTCACGTTCAGCACCTCGCCGGTGATGGCCGCGGCCCAGGGACTCAGCAGGAAGGCCACGGGGCCGGCGAGGTCGTCGGCCTCCGGGATGCGGCCCAGGGGGAAGGCGGCCTCGATGCGGCTCCGCTGCTCGGCGTCGGCGCGCAGGGCGGCGGCGCTCATGTCCGTGTCCACCCAGCCCGGGGCCACGGCGTTCACGCGGATGCGGTCCGGGCCCAGCTCCGGCGCCAGCGACTTCACCAGCGAGATGACGGCCCCCTTGCTGGCGGCGTAGGCGCCGTGGCGCGCCTCGCCGCGCTGGCCGGCGGTGCTGCTGAGGAGGACGATGGCGCCGCCCCCGGCCCGGCGCAGGGCCGGGATCACTTCGGCGTTCCAGCGGAAGAGCCCGGTGACGTTGGTCTCCAGGATGTCGAGGAGCACGCCCTCGTCCTCCAGGTCGGCGGGGGTGGCGGCCCAGATGCCGGCGTTGCCCACGAAGGCGTCCAGGCCGCCCCAGGCCGCCTCCACCGCGGCCACGGCCGCCTGGGCATCGGCCCGGTGGCGCTGGTCCGCGCGGATGGCCAGCACGGCGCCGCCCTGGGCCTGCAGTCCGCCCTGGAGATCCAGGGCTGCCTGCTCCCGGTGCAGGTAGGTGAAGGCCACCCGGGCGCCGAGGCCGGCCAGCAGCCGCACGGTGGCGGCACCGATGCCCCGGCTGCCGCCGGTGACGAGGATGCGCTTGGAGGTGAGGTTCAGCGGCATGGCGAAGGCTCCTGGCTGCGCAGCACGCAGCGGTCGTGGAGGCGGGGGATGAGATCCCCCAGCCGGGATTCGGGAACGAGGAAGGCGATGGAGACGGTGCTGCTGCCCGTGAGGAGGCCCCCCACGGGCTCGTGGCCGAGGGCTGCCAGGTGGCGCAGGGCGGCCACGGGATCGGCCCGCAGGCCCTCGCCCACCAGGGCCACCACCGCCCAGCCGGACTCGCGTTCGGCGCCCGCGGCCTCGAGATCGGCGAGGGCTTCGGCGGCGGCGGGGGTGTCCGGGCGCACGGCCAGCAGGGTGCCGGCAGGGCTGGAGACGAGGCCGAAGCGCAAAGCCCCGGCCTCCTCCAGGCGCCGGGCGGCTTCCAGGGGCGGCTCCAATCCCGCGGCGGCCGGGTAGCGGAGCAGGCTCAGGCCCTCCTTGTAGGCCACGGAGGTGACCTCGCCCGCGGCGCGGGGCGGGGGCACGGGCAGGATCTCCGTGCGCGAGGCGTCGGGCCGCAGGGTGTTGGCCACCACCAGGCGGAAGCCCGCCCGGCCGCCGGGGGCCAGCGAATCGGCGTGCAGCACTTTGGCGCCGAAGGCGCTGAGGGCCCCGGCCTCGCCCAGGCTCATGCGGGGGATGGGCCGGGCCTCGGGCACCAGGCTGGGATCCGCGGTGAGGACGCCGTCCACGTCGGTCCAGATCTGGACCTCAGAGGCGCCCAGGGCCTCCCCCAGCAGGGTGGCGCTGGTGTCGGAGCCGCCCCGGCCCAGGGTGGTGGTGGCGCCGTCGGGGGCGAGGCCCAGGAAGCCCTGGGTCACCCAGAGGGCGCCGTCCGCCAGGGCCTCCCGCCAGGGTGCCGCGGCGGCCCGCAGGGCGGGGAGCTGGGGACGGGCCTTGCCGAAGCGGGCGTCCGTGCGCATCACCTCGCGCACGTCGCGGACGGTGGCCTGGAAGCAGGCGGCCGCCAGGTGGGCGGAGAGGGTCTCCCCCGCCGCCAGGGCCGCGTCGCGGCCCCGGGCCGTGGCCTCACCGAGGAGGGCCATGCCCGTCACCACTTGGTCCAGCCGGGCCAGGAGGGGGCCCCAGGCCGGGCGCACTTCGTTGACGAGGCCCAGTTCCGCCGCCACGGCGCCGTGGTGGTCGCGGAGGGCGGAGAGCTGCGCCTGGGCTGCGGGCAGGTCGCTCCGGCCGGCGGCGGCCACGGCCTCGAGGATGCGGTCCGTGGTGCCCTTCAGGGCGGACACCACCACGAGGCCGCCGGCGGGCAGCTCCTCGCGCACGATGGCCGCCGCCCGTCGCAGAGCCTCCGTGCTGCCCACGGAACTGCCGCCGAACTTCAGGATTCGAAGGGTCATGGCGCCGCCTCCCCGAGCAGGCGGTCCAGCCAGGCGGCCATCTGGCCCCACTCCATGAGGAAGGCGTCGTGGCCGTGGGGGGTGTGCAGCCAGTCCAGGCGGACATCGGCGCCGGCCTCCCGGGCGGCCTCGGCCAGCTCCCGGACGAGGGCCGGCACGAAGAGCTGGTCGGAGTCGATGCCCAGGAGGTGCAGGGGGGCCCGCAGGCCGCGCAGCGCCTCCGACAGTCCGCCGCGGCCCCGGCCCAGGTCGTGGGCGTCCCAGGCCTTGAGCAGGGCCAGGTAGCTTTCCCGGGTGAAGCGTTCGGCCAGGGCGCGGCCGTGGTGGTCCAGCCAGCCCTGGATGCCGCCCTCCGCGAACCGCGCGTTGAGGCTGCCCGGCGTGCGGAAGGTGAGCATGGCGGCGTGCCGGGCCAGGGCGATGGCGGTGTCAGCGGGGATCGAGGGATCCTCCAGGATGCGGCGCTGGACGTGGTTCTGGCCCAGAAGCCAGGCATCGCTGCGCCCCCCGGTGCCGATGACGCCCAGGGCGCCGATCCGCTCCGGCAGGCGCAGGGCCAGCTCCAGGATCACCATGCCGCCCAGGCTGCCGCCGAGGGCCGCGTCGAAGCGCAGATCCTCTGCTTCGATCCAGGCCGCCAGGGCCTCGGCCATGTCGCGCGGCGTGAGATCCGGGAAGGGCTCGCCCTTCCGCGGCCCCGTGGAGCCGTAGCAGGAGCCCGGCAGGTTGGGGGCCCACACGGTGGCGCGGTCCGCGGCCAGGGGGGCGTCCGGCGCGAAGAGGGGCCCCCACCAGCCCTTGGGGCCGTCGGGGAACACGCCGCCGGTGAGGGCGTGGACGACGAGCACCCGAAGGGGCCCATGGCCGATGCGGCGCCAGGCGATGTCGATGGACATGGCGTGTCCGTTCTCGAGCCGTACGGGTGGAAGAGAGGTGGCGATGGCGGTCACGGGCGTCCTCCGAGGGCCTGCTCCAGATCCTCGATGAGATCGTCCAGGTGTTCCAGCCCCACGGAGAGGCGGATGAGGTCGTCGCCCACCCCGGTGGCCAGCCGCTCGGCGGCGCTGAGCTGCTGGTGGGTGGTGCTGGCGGGGTGGATGATGAGGCTCTTCGCATCGCCCACGTTGGCGAGGCGCGAGAAGAGTCGCACCCGGTCGATGACGGCCCTGCCGGCCTCCAGCCCGCCCCGCACGCCGAAGGTGAGGATGCCGCCGAAGCCCGCGCCGGGACGGAAGAACCGCGTGGCGTTGGCGTGCCCCGGCGCGTCCGGCAGGCCGGGGTAGTTCACCCAGGCCACCTCGGGCCGGCGCTCCAGCCAATCTGCCAGGGCCAGGGCGTTCTGCCCGTGGCGCTCCAGGCGCAGGGGCAGGGTCTCGATGCCCTGGAGGATGAGGAACGCGTTGAAGGGGCTCAGGGCCGCGCCGGTGTCGCGCAGGCCCTCGATGCGGGCCTTGGTGACGAAGGCCGCCGGGCCCGCCAGGTCGGCCAGCACCGCGCCGTGGTAGGGCGCGAAGGGTTCGGTGAACTCGGGGAACTTTCCGCCGCGCCAGTCGAAGCTGCCGCCGTCCACGATCACGCCGGCGATGCTGGTGCCGTGGCCGCCCAGGTACTTCGTGGCGCTGTGGACCACGATGTCGGCGCCGTGGCGGAGCGGGTTCAACAGGTAGGGGCTGGGCAGCGTGTTGTCCACGATAAGGGGCACCCCGGCCTCGTGGGCGAGGGCCGCGATCACCTCGAAGTCCGGCACATCCAGCTTGGGGTTGCCGAGGGCTTCCAGGTAGACGGCCCGGGTGGCGGGCGTGAGAGCCGCGCGGAAGGCCGCAGGATCGCCGCTGTCCACGAAGGTGGTGCCCACACCGAGGCGGCGCAGGGTGTGGTTCAGCAGGGTGTAGGTTCCGCCGTAGAGGTTGTTGCCCGCGACGACATGGTCGCCCTCGCGCAGGAGGGTGGTGAGGGCGAGGGTGATGGCCGCCTGGCCCGAGGCCACGGCCAGGGCTCCGATCCCGCCCTCCAGCTCCGCCACGCGCTGCTCCAGCACGGCCGTGGTGGGGTTCATGATCCGCGTGTAGATGTTCCCCGGTGTCTCCAGGTTGAACAGCGCCGCGCCGTGCTCGGAGGAGTCGAACACGTAGCTGGTGGTCTGGTAGATGGGCACGGCGCGGCTGCGCGTGTCCTGGTCGGGCGTATGGCCCCCGTGCAGGGCGAGGGTCTCGAAGCGGGGGGTCTGGGTGGCGGCGGCGCCCATGGCGTCTCCTGGAGGATGAAGGTTGGGAAGGCCGAGGCCCTGTCCGTCCAAGCAAGTCCAGGAATAGAAAAGGGGCCCGATTTCTCGGGCCCCTTTCGAGGATTGCGTCCGTTCGACACAGCTCGACATCTCTCCATGATTGCTCATGGCAGGAATTGGCACCTTGCGCTCGCAGGTTGCCAAGGTTTCACAGGGCCCGTCCCTCCACCTTTCTGGATAACTCGCTATGGAACTGGCAAGGATCTCGTATGAGGACGGCCCCGAAGGGCCGGTGGAGAACAGTAACGTCGGGACCATCCGATTGCAACCCCGATCCCGGACCGCCGGCGCCGGTCAGGTCGAGAAGTACCGGGCCTGGGGGTGCCACGCCACCAGGGCGCTGGTGGCGTACTCGGGGTCCATCTGGAAGGTCTCGGTGAGGGTGACGCCGATGGCCTGGCCCTGCAGCAGGTCGAGGATTGCCCCGTTGCCGTGGAGGTCGGGGCAGGCGGGGTAGCCGAAGGCGTAGCGGGAGCCCTGGTAGCCCTGGGCGAAGAGGGCCCGGCCCGGGAGGTCCTTCGCGGCGATGCCCAGCTCCTGGCGGATGCGGGCGTGGACGCGCTCGGCGTAGGCCTCGGTCAGCTCCGTGGCCAGGCCGTGGAAGGCGAAGTAGTCGGCGTAGGCGTGGGCCTCGTAGAGCCGCTTCGCGTGGTCCGCGGCGGTCTGGCCCAGGGTGACGAGCTGGAGGGCCAGGACGTCCGTCCGGTCGGCGCGGAAGAAGTCCGCGATGCAGAGGCGGCGGCCCGTGGCCTGGCGGGGGAAGGGAATTGTGGCGAGAGGCCGGTCGGGATCCGAGGGATCCAAGACCCGCAGCGCGTCCCCCGCGGCCCGCACGGGGAAGTAGCCGTAGCGGGCCTTCGGCACCAGCAGCGGCTCCGCGGCCAGCCGCGCCTTCCAGGCCGCCAGCTGGGGCTCGGCCTTCTCCCGGAGCACGGCCGCGAAGGCCGCGTCGTCCTGGCTGCCCTGACTGAAGCCCCAGCGGTTGCGGATCAGAGCGAACTCGTCGAGGAATTCGAAGAGCCCCGCCGCATCCTCCGCCATCTCCCGCACGCCCCAGAAGGGCGGCTCGGGCGGGGCGTCGTCATGCCGCACCCAGCTGCTCTGTCCTGCCTCCGTCAGCGGAACCGCGGCGCCTCCCCGATGGAGGATTTTGATGCCTCCAGTCGCATCCGCAGCTGGGACGGGCGCCGCGGCGAGCGGTTCTCCCGACACGATCTGCTGCATCTGCCGCAACCCCTCGAAGGCGTCCTCCGCGTAGAACACGGGGCCGGGATAGGCCCGGCGGCAGTCGCCCTCCACGTAGTCGCGGGTGAGGGCCGCGCCGCCCAGGATGACGGGGACCCGGTGGCCCTGCTCTTCCATGAAGTGCAGGTTCTCCTTCATCACCACCGTGGACTTCACCAGCAGCCCCGAGAGGCCGATGGCGTCCGCGGGCCAGTCGGCCAGGGCCTTGAGGATGGCCTCGATGGGCTGCTTGATGCCCAGGTTGCGCACCTCGAAGCCGTTGTTGCTGAGGATGATGTCCACCAGGTTCTTGCCGATGTCGTGGACATCGCCCTTCACCGTGGCCAGGAGGATGCGGCCCTTCTGGTAGTCCGCCTCCTTCGGCAGGTGGGGCTCGATGCGGCGGATGGCGGCCTTCATGGCCTCGGCGCTCTCCAGCACGAAGGGCAGCTGCATCTCGCCGGCGCCGAAGCGCTCGCCCACCACCTTCATGGCGCCCAGCAGCACCTCGTTGATGAGCCTCAGGGGATCGTGGTCCCGCAGGGCCTCGTCCACGTCCGCGAGGATGGCCTGCTTCTCGCCATCGAGGATGTCGCGGTGGAGGCGCTCCAGCACGGGCAGGTCGGCGCGGCGGTCCTGGGCCCCGGCGGCCTTGCGGTCGCTGAAGCGGGCCAGGAGGGCCTTGAGGGGGTCGTAGCCTTCACGGCGCCGGTCGAAAATCAGGTCCTCGACGATGCGCCGGTCCTCGGGGTCGATGCTCGCGACCGGGATGACCTTCGAAGAGTTGAAGATGGCCAGGTCCAGGCCGTGCTGCACCGCGTGGTAGAGCATGAGGGCGTTCAGCACGTGGCGGGCGGCGGGATTCAGGCCGAAGCTAACGTTGCTCACGCCGAGGAGGGTGCGCACGCCCGGCAGCTCCGCCTTGATGAGCCGGATGGCCTCCAGGGTCTCCACGGCCGAGCCGCGGAAGGCCTCGTCGCCGCTGCCCAGGGTGAAGGTGAGAGGATCCAGGATGAGGTCGCCGGGATCCAGGCCGTAGTCCCCCACGGCCAGGGCGTGGAGCCGCCGGGCCACGGCCAGCTTCTCGCCCCGGGTCCTGGCCATGCCGTGCTCGTCGATGGTGAGGGCCACGACGGCGGCGCCGTAGGTGCGGCAGAGCTCCAGGATGCGGCGGGCCTTGCCCTCGCCGTCCTCGAAGTTGATGGAGTTCACCACGCACTTGCCGGGGGCGAGCTGGAGGGCGCGCTCGAGCACCGGCACCTCGGTGCTGTCGATCATGAGGGGCGGCGTGACCTGGGTGACGAGGCGGCTGAGGAGCGCGTCCATGTCCCGCACCTCGTCGCGGCCCACGTAGGCCACGCAGAGGTCCAGCAGGTGGGCGCCCTCCCGCTGCTGCTCCCGGGCGATGCCCACCAGGCCGTCCCAGTCCTCGGCCGCCAGGAGGTCGCGGAACTTCTTCGAGCCGTTCGCATTGGTGCGCTCGCCCACGATGAGGGGGGCGGGCTCCTGGCGCAGGGTCACGGCCTGGTAGAGGCTGGCGGCGCTGCGCTCCAGCTTCGGCGCGCGCCGGGGCGGGGCCAGGCGCTCGATGCCGTGGGCCAGGGCGCGGATGTGGTCCGGTGTGGTGCCGCAGCAGCCGCCCACGATGGCCAGGCCGAACTCCGACGCCGCATGCAGCACCTTCCCCGCGAAGGCCTCCGGGCCCAGGGGGTAGGCCACCTGGCCGTCCACGTTCAGGGGCAGGCCCGCGTTGGGCAGGCAGGAGAGGGCGAAGGGGCTCGCCTCCGCCAGGGTCTGCAGGTGGGCGTGCATCTCGTCGGGGCCCGTGGCGCAGTTGAGGCCCAGCACATCGAGGCCCAGGGGTTCGAGGCTGGCCAGCACCGCGCCGATCTCGGAGCCCACCAGCAGGGTGCCCGTGGTCTCCACCGTGGCCTGCACCCAGAGCGGCACCCGGCGCTTCGCGGCGGCCATGGCCTCCTTCGCGGCGCGCACGGCCACCTTGATCTGGCCCAGGTCCTGGCAGGTCTCGATGAGGATCGCGTCCACGCCGCCCTCCAGGAGGCCGTCCATCTGCACGCGGTAGGAGGCCAGCAGGTCGGCGTAGGCCACGTGGCCCAGGGTGATGAGCTTGGTGCCGGGGCCCACCGAGCCGAGGACGAAGCGGGGGCGGTCGAAGCTGCGGGCCACCTCCTTCGCCAGCGTGGCGGCCTGCACGTTCAGGGCGCGGGCCTTGTCCGCCAGGCCGAACTCTCCGAGCACCAGGGGGTTCGCGCCGAAGGTGTTCGTCTCCACCGCATCGGCCCCGGCCTGGAAGTAGCTCTCGTGGATGTCGCGGATCCACTGGGGCCGGCGCTCCGTGAGCAGGTCCACGCAGCCCTCCAGCGCCGCGCCGCCGTAGTCCTCCACCGTGGGCTTCCGGGCGAAGATCTGGGTGCCCATGCCGCCGTCCAGCAGGAGGACCTTGTCGCGGAGGAGGGTGGCGAGGGTCGTCATCTCAGAGCCCCAGATACTCGATGGCCACGTCGCCCTGCACCACCACCTGGCAGGCCAGGCGCTGGTCCGGCGGGGCGTCGAGGCCCTCCAGGAAGTCCCGTTCCTCGGGTCCCGGCACCCCGCAGTGGCCGAGGCCCTCCGTGACCCGCACGCGGCAGGTGCCACAGCTCCCCGTGCGGCAGCCGAAGGTGATGTCAGCTCCCGCGGCATCCGCGATGCGCTGCAGCGGCGTCCCCGCCGGCGCCTCCACCAGCAGATCCTCCAGGAGGAAGTGGACCTTCACCGGCATGCAACCCCCGAAGCAGGGAAGAGCAGATTCACCACGAAGACCACCAAGACCGCGAAGAAAGCCGAGAAGAATCTCGTTTGCCTTCGTGGTCTTCCTGTCTTCGTGATGGAGCTTCCTTGGTGGTTCATTCAGGCCTCCCTCGGGGCAGCAGGGGCGCCACCAGCTCGACCTGGCCGAAGGGGGCGGAGAGCTGGAGGCCCTGGATGCGGGGGCGGATGGCCTCGATGATCTCCCGGGCAATGTCGAGGCCCTCCTTGACCTGGTCTTCGGCGGTGGTGCGGCTGGCCATGCGGGCCAGCAGGGCCTTCGGCAGCACCACGCCGGGCACCTCGTTGGCCATGAACTCGGCGTTGCGGAGGCTCTTGAGGGGCCAGATGCCGGCGAGGATGGGGATGCCGCCACCCTCCAGGGACTGGGCGAAGTCCAGGAAGCGGAACAGGCTCTCCGCGTCGAAGACGGGCTGGGTGATGGCCCACTGGGCGCCGGCTTCCACCTTGAGGCGGAAGCGGTGCCGCTCGCGCTCGAGGTCGGGCGCCACGGGATTGGCGCCCACGCCGATGCTGAAGCGGGTGGGGGCGCCGATGCCGGCTCCGCCGAGATCCAGGCCCGTGTTCAGGCGCTTGAGCATGTTCACGAGGCCGATGGCGTCCACGTCGAAGACGGCGGTGGCCTGGGGGTAGGGGCCCAGCTTCGGCGGATCGCCGGTGACGGCCAGGAGGTTGCGCAGGCCCAGGCCGGCGGCGCCGAGGAGGTCGCTCTGCATGCCCAGCAGGTTCCGGTCCCGGCAGGCGTAGTGGAGGAGGGTCTCCAGGCCCACGTGCTGCTCGATGATGAGCGCCGTGGCCAGGGCGGACATGCGGGCCATGGCCCGGGGGCCGTCGGGCACGTTGATGGCGTCCACGCCCAGGGCCCGGCACTGGCGGGTCTTGGCGAGGAGCTTGTCGTACTCCATGCCCTTGGGGGGCACCAGCTCCACGGTGTGGGTGAACTCGCCCTGGGCCAGCTTCGTGCTGAAGCGGCTGCGGAAGGCGAAGGGGACCTCCGGCTGGGGCTGCTCCCCGGTCACCGGGACGGGGCCCGCGGCGGGCTGGATGAAGGCATGGGCCTGGCGGAAGGCGCCCCGCATGGCGCGGATGTGGGCGGGCGTGGTCCCGCTGCAGCCGCCCACGGCGCGGGCCCCGGCGGCCAGGGCCTTCCGGGCGAATTCGCCCAGGTACTCGGGGCTGGCCATGTAGAGCAGGCGCCCGTCCACCATCCGCGGCAGGCCGGGGTTGGGCTGCAGGACGATGGGCTTGGCGGTGGCGGTGCGGAACCGCTCCAGCAGGCGCAGCAGGGGGGCGGGGCCGTTGCCGCCGTTGGTGCCCACGAGATCGGCCCCCCACTCGTCGAGCTTGCGGATGAACCACTCGGGCTCGGTGCCGTAGAGGGCGCGGCCCTCCTCGTCCGTGCTCATCATGGCCACCACCGGCAGGTCGGCCGCCTCCTTCACGGCGAGGAGGGCCTGGTGGATCTCGTTCAGGTCCTCGAAGGATTCGAGCACGAAGAGGTCCACGCCGGCCTGGGCCAGGAGCTCCGCCTGTTCGCGGAAGACCGCCCGGGCCTCGTCGAAGGAGGTGGGGCCCCAGGGCTCGATGCGGACCCCCAGCGGGCCCAGGCAGCCCGCCACCCAGGCCGTCGTGCCCTGCTGGGCCAGGGCCGCGCGGGCCAGCTCCACGCCGGCCCGGTTGATGTCCGCGAGCTTCCCCTCCAGCCCGTAGGCGGCGAGCTTGAGCCGGTTGGCCCCCCAGGTGTTGGCGGTGAGCACCTGGGCCCCGGCGGCGAGGAACTCGCCGTGGATGGCCCGCACCAGGTCCGGCGACTGGAGGTTGGCCTCGTCGAAGCTGCGGTTGATGAAGACGCCGCGGTCGTACAGGGCCGAGGGCGTGCTCCCGTCGAAGAGGATGCAGGAACCGGCCGCGAGGGCCTGCTGGAAGGAAAGAGGGGACATGGGCTCGCCTGGGGGCAATCCGCCGATCGTCATCCAGGGGCCTTGGGTCAGTCCGAACCGGGTCGGTATCTTTCCCCCGGACGCGCCGGGGGCAGGAATTGGCACCTTGCATTCGCAGGTTGCCAAGGTTTCACAGGGCCTTTTCCCTCCACCTTTCTGGATAGCGCTCTTGGACTGCCAAAGATCGAGCGTCAAGGATGCGCCTGCCCGGGTGCGGGCGTCAAGCCGGGGGCGCGGCCGAGCCGAAGCCCCGCCGCCGCATGCGGCCCCAGCCCCCCTTGCCGCGGAGCCAGTCGAAGGTGCCTCTCAGCCGCCACCAGAGCGTGAGCTGCCGGTAGCCGAAGTTCTCCGCCACGGCGGTGAGGAGGAGGAGGCTGAAGGCCTTCAGGCCCTGGTAGCGGTGCCCGCTGATCTCCTGCAGCAGGACGGACACCACCGAGTTGAGCACGCCCAGCAGCAGGGCCACATAGAGGAAGAGGACGGCGAAGGGGGTGCTGAGGGAGTGCCGCCACACGGACCCCGCGAAGACGAGGTAGCCGCCGGCCTCGATGACGGGGGCCAGGGCCTCGAAGAGCAGGAAGTAGGGCATGGAGAAGAGCCCCACCCGGCCGTAGGCGGGGTTGAACCACATCCTGCGATGCGTCCAGAGGGCCTCCCACAGTCCGCGCTGCCACCGGTTCCGCTGGCGCCCCAGGGTCTTGAGATCCTCGGGCACCTCGGTCCAGCAGATGGGATCCGGCACCAGCGTGATGTGGTAGGGCTGGCCCCAGTCGCGCATGCGGCGGTGGAGGCGCACCACCAGTTCGAAATCCTCCCCCACGGTTGCGGTGTCGAAGCCCCCGGCCTTCACCACGAGGTCCTTGCGGAAGGCGCCGAAGGCGCCGCTCACGATGAATACCGAATCCAGGGACGCCAGGCCCACGCGGCCGAAGAGGAAGGCCCGGAGGTATTCCACGATCTGGAAGCGGGCCAGCCAGGAATCGGGCAGGTGGATGCCGCGGATGCCCATGGCGGTGACCCGGCAGCCGTTCAGGGGGCGGATGACGCCGCCGGAGGCCACCAGGCCGGGCCGGTCCATGAAGGGGCGGGCGATGCGCAGCAGGGAGTCGTTCTCCAGGAGGCTGTCGCCGTCCATGCAGCAGACGAGGGGGTAGCGGGCCAGGTTGAGGCCGCAGTTGAGGGCGTCGGCCTTGCCGCCGTTGGCCTTGTCGACCACCAGCAGGTTGGGCACGTAGACGCTCTCGTAGATGCCGCGGACCTCCTGCGTGGGCAGGAGCTGGCGCAGGACCCGGTGGCTGGGCCGGAGGCGGAAGGCCGCGATGAGCCGCGCCAGCGTGGCATCGGTGCTGCCGTCGTTCACCACCACCACCTGGAACTCGGGGTAGCGGAGGCTGATCAGGCTGTTCACGCTCGCCACGACGCCCGTCTCCTCGTCGTGGACGGGGCAGATGAGGGTCATGGGCTTGAAGTGGCTGGTCTCGAAGGCCGTGTCCAGGCGATCCGTCTCCACTTCATCCTGGTACCGGCGGATGGAGAGGAAGGCCCGGAGGATGAGGGAGAGCTGCGTGAGCTGCAGGAGGAGGAAGTAGAGCAGGAAGCCCCATTCCAGCGGCGCCGCGAGGAGGTGGAGGAGGCTCACTGGTGCCCCCGCTCGTCGGCCCACTCCAGCCGCTCCCGCGCCATGTCGCGGGCGAAGGGATCGGCGCCGGGATCCTCCGCCAGCCAGGCGAGGGCCGCGGCGCCCGCATGGCCCAGGTCCGCGAGGCCCTGGGCGGCGTTGCGCCGCACCTCGAAGACACGGTCTGCCGTGAGCTGGATGAGGTCGGGGACGGCCCCGGGGCCGCCCAGCACGCCCAGCGCCCGCGCCGCCTGGGCCCGGATCTCCCAGGCCGCATGGAGGGCCAGGGGACGCACCTGGTCGTAGAGGGTGGGATCCGCCAGGGCCGCCAGGGCCTTGAGGGCGGAGACCTGCAGGTCGAGGTTCGGAATGCCGAGCAGCTCCAGGAGCCGGGGCTGGCTCTCCCGGTGGCGCTGGGAGCCGGCCAGCAGCGCGAAGAGCACCCAGGGCCCGGGATCCGTCCCCGGGGGGGGCAGGTGCGCCTCCAGCCAGGGCAGCAGCTCCGGGCCGAAGCCCTCCAGCACGCGCAGCAGCCGCTCGCGCTGGTACTGGTCCTCGTGGGTGGCCCAGTCCATCACGGGGCGGGCGAAGGCGAGGTCCCGGCTCCGGGTGAGGGCCTGGGCCGCGGTGTGCGCCACGAAGGGCACCGGATCATGGAGCAGGGGCGGCAGCAGGCCGAGGTAGCCCGAGAGGCGGAAGGCGCCGATCTCCTGGGCGGCCCGGGCCCGGGTCCTCGGCTGGCCGCTCCGCAGGCGCCGCGGGAGGGAGGTGTGGACGCCCAGGCCCAGGTAGAGTTCGCGGAGGAGCAGGGCTTCTCGCCCAGCCAGGGTGGCCTGGTAGCGGGCCAGGAACCGGCGGAAGAGCCAGCGGTCGCGGCGGGGCACCTCGCCGAAGGGTTTCCGCCCGGTCTCCTCGCCGAACAGGTGCGCCGCGAGGCGCGCCTCCCAGTCCCGGTAGCAGGCGATGCGGTGGCGGTTCTGCCGGTCCCGCCGGGCCTGCAGCAGGGCCCCGAAGAGGACGAGGGCGCTCACCAGGCCGATGAGGGCGAGGGTGGCCCAGAACAGGATCTGAAGCAGCAGGCCCTCGGGCAGGTCCAGGAGGCGGATGGTCACCCCCCGCGGCGGGACCGCTCGAAGAGCCGCCACAGCCGCTCCACGAGCACCTGCGCGGAGATGGGCTTGGTCATGTAGTCGTCGGCCCCGGCGGCGAGGCAGCGCACCATGTCCTGTTCGTTCTGGTTGCTGGAGACGAGCAGGATCGGGATGCGTCCCTTGGGCGGCGGGAGGTCGCGCACCTCCTGCACCAGGCGGAAGCCGTTCATGGCGGGCATCATCAGGTCCGTGGTGATGAGGTCCACCGCCTCGCGCTGGAGCAGGTCCAGGGCCTCCACCCCGTTGGCGGCGGGGAGGACTTCCAGGCCCTCCATCTCCAGCCGGGCCTGGATGAGCCGGGCGGTGGGGAAGTCATCCTCCACCACCAGCACCCGTGTGTGGTCAGGCCAGCTGCGCGTCATGGGAAAAAGTCTAGCAAGAATTCTACCAAATCCAATGATTCCCACGAATCCGGAGGGAGACGCCCAGGGTGTGCTCCCGGTAGGCGCTGGGGTCCACTGGGGTGGTGACCGGCAGGCCAGCCACGCTCTGGGTCCACCAGGCCGAGAGGTCGGCGGGCCAGGCGCGGGGGCTCCATCTCGCGCCCAGCCGGTAGGACCAGGTGAACTGCCCCGCGCCGCCGTTCACCGTCTGATTCCCCGCCTGGGCGCCCAGGCCCAGCTCGAAGGTCCGCCCCCGTTTCCAGGCGGCGCTGCCGAAGAGGCCGCCCCAGCGGTACCGCTCCGGGTTGAAGAAGCCCAGGGGGAGGGTGCGGTCGTAGCCGAAGCCGCGGATCATCAGGCCCCCGCGCAGGTCCAGGGCCGTGACCGGGAACCGGTACTCGTACGAGGCCATGTGGCTGTGGCGGGTGGAGGCCAGGCCGGTCCCGCTGGAGGTCACGTCCGCCTGCCCCAGGGCCCCGCTGAGGGCGTGGCGCCCCTGGCCGAAGCGCCAGGTGGCCCCCAGGTCCGTGGCGACGAAGGCCGTGCGCAGGGCTGCGGCCTGGGGTGTGAAGAGCGCCATGCTGCGCTCCCGGGAGAGGCTCAGGTCCAGGCCTGGCAGGGGCGCGAGGCCCAGGCCGAGGGCATAGCCCCAGGCGGGATCGCCCCCGCTGTCAGAGATCCGGCGGAGGGCGCCGGAGACGTTCACCCGCGCCCCCAGGGGGTAGGAGACCCCCAGGCTCGCCTCCGAGGGCCGGCGGAGGTCGCCCCGGAACGCGCTCCGGCGGGAGGCCAGGCCCAGATCCAGGGCCCCGTCCCCCAGGGGCACCCGGGCGCGGAGGCCGGGGTTCTCGGTGCGCAGGCCCTCGCTGGTGTCGGTGCGATCCGCCGACAGTTCCACCCAGGGGCCCTTGGCTCGGGCCAGGTCGTCCCGCAGTTCCCCGGCATCCCGCTGGGCCGGTCCGCCCTGCGCCAGGGTGTCGGCCCGCTGCCGCGCCGACCGGGTGCGTCCCTCGGCGGCCTCCACCTGGGCCAGCAGCAGCTGGGATTCGGGGTGGGCCAGGGCCCCGGCGGGCATGCGGTCCAGGATCCGCCGCGCGCCGGCCGCGTCGCCCTCCCACATCGCCAGCCGGGCCAGGCCCGCCAGGGCCTCCCGGTCGCCGGGCGCCTGCTTCAGGAGCCGGCCGTAGGCCTCGCGGGCTTCTGCGTTCCGGCCCGCCCAGGCGAGCACCCTGGCCTCCAGGAGGATCGCCTCGCGGTCCTCGGGGTGGGCCAGCAGCCAGCGGCGCACGCGGGCCAGGCTCTCCGGCAGCCGGCCGCTCCAGCTCAAGTACGTGGCCGAGTCCAGGAGGGCCTGGCGCCGCTCCTGCTTCACCCAGGGATCGAGGAGCGTCAGCGCCTCGGCCGTGTGGTCCTGCCAGGCCGCCAGCCGCGCCAAAGCCAGGTCGGTGGTGTAGGCCCGTGCGGGGAAGGCCTTCCGGAAGGCCTCGTAGCCGGCCTCCGCCTCGGCGTAGCGGCCGGCCCAGCCCAGGGTCTCCGCCCGCTCCAGGAGGGCCGTCTCGTGGTCCGGCACCTGGGCCAGCATGGCGTCGTAGGCCTGGATCGCCTCCCCCAGGCGGCCCGCCTCCCGGGCCCTCCGGGCCCGGTCGAGCAGCACGCCCAGGGGCTCGGGGGCCTGGATCGCGGGGGGCGCGGGCAGCGGGAGCATGGGGAACCTCAGTCGGGGAGGCCGCGGAGGCAGGCCTTGACCAGGTCGAAGGACTGCTTGCGGACGCGATGGAAGGTGGGCTGCTCCCAGGTGGGCCAGGTGAACAGGGGCGGCAGGGGCAGGACCCCATCCCTGGCCACGGGCAGGGAACCGGCGGGCTGGAGCGGCCCGGGTCCCTCCGTCCGGAATCGCACCAGGCAGAGGCGGAAGCCCTCCGTCACCACGGTGCCCACCTCGTCGCCCGGGGGGATGGCATCCCGGATGACGCGCCGGGAGCTGGGGTCGGTGACGTTCAGGAGCCCCCAGGGGATGCGGGCTTCGAGGAAGCTCCAGCCGTCCCCGGCCGGGCCCTCCCGCCACTCGGCCCGGGAATCGAAGGCGGGATCCGAGCGATCCTGCGTCCCCCGGCGGAGCCAGCCGATCGCCTGCCGGTGGCCGGGGAAGCGGGTGCCGTCGCGGCCGATGCGGGGCCGGTTGCTCTCGGTCATGGGCATGACGAAGCGGCCTGCGTCGTTGTCCACGCTGCGGATGGGGCGGTCCAGGCGGTGGGTGAAGAGGTCGTAGGGCGCGTCGGCGTACAGGGCCGTCTGGTCGCCCTGGAAGCGCACCACGAATTCCAGCCCCGCCTGGGAGCGCAG
>Ga0208789_1001206_pt1 | contig 15946 bp, 10 predicted proteins | sample Methanotroph_Enr_FD_187368 | JGI IMG/M metagenome (GOLD analysis project Ga0208789, IMG submission 187368) | Enriched soil microbial communities from Old Woman Creek wetland in Ohio, USA - Methanotroph_Enrichment_5 (SPAdes) (version 2) | ecosystem: Environmental > Terrestrial > Soil > Wetlands...
TGAAAAGGAACTTTGATTTTGAAAAAGCCAAAGAAGGAGTGTATCAGATTATTTGGGGATTGGTAAAAAAAGTGGTGATTGCCGATACCTGTGCCACCTATGCCAATGCCATTTTTGACAATTACACCTCGATGAATTCCATGTCTCTGATTTTGGGTGCAGTGTATTTCGCGTTCCAAATTTATGGCGATTTTTCAGGCTATTCCGATATTGCTTTGGGTGTTTCCAAATTGTTTGGAATAGATTTACTCCGAAATTTCAATTACCCTTATTTCTCCAGAGATATCGCAGAGTTTTGGCGCCGTTGGCACATCTCATTATCGTCCTGGTTTCGGGATTATTTGTATATTCCTCTTGGAGGAAGCCGGGGTAGCAAATTAAAACAAGTACGCAATGTGTTTATCATATTTGTGGTCAGTGGTTTTTGGCATGGAGCCAATTGGACTTTCTTGGCTTGGGGATTCATCAACGCCCTGTATTTTTTACCTTCATTGCTATTGGGAACCAACCGGGATAACATGGAAACGGCAGAGTTACATTGGGATTTTAATTCTTTAAAAGTGTTTTTTAACATTCTCATTACCTTTTCAATAACCTGTTTGGCCTGGATCTTTTTTAGGGCAAAATCTATAGAAATTGCTTTTGATTACATCAAAAACATTTTTACTAACCGAAATTTTTCTTCACAATATTTAGAAAACGAACGCTACAGTTACGAATTGCTACTGCTCATCCTTGCTTTTATTTTAGTAGAATGGAACAGCCGATTTAAAATAGAGCCCATTTCTGGAAAATACAGTTGGTTAAAAATCGTTTTGTGTCTGTTGGCCATTATCGCTTTGGGCACCTATGCTGACTATAAAGAATTTATATATTTTCAATTCTAATGACATCGCCAACAACAACAAGTTTGCGCAAGCAAACACCGATAAATAAAAAAGCGATTGCATATATGACCTCTGAAAAATTTATTTTACATATATGAAAAAATTTATACTATTAATTGCCAAAATTATACTTACAACATTGGTGTTGTTAGTGGTTTTGGATTTTATCTATACGACCGTGTATTTGCATTCCAGCAATCGAGGAAAAATAGAACATGTGTTTAATTCCAAGGCTCGAAATTATGATGTCGTGATTCTGGGTTCTTCAAGAGCCAACAATCATTTTGTGTCACAAATGTTTGAAGACAAAGGCCTGAAAACCTTTAACTACGGCATGAGCGGCTCCCATTTATTCGAAGCTTCCTTGATGTTAAAGTTAATGGCGGAACGAAAGTATAAAATAAAAAACGTGATTTTAGAAGCTGATTTGGGTCTTTCTAATGAGAAAGAATCCGAAGGAGTTGCAGCAAAATATTTGCCATATATCCATCATTCAAAGACCATCAGGGAACATTTTTCCCATCAGAAAGATTTTAACGAATTGTATTTTATATTCCTTTTTATCGTTATGTCGATTTTGACGCCATCATTGGTTTTAGAGAAATGTTGAATACGGCAACCAACAAACCAACGAATAATTTAGACCATCTTGGCTTTTATCCTCTGGGAAATAAACAGGGGAACATGAAAAATAATATAACAAATTTAAAGCCGATACACAATAAATATTATGAAGAAATCAAGCAAATTTGCAGGGAAAACAACTATAATCTGATAGCTGTGATGACACCAATGTGTTCGAATGTCAAGGGAATGGAGTATTTTGAAAAGGCAAACAAAATCTATCCGGAAATTCACAATTTAGAAAATGTCGTTCAGGGAGACCAGTATTTCACCTCCTGTGGCCACTTGAATAACACAGGAGCAAGAATGTTTACGGCGGTTGTTATAGAACGGTTTTTTAAGACGAAATAAAAGCAATGGAAAAGAATAACAGCAGTGAAAGCACAAAAATAATTCGTTGGGGAATAGTGGGATGCGGTAATGTTACCGAAATAAAAAGCGGCCCTGCCTATCAGAAAACGGAGGGATTTAAACTTATGGCAGTGATGCGAAGAGATGCAGATAAAGTAGCCGATTATGCCAAAAGACATGGAATCAGTAAATATTATACGGATGCTGATGCCTTAATTAATGATCCTGAAATTGATGCAATTTATATTGCCACACCTCCCGATACTCACAAATATTACGGGCTCAAGGTGGCTCTGGCTGGAAAAGCCTGTTGTATTGAAAAACCATTAGCGCCGAATTACCAAGATAGTCTGACAATTTACAAAGCATTTAAAGATAAGAATCTGCCTTTGTTTGTAGCTTATTACAGACGTACGCTACCTCGTTTTAAACAGATAAAAACATGGATTGATACTAATAGCATTGGTGATGTCAGGCATATAAGGTGGCATTTGAGTAAACCCGCAACACCTCAAGATTTGTCAGGAGATTACAACTGGCGGACTGAAGCTGAAATAGCAACAGGTGGCTATTTTGATGATTTGGCAAGCCACGGACTTGATTTGTTTATATATCTTTTAGGAGACATAAAAGAAGTATCGGGTATAAGCCTTAACCAGCAGGGGTTATATTCCGCTAAAGACGCCGCTACAGCTTGTTGGCTTCATGATTCTGGAATCACGGGAACAGGCAGTTGGAACTTTGGATGCAATATGCGAGAAGATATCGTGGAAATTTTTGGAAGCAAAGGCAAGATAACATTCTCTGTATTTGAAAATGAACCGTTAGTACTTTCGAACGAACAGGGAAAAATTGAACTTTTAATTGAGCATCCGGAAAATATCCAGCTATATCATGTAAGGCAGATGCGTGAACACCTTCTGGGAAATAGTGAACATCCTTCCAATGGTTTGACAGGATCCAAAACCAGTTGGGTTATGGATAAGATTATAGGAAACCTTTAGGATTTTAAAATAGTTCAAAAAAAAGAGGCTATCCCAAAAAGACAGCCTCCTCAAATTACTACAATTTATTTAATCACTATTTGGCATCAACGGTTCCTGTAAAAGTTTTTCCGTTAGAAGTTGTTATCACAAACGTACATCTGTTTCCTTCCATGTTACTTAGATGCAGGATAATGATCGTATTAATGCCGTTTTTAATTATGTGAAAGATAATTTTCAGGAACATATTACTCTTGAAGAAGTGGCTGTATTGGTAAGCATGACTGTGCCTTCTTTTTGTCGGTATTTTAAAAAAATTACCAATAAAACATTCACTCATTTTGTAAATGATTACCGTTTGGTCCATGCTTCTAAACTACTGGCAGAAAAACCGATAAGTATCACTGAAATCTGTTTTGAAAGTGGTTTCAATAATTTTAGCTATTTCAATAAATCATTCAAGGAGTTCACGGGTAAAAGTGCTTCGCAATACCGTCAGAACTTAGTTCTGTGCTTAAATAAACAATAAGTTAAAATGTCATAAAATTAAATGTTACCAGATCAATTCTATTTTCTGTCCTTTTGTCAAAGTGATTTTTTGATTTTTTTCTCCATTAATAAGCGTTGTCTTCCCTCCATTTTTAGAAAAAACAATCACTTTTTTCAAGGTTTTATTATTCCATTCCATCGAAATTTCAAATCCTCCCCTGCCACAAATTCCTTTTACGGAACCGCTTTCCCAAGCATCGGGTAATGCAGGAAGCAACCTGATTTCAGTTTCGTTGGACTGAACCAGCATTTCGGCAACAGCAGCTGCTCCGCCAAAATTCCCGTCGATTTGAAACGGCGGATGCGCATCGAATAAGTTAGGGTACGTCCCTCCTCCTCTTCTGGGTTTATCTGTTTTCTTTCCATCAGGATCGACATAACGAAGCAGTTCACGGAACATTTTATAAGAACGATTACCGTCCCAAAGTCTTGCCCAAAGATTGATACGCCAGCCTTTAGACCAGCCCGTTGTTTCATCGCCTTTGATTTCAAGTGTTTTTCGACAAGCATTCGCTAATTCAGGCGTTTTTAATGGTGTAATATGATTACCGGGGAAAAGCCCAAACAAATGCGACTGATGACGGTGTTTTGGGTCTTCATCATTCCAATCAAAATACCATTCTTGCAAGTTTCCTTTTTTCCCTATTTGGTACGGATACAATTTTGAAAATGCGTCTTCGAGTTTTACTCTAAATTCCGCATCAACATTTATTACTTTTGAAGCTTTAATGGTTTTGTCGAAACATTCTCGAATCATGGCTAAATCAGCAGTTCCTCCGTACATGGTAGCGCCAATAAATCCATCCGGAGCTATGTATTTATTTTCAGGGGATGTTGATGGAGACGTGATTAAATTGCCATTTTTATCGGTAACCATCCATTCTAAAAAGAACTGAGCCGCACCTTTCATAATGGGATATCCTTCCTTTTTCAGATAATTTTTGTCTTGGGTGAAAACATAATGTTCCCAAATATGCATACTTAACCAAGCACCAGCCATATTCCAACACGCCCACATTGGTTCTTCTTTTCCGAAAACTCCAACAGGATTCGTCATCGCCCAAATATCAGAATTGTGCGCTGCTGCCCAACCTTCATTGACTCCATAAAAAGTCTTGGCGGTCACTTTTCCTGTTACCGACAGGTTTTTTATAAAACTCAAAAGTGGCGAATGCATTTCCGAAAGATTGGTGTTTTCTGCAAGCCAATAATTCTCTTGCAGATTAATGTTCATCGTGTAATTACAACTCCAAGGTGGATTCAGGTGTGGATTCCAAAGCCCTTGCAAATTTGCAGGAACACCTTGGGTTCTGGAACTGCTGATTAACAAATAGCGTCCGTATTGGAAATACAACGTTTCCAGATTCTTATCTTCTTTCCCTTCTGAGTAACGCAACAAACGTTCATCTGTCGGCAAATTGGGAGCGGTCGTTTTACCTAAATCTAAACTAACCCGATTGAAGAATTTTTGATAATCGACAATATGAGATTGCTTTAGTTTATCAAATGATTTTACGAATGCATTGTTCAAATTGGCTAATGCAATTGCTTTATCGTTCAAACCTTCGGTAGCGGAATTTTTGTCAAAACCATTAAAACTGGTTGCTATTGACACGTAAATTATGGCTTCTGTACCGTTTTTCAAACCCAAACTCGTATTGGAACTTACAATTGTGCCGTCCGTATTTTTGATTTTCATCAAAGTGGTAAATCGTGTTCCTCGCTCTTTTTCCAAAAGAAACGAAGGTACAACTTGATAACCCGAGTTTTCGTGAATTGGTGCAACACCATTCATTGAAAGCACATTGTCCTTAGTTTCAGTTTTGAATTTTAATAAACTATTCGAATTAATATCAAAATTCAGCGCTCCTTTCTTGCTGCTGGTCAGCCTGATTACCATAATCTGGTCAGGTGCAGAAACAAAGTATTCACGGGTAAATTTGACGCCATCAATTTCATAACTCATTTTTGATATAGCTTTTGAAATATCTAATTCTCTATAATAATTTGACTCTTTTCCGGTGTGGTGACTGTCAATATTCATCGTTCCCAGCGGCGCAAAAGACTCCGAGTTTTTACCTTGAATTTTTTTGTTTAATTCTTCCGCCAGTTTATAGTTTTCGATTTTTAATGCTTCGCGGATGGCAGGCAAGTTTTTATAAGCCTCGGGATTCATATTGGCATTTACGGGTTCTCCCGACCAAAGTGTGATATCATTCAAATAAATTTTATCTAAATTTACCCCTCCAAAAACCGTTGCCCCCATTTTTCCATTACCCAAAACCAGACTTTCCTCAAAGAAATCAGCTGGCTGATTGTACCACAGAATATGGTTGGATTGCGCTACAACTTTTCCACTGAAAGAGGAACAAATGAAAACTATAAGCAGTTTTTTTAAGAAGTTTGAGTTCATGTATTGTTACTTTGTTTAAAGATACTGTTTGTTGGTTGCCCGCGTGAGGGATAGCAGCTAACTACCGAAGTAGTGCGAATAGCCCGACCGCATTTATGAAAGGCGCAAACTGAGCGGCATATTGAGAGCGCCTTTTATAAATGGGGTCACGCCCCAATAATGCTATTTACTTGCTGACTTTATACTTTTTATTAGCTGTAATCATTTCCCAATCATCGGTTCTAAAAGGTGATGCAGGGAATTTTTCTTTATTGAAAAGATTGATTTCTGTATCGTCATCTGCCCAACCATAATGAACCGCAACTGGATTTGGCACCTTTTCACTAGAAACTATTACTTTATTGTTTTTGATAATCGCTTTAGCAGAATAAAAAACTTTGTCAGCACCTGCAATTTCAAACCCTTTTACATTTTCACCATTATCAGAACTTGATAATCCGCTTCCGATGTTGTCAAAAGTCAGAATAATTTCATTTCCTTTAATTTCCATCGATTTATACATTGGTCCACCACAAACCATTTTTTTGCCGTAAACATTGTTCAGAGCAATATCGGCCAAGCGTTTCCCAACATCTTGTTTGTTGATTGGGTGTATGTCTTTTGCATTACCAATATCAGTTGTTACTGCCATTCCTGTGTTTGGCAATTGCAAAGTTTGGGTCTGCGCTTCACGGAGTTCGGCCCATCTACTACCTACTTTACTATTACCATTGAACTCGTTGAAAGTTGACAATTGCACAAAGTAAAAAGGAAAATTACCCTGATTCCATTTGGTTCTCCAATCGGTTATCATCAAAGGGAAAGCTTTTTTATATTGTTTGGCTCTCCATACATTGGCTTCGCCCTGATACCACAAAACCCCTTGAAAAGCATACGGAATTAATGGATTGACCATTGCATTGTACAATAATGAAGGGTAACTATTGGGCGAAATGGCTATTTTTACCTGTACCACATTAAACTTCCAAAGCCCTTCAAGCGTTATATTCGAATCTTTGAAATCAATTTTCAAATCGGCAGAATCTCCATAAATTCCGCCACCGCCCGAATAATCTGAAATTCGAACCGCAATTACATTAGTCCCTTCTTTCAAAACACCTGCAGGAATTGTATAGACTCTTTGGGCTTCCCAAATATTATTAGTCCCCACTTGAACACCATTGACATACGTTACATCCTCATCATCTACTTTGGACAAATGCAAAACTGCTTCTTTTTTGGCTTGCTCCGCTGATAAAACAATCGTTTTTCGCATCCAAACCACACCATCAATATTACCTATTTGCTGGTTTTCCCAAAGCGAAGGCACTTTTATTTCCGGCCAATTGGCATCCTGAAAATTCAATGCTGCAAACTGATTTTCATTGGTCATCGTCACATCAAAACCTTGATTTTTTTTGATATTATCTAAAACCGACTTTTTGTATATTTCAAAAACCGCATCCATATCAACCTGAGGTACCTCAGCAATCATATCTTTAAAGTCACTACTTTTTTCGAATGCTTCACGGCTGGTCCAAGTCTCCACGCAAGTTCCGCCCCAAGAGGTGTTGATGATTCCAATTGGAATTTTTAATTCAGCGTATAATTTTTTGGCAAAAAAATAACCCACAGCCGTAAAATCACTGACCGTTTCTTTATTACAAACCGCCCATTTTCCGGCTTTTAAGTCTTCTTTTGGTGTACCACTCAAATCTTGGGCAACACCAAAATGACGAATCATTGGATAATTAGAATCGTTGATTTCTTTTTCGGAATTCATTGTTTTAAAGACTTGAAATTCCATATTTGATTGTCCGCTGCAAATCCAAACTTCTCCAACCAAAACATTTGGTATAACAATTTTGTTTTTACCTGTAATGGTTAATTCAAAAGGCCCTCCTGCTTTTTCGAAATCTAATCGAACCATCCATTTACCGTTTTTATCAGCTTTGATAGTTTTGGTTTGTTTATTGAAATGGACTTCGACTTTTTCATTGGCGTCAGCCCAACCCCAAACAGGAATCTCCTTGTTGCGTTGCAAAACCATTCCATCAGAAAACAATAAAGGCATTCGCACATTCGCATTGGCAATTAGGCTGTACATCAAAAAAAGAAATGCTAGATTTTTTTTCATTTTTTTAATTTTGAAAATTATAATGAATTCTAAGTTGTCTTCATTAATTTACTGTAAACCCTCAATCATTGCATCTAAAGCCTGACTGTCAAATACGGTATTATCACTTCTTTTAAAGATACCAAAACCATTATTGCCTAAGTTTCCTTCGTCCCAGTAAAAAGGCAACAAGCCATTTGCTTTTGCTTGTTTTACAACATATTTTAAATAATAAGCTCTTGAAGCTAAATGCAAAGTCAATGCATCACCAGTTAAAGTAGTTCTTCGAATAGCTCCAAATTCACCTAATACAACAGGTATTCCTTTGTCTACAAATTGGGTTTTCATTGATTTGAAAAGTTTATCCAAATCAGCTTCTTCTCCCCAGGTTGCATTTCTCTCGGTATCAGTTGTTGAATGATAATTTGCTCCCCAATAATAAAACATTTTGCCCCAAGTTTCGTCTTTTGTCATACCGCAAAAATTCCAAGGTGTATAATAATGAACTTCCACCATCATGCGACTAGCTATAATATCAGTAGGTAAAGTCAACATCAATTTGTTTGTTTTTTCGATATCTGTTGCTGGTCCCTGAACTACCAAAGTACGATTGGCATTTTTACCTCCTGTTGCACGTACCGCATCAATAAAGGTTTGATGATAGGATGTTAAAACTGCCATCTGAGTTGAGTTGTCCACATTTGGTTCATTAGCACTGGCAAAAAGCAAATGCTCATCAAACCCACGTAAATGAGTAGCGATTTGTTCCCAAAAAGCTTTTTGTTTGGCATTATTGACTTCTTTTTGGGCTTCTGTACAATTATTTTCAAGCCATCCGCCATCCCAATGGATATTGACAATTACATACATATCATTATCAACGCAATATTGAACGACTTCTTTTACTCTATCCAGCCATTCTATTTTTATTTGCGCCGTCGAAGAGCTAACTAGATTTTGATTCCAAGAGCAAGGAATTCGAATGGCATTAAAACCATTAGCTTTAACCAAATCAATCAAGGCTTTGGTTACTTTTGGATTTCCCCAAGCGGTTTCTCCACCGGTAGCTTCCAGCGTATTCCCGATGTTCCAACCTAGTTTAATTTTTGCGGCAAGTTGGACGGCAGTACTTGTCATACCTGTAGCATCAGCCGGCAGCGGATTTGTATTGTAGCTTGGATATAAAATGGCAACTGGAGTGACCCCAACCTGAGAAACCGCAATTTGCACGGAAGCAACTTGGTTGGAACTGATAGTTATCACCGCAGTTCTTGTTGCCGTTGTGGTATTTTCCAAAGCTGTTATAGTAAATGTTGTTGTTCCAGTACCTCCTGTGAGTTGGCTCAACTGTATCCAACTAGCATCCGAAGTAGTAACCGTCCAAGCAGTCGCATTGGTTGTAAGTTTAACATTGGCAACATTTCCTTTATTTACAAAATCAATTTTGTTGGTATCTACTGAAAGTGTTGTTACTGCTGGCTTTACCTCATCTGTACCTGAATCGGAACTACAGGCCCAAATGGTGAAAAAAGCTAAACATAGAATGATACTAATTACTGTTTTTTTCATTTTAACTGATTTAAAATTTTACTTAATAATCACAACAACTTCTTTTTTGATATCACGGGAAGAACTTCCTAATTTCAAGGTATAATTTCCTGGTTCAACCGTCCATTTTTTGGATTTAACGTTGTAATAAGACAACTCTTTTACCGGAACCTGAATTATTACCGTTTGTGAATTTCCTGCTGTAACCAATACTTTTTGAAAGCCTTTCAATTCCTGGGCTGCACGGGTAATTTTCGAATCCGATTTGGAAGAATATAATTGTACTATTTCTTTACCATCTACTTTTCCAGTATTTTTAACCGTTACAGAAACAGAAATTGTTTCATCCTGTGCATATGATTTCTTGTCTGTTTTTGCATTATCGAAAGCAAAAGTGGTATAGGATAAACCGTATCCAAAAGGATATAATGGCTCAATTTTTTTAGTGTCAAACCAACGGTAACCGACCAAAATCCCTTCGGCGTAGTTTACTGTTTTATCACCAGGAAAACTGTTTGTTGCGTGTGCAGGTGAATCCATAATGTTTTTAGGCATTGTCCAAGGTAATTTCCCTGAAGGATTTACTTTTCCTAACAATACATCTGCCAAAGCATTTCCTCCTTCGGAACCGTTAAACCAACTCCAAACCAAAGCCGATGTTTTCTTACTAACTTCCTGAATATCAAAAGGAGCTCCAGCAACCATAACCACAATGGTTTTTGGGTTCACTGCCAATATTTTTTTAATCAATTCCTCTTGCCCAAATGGTAATTTTAGGCTTCTACGGTCAGAAGCTTCCGTTTCATAATCACGGTTAGAACCTGCAAAAATGATCGCTATATCCGATTTCTTAGCAGCATCAATAGCTTCTTGCAATTTAACAGGATCTAATTGGTCTATGGTTACAGGGCCGTTTAAGGTAATGTCTCCTAATTTTCCTTTATTTTTTTCATCATAACGCTCTAAATACCCTTCTGCATAATTAATTTGGATTGAACTTGGCAATCTGTTTTTCAACCCTTCCAAAGGTGTAACCTCTCTTTTGGTTTTTACGCCTGCACCAAATCCGCCCAAAGCATTTTTCTTGGTCGCATTATTCCCAATTACAGCAATAGATTTCACTCCATCCAGTTTTAAAGGCAATGCATTATTTTCATTTTTCAATAAAACCACTGCTTCTGATGCGATTTTATAGGCATCTTGGTAATGTGCCTCGGTTGCAATGCTGCCTTTCACACGATCTTTTCCGTCAATTGCTTTTACTTGGTACAAGACTCGTAATATTCGTTTTACGTGTTTATCAATTTCCGCTTCTGAAACTTCACCAGCCTTAACAGCAGCGATTAGTTTATCCGCCAGAAAAAATTCTTTGAACGGTTTTGGTGTTCCCATTTCGATATCCAATCCACTATTCAAAGATTTTGCAGTAGAATGCACCGCAGCCCAATCGGAAACAACGACACCTTTAAATCCCCATTCGTCTCGCAAAATTTTATTGAGCATATAATCGTTCTCGCATAAATATTCCCCTCTAAACTTGTTATAAGCTCCCATTATACTGTAGGCCTTACCTTCTTTTACAGCGGCTTCGAATGCAGGTAAATAAATTTCACGAAGGGTGCGTTCGTCAATTTGAACGTCGACAAAATCACGGTTAGTTTCTTGGTTATTGGCCGCAAAGTGTTTGACACAAGCCATAACATCGTTGTCTTGTAAACCAACAATTAAGGGCACTGCCATTTTTTTGTTTAAAAAAGGATCTTCAGACATATATTCGTAAGTTCTCCCTCCAAGTGGCGTTCTTACAATATTAATTGCTGGTGAAAGCAACATATCCTTGTCTCTAGCTCGTAATTCTTGCCCTACACTATTACCGAAGGTGTGTGCTAAATCAGCATTCCAAGTAGCAGCCAAAGCTCCAGTAGCGGGATAATAGGTTGCAAAATCATTCGTTAAACCTGCGGGTGCCCAGTTGTCACGGGAAATTTCTTCACGAACCCCTAATGGTCCATCGGCCATTTTTAATTCCGGAATACCCAAGCGTGCCACGCCTCCATTAGCAAACATACTATTGCCGTGTAGCATTCCTATTTTTTCCTGAAGCGTCATTTGAGAAACCAATTGGTCAATTTTCGCATCAAATTCGGAACCTATTTCCTTTCCTTCATAGACTTTTGCTTGAGTCGAAGCAGCATTTTGTGCCTCATTTTTACAAGAAGCAAAAGCCACAAAAGCCATCGCTACTGACAGGAATATTAGTTTATTTTTCATAATTAGATTTTTAGACTTTAGACTTTTAGATTCCTTAAAACCCCTTAATTTCTAGGTATTAATTATTTTATTTACGGTTATTTTTAATAAATTAGGATTTGGTGAAAAACACTTCCTCCATACTGTTATTTACAATTATTGTTTTACAAAATTCAACAGTAAAACATCATTTTCATTCATCTTAAATTCTTTACTATAAATTCCTTTTGCATCAACGATTACTTTTTCTGTTGCAATCGGCGCACCGTTATTGCGTTGTTTCAAGGTATTTACTTGTTGCAAGTTAAGCTGATTAGGTTTATTCATCCCTAAATAATCAGTGTATACATCATTGACTTTGTACCCCACTTTGTATATCTCCAAATTATATTTCCCCTTTTGCAATCCGGCCACTTCAATTTTTACAGTTCCTTTTGACTTGGACGGTAAATCCTGTACATAATACTTTTGGTTATTGACCGAATCTCCCGGATGTGTATTGGTAAAATCCCAAAACAGTAATTGTACATCTCCTTTTGCATTTTTGGTTGCCCAAGATAAACTGTCTGTATTTTGAAGTTCTGTTTTTCCTAATTTGTTTAACAAATAATAAGAGAAATAGGCTGGCTTCTTAATTCCTTGCGTATTCAACAATCCAAATCCGCCGTGAAAAGGTGTAAATCGTGGACCAGCTTCTTCAAAAATATCGGTAAAAACCCAATACGACATGGAGTTTGCAGCATTGCCCACTTGTTTCAGTTTTTGAAGAATATAGGCCGCCGAGTGGTAACTGTCATGAATCGGGTCCGCTGGAGTGTAAGATGAACTCCATTCGGTATAATGCAATTCGAGATTAGGTTTAGCCGAACTTGAAATTTGCTTTCGCGAATTAATTACATCGCCACTTACACTCGAATCATCTTTATTCAAAACGGTTCCAGAAGTTCCGAATTCATCTAAAAATCCTTGTTTTACTCCGTAAGTATGTGTTGAAATGAAATCCAACGGCACATTATTTTTACTGCAAAATTCAATCGTTTCAGGAACCCAAGCAGCTCCGGCTGTGGCAGGACCACCTACTTTATAAGCAGCATTTACACTTTTTATAGCACGGGTGCTGTACTCATAGAGTTTGAAATATTCCTCTTGGGTACCCGTCCAAAAACCTGGTGATAAATTGGGTTCGTTCCAAACCTCAAAATACCAAGTTTTCACTTCATCGGCGCCATAACGCTCCGTGAAATGCTGGGTTAAGTTGCGAATTAAATCTTCCCATTTTTTATAATCTTTAGGAGGTGTAACATTTCCTTTCCACCAAAAAATAGTTTGGCTGCCACTGGCCAAAGCTGATGGCATAAACCCTAATTCAACAAAAGGTTTCATCTTGATGCTCAAAAGAAAATCATACAAAGCGTCAACGTATTGGTAATTGTATTCCGGATTTCCTTTATTATCTTCACGATAAACGGCCATATCATCTGTTAACAAACCATGCATCCGAATGTATTTAAAATCACATTCTTTTTTTACCATAGCCAATTGTTGCTGCCAATCGGCGCGCAAACCTTCATTGGCCCTTCCTGCTCCAATACATTCTTTGAACATGGTATTCAATTCCCCTGATGATTTATTATAATCGACTTTTATAATTCGTTCCGCAGAAGCTGATTTTTTTCCATTCGTATCTTGTCCAAATAATGTGACATTGGTTAGTGATAATAGAATAAGTGGTACTATTAAATATTTTTTCATTGTAATTATTTCACAGTTATTTTTTTGGTCAGAAGAATTGCATCCGAAGCGCTTCCTATCTGTATTTCAATTTGCCCTTTTTCGAGTTCAAATTGTTGTTTGTTGGTATTCCAATATTCTAAATTTTTAGCTTTCAAAGTCAGGGCAACTGTTTTGGTTTCTCCTGCTTTTAATGCTACTCTTTGAAAAGCTTTCAATGCTTTTATCGGTTGCTGAATAGCCGAATCCATTGATTTTACATACAATTGCACCACTTCCTCCCCGTCTCGTTTTCCGGTATTGGTTACCGAAACCGAAACTGTTAGGTCTTTGTCTTTTTCTAAAATTTCCTTGTTTGTTGTTATCGAATTGTACTCAAAATGGGTATAACTCAATCCGTGGCCAAAAGCATACAAAGGTTCTCCTTTAAAATACATATAGGTTCTCCCGTTGCGAATATTATAATCCAATAAATCAGGCAAATCGGTAATTTCTTTCACCCAAGTTTGCATCAATCTTCCCGCCGGATTGTAATCGCCAAACAACACATCGGCCAAAGCAGTTCCCAGTTCCTGACTGTTTTGCGTCATGTGCACAATTGCCGGAATGTGTTCTTGTGTCCAATTGATTGCATACGGAAAACTGCTGATAAGCGCCACGACTGTATTCGGATTGGCTTGATAAGCAATTTTGATTAAATCTTCCTGTTCCAATGTCAAAGATTGACGATCAACGGATTCTTTGCCTTCGCTCGGAACCGGACAATCGTTCCAACCCGCATTACAAACCGGATGATTTCCAACTATAACAATAACGACATCTGCTTTTTTAGCAATAGCTGCTGCTTTCCCGTCGGCATTATTTTTGGCGTATAAAATTTCAACATCCGCACCCAATTTATTTTTAATTCCTTGCAAAGGAGTAATTGTATATGGTGGTGTTCCGCTATACCAATCCAGAAGCACCTCATCGGCACGAAGACCGATTACGGCAATGGTTTTTAGCTTTTCCTTTTGCAAAGGTAACAACTGTTTGGCGGGGTCATTTTTCAATAAAACAATTGACTTTAAGGTGGCTTCCAATGCTAACTTTTTATGGGCATCGGATTTCCAAGGGTCGATTGTGTCTTTTCCAGTACCAATTTTCGCATACGGATTTACATCAGTCGCATCCAACATTCCTAGTTTTATCATTACCCGAAAATTACCTCTGATGACTTCGTCTATATCTTTTTCTTTGAGATAGCCTTTTGCAATAGCTCCAGCAACCCCTTCTTTATAATCATCTAAAAACTGATTGATTCCTGCTTTAATAGTTGCTGCAGCAGCAATATATTTGTCTGAATAGTATTTATGATCCGAAAGCAATAATCTAAATGCGCCACCATCGGTACAGATAATTCCGTTTTGTCCCCATTCTTTTTGAGTGATATTTTTCAGCATGGGATGAACCATGGCCGGAATTCCGTTTACTTTATTGTAAGCAGCCATATAGGCACGCGAACCGCTCTCAACAATACCCATTCGAAAAGGAATGGAATAATATTCTCTCCAAAGACGTTCATCAAAATCGGATGATGTGTAGGTTCGTCCGTCTTCGTTGCTATTCGCCAAAAAGTGTTTCATTAGCGAAGCAGATTGCCAATACTTCGGATGGTTACCCTGAAGTCCTTTTACAAAAGCCACCGTCATAGTCCCATTAAAAAAAGCATCTTCTCCATAACTTTCCTCGGTGCGTCCCCAACGCGGGTCTCTTGCGATATCGGCATTTGGCGCACGAACAACTAAGCCGCCACGTTGGTATTTTTGAAAAGCATAACGCGCTTCATAGCCTTCAACTTGGGCCACTTTTTGAATCAAATCAACATCCCAGGTTTCTCCCAAACCATAGGCTTGCGGAAAAGTTGTAGTTGGCAAAGGTTCTTTGCCTTTTCCTCCCCAACCTGCGGGTCCGCCCAAAGCTAATCCGTGTAATCCTTCGACATGACCTGTTCCTACAACTCCTAATCTTGGTATGGATGGATTAGTACTTAATGCCACTATTTTTTCATCAAGTGTCATTAACGACAACAAATTATCAATACGTTTTTCAACTTCTAAATTTGGATTCTGAAAAGGATATTGCTGCTTTTTTTGCTGCGCCAAAAGAGGCGTAACCGATAATAGAAGGATAATAAATAGAATATACTGTTTCATTTTAGGAAATCGTGATTATTTAAACCTACGCAGGTTTTAAAAACCTGCGTAGGTTTCTGAAATTATAATTTTTTAAATCGGATGGCTGTTCCTCCAGCTCCTCCTAAATGGAGTTGCAACGAATCGGTCGCTTTAACCACTTTTTTAGTGATTGTTACGGCCTCAGGATTATGGGTTTCATCTGTTCCTGCAGCATCAGCATAGATTTGGGCTTCGTAAGTGGCATTAGAATCTAAAAAGGACAATGAAATATCTAAATCTCTGCTTTTCTCATTGGTAATACTTCCCAAATACCAATCGGCACTATTTTCATCTTTACG
>Ga0208789_1001207_pt1 | contig 15932 bp, 16 predicted proteins | sample Methanotroph_Enr_FD_187368 | JGI IMG/M metagenome (GOLD analysis project Ga0208789, IMG submission 187368) | Enriched soil microbial communities from Old Woman Creek wetland in Ohio, USA - Methanotroph_Enrichment_5 (SPAdes) (version 2) | ecosystem: Environmental > Terrestrial > Soil > Wetlands...
GGACCAGCGAGGTGTGTTGCCCTCCCGGGGCGATCAGCACCTGGCCCGGCTTCACGATGTCGCCGTTGACCCCTTCCCTGATCGAGAGCGAGCACTTGGCGTTCAGGCGATCGGCGTAGGGGCCGGTGAAGGCCTTGGGCATGTGGATCGCCACCACGATGCCGTGCGGGAAGTTGACCGGGACGCGGGAGAGCACCTCCTGGAGTGCGACGGGGCCGCCGGTGGAGGCACCGATCCCGACATAGTCGATCTTGCGGTGCGAGAACCGGGAGGGCCTTACCTCGGCGGGCCTCACCGACTGCGGGTGCAGCACCCCGACTGGCCGCCGCAGTACCATGGACTGTGATGCCTCCATGACCTTGGCGAGCAGTGCTTCCTGGAAGAGGCGCTGGGCGTCCTTCGAATCGGTGACGTTTTTGGGGACGTAGTCGATGGCGCCGGCATCCAGTGCCTCGAAGGTGGCCTTGGCACCCTCGCAGGTCAGCGTCGAGACCATGAGCACCCGGGTCGGCTGCTTGGCCATGATCTGCTTCAGCGCGGCAATGCCGTCCATGCGCGGCATCTCGACGTCCATGGTGATCAGGTCCGGCTTGAGCGCCAGGGCCTTCTCCACCCCTTCCAGACCGTCGGATGCGATGCCGACCACCTCGATGCGCGGCGCTCGGGACAGTATGCCGCGGATCGCCATGCGCATGAACGAGGAGTCGTCGACGATGAGCACCCTCAGTTTGGCTCCCTGCGTGGTGGTAGTGCTGGGCAACATGACAGGTATCAGCCTCCTATCCCTTGGAAAATCGATTTGACCATCTCCTGGATCTCCGGCACACGGTCTTCGAGTTCGTAGCAGAAACGTTCCACGTCGAGGTCGGCCACGTTGGGTGCATACCCCTTCAGGATGGACCAGGCCTTCTCCTCGGCCAGGTTGAAGGAAACCCAGGAGTGCCCGCCGTAGTCGAGTTGGCAGACCGAGCAGAACAGGTCGGCGATGTTGACGATGGCGCACAGGGTCGGATCGAGCACCGCTTCCTCGGGCGCGTGGTGCAGCGCGATCACCTCGCAGTAGTCACCGGGGAAGTTCCACTTGCGGGCGATGCACAGCCCCACCTCGTTGTGCGAGGTTCCCAGGAACTCGACTTCCTTCTGCACCAGCCTGAAGGGCTGGCCCTGCACCGAGTCGAGCAGCGACTTGAAGGCCTCCTGGCGGTAGAAGCTCAGGAACACCTCGCCGATGTCGTGCACGATACCCACCAGATACGCCTTTTCGGTGTCGGGGTAGCGCACCCGCTGCGCGATGATCTTGGAGACGATGCCGACGCCGAAGGAGTGTTCCCAGAAGCTCTTGATGTCGAGGATGCCGTCCCTTCCTTCAAACACGTCGACGAAGGAGCAGGTGAAGGCGAGTTCGCGGATGTGGCGGAACCCGAGGTAGATGAGGGCGCGCTTTACCGATTTGATCTCGTGGGCCGGCTTGTACAGCGGGGAGTTCACCATCTTGATGACACGCGCCGCCAGGACCTGATCGGCCAGGATCATGTCGGCGACCTCGTCGAGCTCGACCCCCGGTTTATCCAAGAGCTCGATGACCCTGGTTGCTACCTGCGGTATGGTGGGGAGGTCGACGAAGCTTTCCACCATCTCCTGAGCCGCCTGCATCATGGCTTGTTTTTCCATACCAATCGTCCTCACTTGTTGTAAGAAAAACCGCCCGGAAAGTGTACGGTTTTGAATTTGTCATTGACCCCGTGCAGCGATTCGGACTGTCCGACGAAGAAGTACCCGTAGGGCTGCAGGTTGTTGTAGAAGTGCTGCACAACCTTGCTCTTGGATGCCGCGTCGAAGTAGATCAGCACGTTGGCGCAGAAAATGAAATCAAAGCTCTTCATGAAGAGCATCTTGTTGTCGTCGTAGAGGTTCAGCTGGTTGAAGACGGCCAGTTTCTTCACATCCGGGGAAAGCACGAACTTTCCGGCCGACTCCTCCTTGAAGTACTTCTTCAGGTAGAAATCCGGGGTGTTGCGCACCGAGTAGCTGTTGTAGATCCCTTCCTTTGCCTGCGCGATCACCGTCTCGTTGATGTCGGTACCCACGATCTCGATGATCCAGTCCTTTAAAAGCGAGTTGCGCTTCTCAAGAAGGAGCATCGCCATGGTGTAGGCCTCCTCTCCCGAGGAGGAGCCGGCGCTCCAGATGCGCAGCTTTTTGAAGCCGATCTTGGACTTCACCGCCACGATCTCCGGCAGGAACTTGTTCTCAAGCGCGGTGAGCTGCGGCATGTTCCTGAAGAAGCAGGTCTCGTTGGTGGTGATCTCGTCCAGAAGCTTCTTCAGTTCGGTGCTGCCGGTTGCGCCGCTGCGCACGTACTGATAGTAATCGGAGTGGCTCTTGCTACCGGTCGCCTCCATCCTGCGCGACAGACGGCTTTCCAGGAAGTACTTCTTGGAGCTATGGAAATAGATGCCACAGACATTATAAATATAGTCGCGAAGCTGCTCGAAATCCTTGTCGGAAATCTTCTGAGCCCCGGTCTTGAGTTCCAGTGGTTTGCTCTCGAATGCCATTATCGTCCCCTCAGGCGGATTTCCTGATCCCTGCACCCTCGCTGCCGCCGATGAGCCCCATTGGGTCCACGATCAGCGCCACTCTGCCGTCGCCCATGATGGTCGACCCGCCAATTCCGGGGAGGTTGGCGAGGAACTTGCCGAGCGACTTGATGGCGACTTCCTGCTGCCCGAGCAGTCTGGTCACCACGAGACCTACGCGCTTCTCGGCAACCCCTACGATGACCACGTAGCAGGTGGTGCGATCGTATCCTGCGTCGGCGCAGCCGAAGACGCGCCCCAGTCGCATGAGCGGCAGTACGGAGTCACGCAGTTTGAGCACCTCCTGCCCGCCGATCTGGTGGAACTCCTTCTGGTCCACCCGCATGGTCTCGATGACCGAGGCGAGCGGGATCGAGTAGACCTCGCGCTCGACCTCGACCAGGAGTGACTGGATGATGGCCAGGGTGAGCGGAAGTTTGAGGATGAACTCGCTCCCCTTGCCCACCTCGTTCTTGATCTCGATGATGCCGTTCAACTTCCGGATGTTGGTGCGCACCACGTCCATGCCGACGCCGCGGCCCGACAGGTCGGTCGCCTGCTCCTTGGTGGAGAAGCCGGGGAGGAAGAGCAGGTCGAGGATCTCGCGGGTCCCCATGAGGGCCAGTTGCTCCTCGGTGACCAGACCCTTTTCCAGGGCCTTGCGGGAGATCCGCTCAGGGTCGATGCCGCGTCCGTTGTCCTTGATGCTGATGACGATCTGGTTTCCCTCGTGGGCGGCGGAAAGCACCACGGTGCCGCAGCGCTCCTTGCCGGCCGCCAACCGCTCGTCCGGGGTCTCCAGGCCGTGGTCCAAGGCGTTTCTGATCAGGTGGATGAGCGGATCGCCGATCTCGTCGACCACGGAACGGTCCAGCTCGGTCTCCTCGCCGATGATCTGCAGGTCGACTTCCTTCGCGAGGTCGCGCGCCAGGTTGCGCACGATGCGGGGGAACTTCTTGAAGACCTTCTCCACCGGCAGCATCCTCATCTTGAGGACCTGCATCTGGAGTTCGGAGGTGACGAAGTTGAGCCTTTTCGAGAGCTTGCCGAAGTCGTCCGAGAAGCCGTTCGGGTCGAGCCCCGACTGGTAGTCGGAGTGCAGCTGGATCATCCGGTTGCGCTCGAGCACCAATTCGCCGACCTGGTTCATCAGGTCGTCCAGGCGCTTCACGTCCACGCGCACCGTCGAGTTGTCGGCCAGTTCCTCACCCTTGGCGGCCGGTGCCTTCTGTGCGGGGGGCTCCTTCAACTTCGGCGCAGGAGGGGCTACCTGCGGGACGGCTGCCTGAGCGGCGGCCTGGGCCGGTTCGGCCGGCTGTACTACTCCGGGCGCCGCCTCGCCGGCCGCTTCGGGCTGTGCGGCTTGGGCCTGAGCGGTCGCCGCTCCGGGGGCGAGGACCTTCGCCTCGACGGCGTTCTCCGACAGGAACGGGACCAGCTTCTCGATGGTGGAGTCGATGTCCCGCTCGACGATGTCGCCCCCCTTGATGTCGGAAACCAGGGTCTTCACCAGGTCGACCGCTTCCAGGACGACGTCCATGATCTCCGAGCTGACCGTCAGCTCACCCTTCCGGAGGCGGTTCAGCACGTCCTCGGTCTTGTGGGTCACCTTGACCAGAAGATCGAAGCCCAGGAAGCTCGAGGCACCCTTCACCGTGTGGATGGAGCGGAAAATCCGGTTCATCAGCTCGGCATCGTCCGGGCTCTTTTCCAGGCTTACCAGGTCGTCGTCCAGTTTTTCGAGGAGTTCGGTCGTTTCGGCCAGAAAACCTTCCAAAAGCTCCTGATCATCGCAATCTATTGGCATTGTCTGCTCCGGGATCGGGCAAGTCGTGACCCGTTGATGCTTTGTTACCCTACGCTACTGAACATCCGTCTCTCGTCGGCGGAGAACATCCGCTCCAGGTCCAAGAGGACCAGGAGGCGCTCGGCCTGGTTAATAACGCCGGCCATGCACTCCTGCTCAATGCCGCTGGAAACCACCGGCGGAGGCGGCTGGATCTCTTTCTCGGAGATGCGGATCACCTCGGACACCTCGTCCACGATGAAGCCCATCATCTCGCCCACCACCTCCATCACCATGATGCGGGTGCGCTTGTCATACTCCGCCTCGGGCAGGTCGAACTTGCGCCTGAGCGAAATGATAGGAATCACCTTGCCGCGCAGGTTGATAACCCCCTCCACGTAGTGCGGGGTGTTCGGCACACGGGTGATGTTGAGCATGCGGATGATCTCGCGCACCATCAGTACGTTGATGCCGTACTCTTCTTTCTCGAGGTTGAAGCTGACCAGTTGGATCAGTTCCCCCCCAAACTCTTCGCTTTTTACCTTGAGTGCGGTCGTCTGCATGGACCCTCCGTACGCTTGCTGGATCGGGGGGAAGGCCGTTGCCCGTTCACGCCCCCTCTGTTGTTACCTATTCGGTTGCCCCGGGAAAATAGTGAAGGAATTTTTTTCGCCCCCCGCGCTCGAGGCAGGTTGGGACCGCTTTTCGGACCGCCGGCAGGGGGATTTGGATCCCGGCGCTCGGAGTGCGTGCAAAAAATTGACATAAACCGGGACCAGGGTAAGTCATTTTATTGACATTGGCGAAATATCCCGCTATAGTTTCGAGCGCTACACCGTGTTATCGGGCCCACCACTGTGCAACTTTAATCGAAATCGGGGAAACAATGGAAACACCCAGAATACTGATTGCGGATGACGACAAGAAGACTCGTGACTTCGTGGCGGCTTTCCTGAGTTACAAGGGTTACCACGTTTTTCAAGCCTTTGACGGGCAGGACGCCCTGCAGAAGGTCGAGCTGAGCGACGTGCAGATGGTGATCACCGACATCATGATGCCCCGGGTGAACGGCCTGGAGTTCATCAAGCAGCTGAAGTCGATTCGTCCCGAAATCGTCACTATTGCCTACAGTGCGTTCGCCAACCACGAGATGACCGCCAACCTTTTGAAGGCCGGCGCGTTCTTCTACCTGGAAAAGCCATTCAACCTCGAAGAGCTGGAAACCCATGTAAAACGAGGCCTTGAGCACCAGGCGCTGCAGAGCAAGAGTTTTCGGTCCAAACCGTGCATAAAGAACAGGGCGCTCCTCAACAACATCATCGGCGAGAGCGAGAAGATGCTCTCGCTCTTCGAGATGGTGGAGAAGGTGGCGAGCTCCGATTCCACCGTGTTGATCCAGGGGGAGTCGGGGACCGGCAAGGAGCTGGTGGCCCGCGCCATCCACGACCTCTCCAATCGGAACGCCAAGAACTTCGTCGCGGTGAACTGCGCGGCGATTCCCGACGAACTTTTGGAGAGCGAGCTCTTCGGCCATGTGAAGGGATCCTTCACCGGCGCCGTGGCGACCCGCATCGGCCGCTTCGAGATGGCCGACAAAGGAACCTTGTTCCTCGACGAGATCGGCGACATGAAGGCCAACCTGCAGGTGAAGCTGCTGCGGGTACTGCAGAACCGGGAGCTGGAGCCGGTGGGCGCGACCCGGAGCAAGAAGGTCGATGTCCGGATCATCGCGGCGACCAACCAGAACCTGGACCAGATGGTGGTTTCCAAGGCGTTCCGCGAGGACCTCTACTATCGGCTTTCCGTGATCCCGATCATGCTGCCGCCGCTTCGCGAGCGTGAGGCCGATATCTCCCTCTTGCTGAACAGCTTCCTGGAGAAGTTCAACCGGTCCAAGCAGCGCAAGGTGCAGGGCTTCGATAAGCAGGTGATGGAGATTCTCACCAACTACGAGTGGCCCGGCAACGTACGCGAGCTGGAAAACCTGGTCGAGCGGCTGGTGATCATCAAGGGGAGCGGGCTCCTCACCATGCACGATCTCCCCGAGAAGTACCGCGGCGGCAGGACGAGCCCGGTGCGCACCGAGCAGATGACCCTGCCGGATGACGGCTTCTGCCTGAACAGTGCCGTGGAAGAGTTCGAGAACAGGCTGATCCTCCAGGCTCTGGAGAAGAGCGGCGGCAACAAGAAGGAAGCGGCCGAGCTCCTCAACCTGAAGCGCACCACCCTGATTGAGAAGCTGAAAAAGAAGAAGCTGGTGTATGGAGAGCAATTTTCCCCCTGAGCGAGGTAGGGCGACATGTCGGTGAATCCGGTTGCGACGGCGCAGTGGTCTGAAGTCCCCAAGAAAGCGAACGAGCCGGAAACGACGGCACAGGTCCCCTTCGAAGAGTACTTAGCCGGCAGGACCAACCCCTCCGGGGCTGCCGAGCCGGTGTCCGCGGCGACCGCCGCCGAGGTGCTACGACTGAAGATGTTAAGTTCCGCGCTCAGCTTGGGCAACGAGCAGGCCGCAGCCACCGATACACAGTCCCAGGCCATGCAGGGGCTGTTAAACAAATTCCTCGAGCAACTCCCCAAGGGGACCGACGGGCTCCCCGCCTCCAACGACCTCGGTAGCGCCGGCACCTCCGTCCCGGTTGCCGCGGCCGCCGCGGCCGAAGACCTCGGCCCCAATCCCACTATCAACTCCATTATCGACAAAGCCTCGCGGCGCTACGGCGTCGACGCCGGCTTGATCCGCGCCGTCATCAAGCAGGAGAGCAACTACAACCCGCGCGCAGTTTCCTCAGCAGGCGCCCAGGGGCTGATGCAGTTGATGCCGTCCACCGCACGGGGACTCGGGGTCACCGACTCCTTCGACCCGGAACAGAACGTGATGGCGGGGACGCGTTTCCTGAAGGACATGCTGCAGCGTTACGGCGGGAACGTCGATGAAGCCCTGGCGGCCTACAACTGGGGCCCCGGCAATGTCGACCGCCACGGCACCGGCTCGCTGCCCCGGGAGACCAGGGATTACCTGGCGAAGGTGAAAGGGTACTACGCGCAGAACGTCGGGTAGTTGCCGAGAGCATCGTCTGTAGGCGGCGCACCCAAAACAGATACGAAATACGAAAAATGGCCGGAGGCATCACGCCCCCGGCCATTTCTGTTCCCGGTTTCCTTAAAGGTCTACTCTCTCACGTAGATGTCCTGGTCCGAGCGGTGCACCATCGTCATGACCCGCATGTACTCGTCCTCGATCATGTCGTAGTGCCCCTGGGTCTCCTTGATGACCGTCTCGAAGACGCGCCTTACCAGCGGGTCGACGATATCTTTGACCATCACGGTGTACAGCTCGATGCAGGCCTTCTCCTCCTGGAGCGCGATCTCGAGCGCCTTCTGCTCGTGGACGTCCTCGGCCAGCGCTTTCTCCAGTGCGACGTGGGTGGCGGAAAGTTTGTCAGCCGGGCTGTTCAGATACTCGGAGAGCGGCCCCAGGTCGCTTCCCTTGTAGTGCTCGTAAAACGCCTTCAGGTGACCGATCTCCTCGTTGGCCAGCAGCCCGAAGACCTTTTTGGACCTCTCGTCCTCGGTTATCGAACCGGCCTTTTGGTAGAAATCCATGCTCTCTTTTTCCGTCTTTATGGCGAGCTTCAACGCCTCCTGCAGGGTGTATTCCTTCATCATGGTTGCACCTCCATCGGCTGGTTGGGACACCTAGCCAGAAGTATATCTGATGGGTCTTCCAGGTCAATCAGGCCCAAAAAAGTAATTAAGACAGCCGGGACTGCCGTTGCACAAAGGGTGGACGGCGCGGCCGGCCGCGAGGCCTGTTCGGGATAAAAAGCCCGGATCAAGAGCGGTTAGCTTGGTTTTGGAAAAGCGGACGCGAGGGGGGGAGCGGGCGGCTGTGCCTCATGAGGCGATTACGACCTCGGGTTCTTGCGCCGGAAACGGGTAAGGTGCTGGAGTGCGGCAGCGTGGGCTGACTATTGCGGATGCCGCCCGAGCCGGAAGAGCCGGGAGGCGTTGGCCGTGCTGGCTCGGCCGAGTTCTTCCAGGGAGGTCCCCCTGATCTGCGCTAGCGATCTGGCGGTCTCCAGCAGGTATTCCGGGAGGTTGATGCCGCCGCGGTGCGGTTCGGGTGCCAGGTCGGGCGCGTCCGTCTCAAGGAGTAGGCGCTCAAGCGGAACGGCGCGGGCGACGGCGGGCGGGCGTACGGCGTTTGGGTAGGTGACGGTCCCGGCCAGGGAGACGTGCAGGCCCAGCCGGATGCAGTCGCGCGCGGTCTCCGGGCTCCCCGAGAACGCGTGCATCACCCCGCCGATCCGTGCCACACCTTCCTGCTCCAGGATCTCCAGGAGATCGCCGAAGGCCTTGCGGCAGTGGATCAGAACGGGGAGTCCTGCCTTGACCGCAACTTGCAGCTGGGCACGCAGGGCACTCTGCTGGACTTCACGGCTGGGGGCCGGGATCGCGTAATCGAGGCCGATCTCTCCGATCGCGCTGGCGTGGCGGGTCAGGTGCTGGAGTTTGTGCAGGATTTCGGGGGAGATGAGGTCGGCGTGCATCGGGTGTACCCCGAAGGCGGGGAAGATCCCGGAGTCGCCCGCGGCCAGTTGCGCGATGCCGCCCCAGCCGTCAGGATGGACGCCGGGGATCAGGAAGCCGGTCACCCCGGCCGCCCGGGCGCCCGCCAAAACCCGGGGGAGGTTGGCGGCCAGCAGGGGATCGTCGAGGTGACAGTGGCTGTCGAAGAACATGCTAACGGCCGAGACCGGGGTGGTCCTTAAGTTCCTTGATGATCTCCACCTGGCAGCGGAAGATGTACTGGGAGATGCTCAGTTCGCTCGGGCGGTCCAGTTCCACCTCGAAGATCAGGCGGCAGCCGTCGCCCTGGGGCATGACCTTAAGGAGCGAGGCGGGCACCGTGATGGGGCCGGAGGGGAGCTCGACCTTAAGTTCGCCCTGCTCGCTCAGGGGGAAGCCGGGATCGGCGGGGACCGCAATGGAGACGCCGGTCAGGGACATGTCGTGCAGCTTCCCCGTGGCGCTCAGTTCGCCGGCGCAAAAGCTCGCATCGATCCGGTCCGTGATCTCGACGCGCACCGACATGCGGCGGTCGGCGCGCACCACGGCATAGCAAAAGGCTGCAAGCACGATGCGCGACTTCTCCACGTTCACGTAGGTGACGTTGGCCATCACGTCCCGCTTGAAGTGGCTGCTCTTCAGCACGGTGACCTTCTCCATCGAGATGGCGACTGCCTGGATCTGGTGCACCAGGAACTCGACCGAGCGCTCCTCGACCGTCAGGACGTCGGCCGCATAGCTGACCGGGATCTCGCGGAAGTAGTTGACCAGTTTGAGGTCATTGACCAGCCGTCCGGAACGGATCTCTGCGAGGCAGGCGATGATCTCTTTCTCGTCTGCCAGCTCACCTTTTAACTCTAGTTTTTGGTAGGTATCGTTCATCGGTTTCCCAAAAAAAACATATTGCCCTTTTGCACTTACCGTGCAATTATAATACCTTGCTAGCTAACCCGGCGAAGATACCCTCTTCGCCTTTATTTTGTCCAGTGTTTTCTAGAGGAGTTTTCAGTTGATGCGGTACCACGAACAGGAAATAGCAAAAAGGCGCACCTTCGCCATCATCAGCCACCCTGACGCAGGGAAGACTACCATAACCGAGAAACTCTTGCTCTTCGGCGGGGCGATCCAGCAGGCGGGCGAAGTGCGGGCCAGGAAGTCGGCGCGCCACGCCACCAGCGACTGGATGGAAATGGAGAAACAGCGCGGCATCTCGGTCACCTCGTCGGTGATGAAGTTCAGCTATCGCGACTTTGAGATCAACCTGCTCGACACCCCGGGCCACAACGACTTTTCTGAGGACACCTACCGGACGCTGACCGCGGTCGACTCGGTGCTCATGGTGATCGACTCGGTGAAGGGCGTGGAGAGCCAGACCAAGAAACTCCTCGAGGTCTGCCGCCTGCGCCACACCCCGATCATGACCTTCATCAACAAGCTGGACCGCGAAGGGCGCGAGCCGCTCGACCTGCTGGACGATATAGAAAACACTCTCAACATCCAGTGTGCGCCGATGACTTGGCCCATCGGGATGGGCAAGCGCTTCCGCGGCACCTACCACCTCTACTCCAAGGAGATCACCTTCTACGATCCGGACGCGGCGCACGGCGTGGGCGAGGTGGTCACCGTCCAAGGGCTGGACGATCCCCGGCTGGACGAGCTGTTGGGGAGCCAGGTAGAGGAGTTGAGGGCCGACGTGGAGCTCCTGGAAGGGGCGGCGCACCCGTTCGACCTCGAGAAATATCTGGCCGGGCGCCAGACCCCGGTCTTCTTCGGCTCTGCCATCAACACCTTCGGCGTGCAGCAGCTCCTCGACTCCTTCGTCGAGCATGCGCCGTCGCCGCTGCCGCGCGAGACCGCCACCCGCACCGTTTCCCCCTACGAGGAACCCTTCACCGGGTTCACCTTCAAGATCCAGGCGAACATGGACCCGGCGCACCGCGACCGCATCGCCTTCTTCCGCATCTGCTCCGGCAAGTTCGTGCGCGGCATGAAGGTGAAGCACCTCAGGTTGGGGCGCGAGGTGCAGATCGCCAACGCGACCATCTTCATGGCCCAGGACAGAAGCAACGTGGACGAGGCCTACGCCGGCGACATCATCGGTATCCACAACCACGGCACCATCAAGATCGGCGATACCTTCACCCAAGGCGAGGACCTGAAGTACATCGGGATCCCCAACTTCGCGCCGGAGCACTTTCGCAAGGTGCGCATCCTGAACCCGCTCAAGTCGAAGGCGCTGGAAAAGGGCTTGGTGCAGCTGGCCGAGGAGGGGACCACCCAGGTCTTCCGGCCGCTCATGGGCGCCGATTGGGTGGTGGGTGCGGTCGGTATGCTGCAGTTCGACGTGGTCATGCACCGCCTGGAGCACGAGTACGGCGTCCAGTCGGTGTACGAGCCGGTATCCTACGTGACCGCCCGCTGGGTGACCGGCGAGAGGAAGCGGCTCGACGAGTTCCAGAAGAAGGAAGCCATGAGCCTCTACACGGACGGCGAAGGGAACCTGGCCTACCTGGCGGGGAGCCAGTGGCGTCTGGACAACACCATGGAGAACTGGAAGGATCTCACCTTCCACGCCACCCGTGAGCACAGCTAGCGGCGCCGAGGCGCAGAGCGCCAGCGCTTCGGCCGGCGCGCTCCTGGTGCTGGCGGCCGGCGTGCTCTGGGGCACCACCGGTACGACCCAGGCCCTGGCGCCTGCCGGCGTTTCGCCCACCAGCATCGGCACCATGCGCCTGGTGGTAGGCGGTGCGGTCCTGATGCTGCTCGCCCTGGCGCGCGGCGGCTTCGGCGCCGGACGCTGGCCGGTCGCCGGGACGCTTTTGGCCGGAGCCTGCGTCGCCTCCTATCAGCTCTGTTTCTTCTGGGCGGTACAGCGGACCGGTGTGGCAGTCGGCACCCTGGTCGGGATCGGGAGTTCACCGGTCATTGCCGGAATGCTGGGGTTCCTGTTTCGCGGGGAGCGGCCCGGACGCCGCTGGCTGGTGGCGACCGTCTTTGCCCTGGCGGGCTGCGGCCTGCTGGTGGGTGGGGGAGGGAAGCTCGCGGTGGACCCGCTGGGAGTGGTGCTGGCTTTGGGAGCCGGTGCTTCCTATGCGAGCTACACCATGGCGATCAAGGGGCTTTTGCCGGGGCGGACCCCCGATGCGGTGATGGCCGTGGTGTTTTGTATCGGGGCCGTGTTACTTTCCCCGCTGCTCTTCACCTCCAACCTGCGCTGGATGGCCTCTCCCGGCGGCATCACCGTGGTGCTTTACCTGGGGGTGGTGGTAACGGCGCTTTCTTATTGGCTCTTTGCGCGGGGTCTCAGGACCGTTCCCGTGGCGACCGCGGTCACCCTTTCGCTGGCCGAGCCGCTCACCGCGGCGCTTTTGGGGATTGTCGTGCTGGGCGAGCGGTTGAGCCCGTTGGCGCTGTGCGGCATACCGCTGCTTTTTGCAGGGCTGGCTGTATTGGCAGGGTCGCTGGGCGGCAAAAAACAGTAGCCGCCGGGCGCCCACGCTTCCTGCTTCCCATCGGTCCGATCTCGATCAGTCCGATCAGTCCGATAACCACTGCTGCCGGCGTTGCCCCGGGTCAGCCTCAGCCTGCCAACCCGAGAAACCCAAGCAGCCTCTCCCACGAGGCGTTCAGCACCTGCCCCTCAGCTATCCCCGCCCCGGCAACCAGCTGCAGTGCATCATCGAACACCCCCACACCCTGCGCAATGTGCGCGTCGCTCCCGATCAGCACCTTAGCACCGTGTTCGGCGCAAAGCCGCGCGATCTCGCGGCAGTTGCCGCTGCTCCCCTTGCGGCTCACGCCTTCCAGCGACGAGTTGTTGATCTCCAGCGCCGTCCCGGTCCGCACCGCCCCTTTCACGAGCTCCTCGTAGTCAAGCGGGAACACCGGGTTGCCGGGGTGCGAGATGCAGCGGACCAGCGGGTCCTCCATGGCTGCCAAAAGCGCCTCGGTGTTCTGGTCGCGGCCGCGCCCGCAAAAACCACAGGCCTCGTGCAGCCCGGCCATCACGAAGTCCAGGTCACCCAGGACCTCCACGGGCAGGTCGAGTTCGCCCTGCTGGTTCAGGACATTGGCTTCTACGCCGCGGAAGATGCGCACGCCGGCAATCTCGCGCGGGATGAAGCGCATGGCGCAAAAATGGTAGTAATGCGGGCCGCCGGGGAGCGCCGGACCGTGGTCGGTGACCGCCAGTCCTTTGAGCCCTTTTGCGGCTGCTGCCTGGGCAATTTCGTTGATGGTGGAATAGGCGTGGCCGGAGGCAATAGTGTGGGTGTGCAGGTCGGCTAATATTTTCATGTATCGGACTATTTCATAGCACCCGTGAAAAGTCAAGACAGCGGGAAAGGGTGTTGCGCGCTCCACTCGACCCGGTTAAATCACCCTCGCCCTGCGGGAGAGGACCGGGGTGAGGGAGTCACCCCGGGCACCAGCGCCGCAAGTAGCGGGCGCTTGCCAAATAAAAAAGGGGTGCACCTTGCGGCGCACCCCTTTTCTACCTGCAGTTTGCTGCAGATTACTTTGCGACGGTTTTAGCCAGTTCCAGTGCGATATCCTTGTACGGGTTAGCGAACAGGATGATGAGGCAGACAACCAGGGCGTAGATTGCCAGGGACTCGATCATGGCCAGACCGATCATCATGGTGGTGAGGATCTTCCCGGAAGCGCCGGGGTTACGGGAAACGCCTTCAACTGCCGATTTGACAGCCAGACCCTGACCGATACCGGTGCCGAGGGTGCCGAGAGCCATGCCGATGCCTGCTGCGAGTACGCACATAGTGAAAAATGCCATTTTACTTCTCCTTTTCTACCGAATATTTCCTAAATAGTATAGGAAGCTGAAAATCAAGGTTAAGGTCGAGGGTCAAGGTTGAGGGCTTAAACCTCAACCTTAACCCCGGCCTGGTTTTTTAGTGTGCGTGCTCCAGCGAGCCCTGGATGTAGATCATCGCGAGCAGCATGAAGACGAAGGCCTGGATGAAGGAGACCAGTACGCCCATCAGCATCATCGGCAGCGGCACCAGGAACGGAGCCAGGCCGAAGAAGATGATCAGGACCAGCTCATGGCCGTTCATGTTGCCGAAGAGACGCAGGGTGAGCGAGATCACGCGGCTGAAGTGACCGATCACCTCGATGAAGAACATCATCGGCGCGAGCCAGGCGATGGGGCCCAGGAAGTGCTTGATGTAGCCGGCGCCGTGATGCTTCACGCCCACGATGTGGGTGGTGACGAAGACGACGACCGCGCAGGCCGCGGTGGTGTTGATGTTGGCCGTCGGCGGGAAGAAGCCCGGGATCAGGCCGACCAGGTTCGAGACCAGGATGAAGATGGCCAGGGTGGCGATCAGCGGGAAGAACGGACGGCCGTGCTCGCCCATGGTCTCCACCAGCATGTTCTCGATGCCGCCCACCACGACTTCCATGAAGTTCTGCGTGCCGGAGGGAACCGACTGCAGCTTCTTGGTAGCCACGATGGAAAGCAGCACCAGGCCCAGCATGATGAGCCAGGTGTACACTACTGCATCCGCGCTTGCCTCGGAGAAACCGAGCGGGTGAAGGATCTCGCGGAAAAACTGAAGGAACAGATAGGGATGAACCATTGCAGCTAGCCTCCTTTACGGGTCGACAGGTATATCGAAAGTATGATTATGTTGATCACCAGGATCGAGAGCCCCAGCACCAGGCCGAAGATATCGGCTGCCAGGACCACGATCAAAAAGTACAAAACGGCCGCCATGACGGCGAGCCTCAAAAGAAAGCGCAGCGTGGCGAAGCGCGAGGCGACTCTCGGGTTGAGCACCAGGACCGCTTCCAGTCCGCGTCGCAGCCAGACGAAGTTCGCGGTGGCCAGGATGCCGCCGGCCAGGACCGAAACCCCGAACCGGGGGGAAAGGAGCAGTGCCGAGGCTGCGCCTAAAACGACGCTCGTGAGCAGACTTCCCGCCACCAGCCTGGGGAAGATGTTATCCTCGTTTATCCTGATCCGACCCGTCATCGCGCAGTTCTTTTCCCGCAAGTATGAATATGTTGCGGAAGCCGGCCGCAATGCCGAAGAAAAGAAAGATGAAGAAAAATCCATGCTTGGCAGCCAGCGAACTCACCACCGGCCACTTTTTGGCCAAAAGCCAGGCGTCCAGACTGGTTCCGATCCAGACCCCGATGGCGATGGCGACCGCGAACGCGATTCCCATGGTCGAGACCATGCCGAGGGTCTTCAGGAGGCTCTTCTTCTCCTCTTCCATCCGACCTCCTCGCTCTTCGTGTATACGCCCAGTGCCAGAAACCTAGGCTAAATAACACGGTAACGCTGCGAATGTCAACCAATTTCGGACCATTGGCAGCTAAATTGTATACCGTTCGCCGGCCGCTTTCACGAATGACCCGATGCCTCACCCCCGTCGCTACCCGCCCGGGGGAGGCATAACTCCTATTGTGCGCTTCCCGTGTCCTCCCGGCAACAGCCACAATTCTTTATGCGTCTTCATTTTTATGCGTCTTCATTGCAGCAGCCCTTGGTCTGAGTAAAATATTAAACGATGATAATCAATTCCGGCCGGAACTGGCAACCCAAGGTCGAGGAGGTGTCTCAATGTCTGAGAGGCTCGGCGAGATGTTGCTCCATAACGGTGCGCTGACCGAGGCACAGTTGGAAGAGGTCCTCAGCGCCCAATCGATATACGGCGGCAGAATCGGCACCAACCTGTTGGAGATGGGGCTGGTCAGCGAAGAGGACCTCGGCCGGATGCTGAACGAGAAACTCGGCGTCCCCTGTGTCGAGGCTGCGAGCCTGGAGGCAGTCGCTCCCGCGCTCGTCGCCCTGATCCCACTGGAGATGGCCCGCAATTACCGGGTGCTCCCGATCGCCCTGGAAGGCAGGAGGCTCACCGTCGCCATGGCGGATCCGTCGGATTTCCGTGCCATCGACGAGATCGGGTTCGCCACGGGCCTCGTGGTGGTGCCCCGGGTCTGTCCCGAGCTTCGGCTCTCCCTGGCGCTCG
>Ga0208789_1001208_pt1 | contig 15917 bp, 14 predicted proteins | sample Methanotroph_Enr_FD_187368 | JGI IMG/M metagenome (GOLD analysis project Ga0208789, IMG submission 187368) | Enriched soil microbial communities from Old Woman Creek wetland in Ohio, USA - Methanotroph_Enrichment_5 (SPAdes) (version 2) | ecosystem: Environmental > Terrestrial > Soil > Wetlands...
GAGCCAGGTGATCCGTACCGCACCCCCGCCCCCGCTTCATCCTCCATCAGATCGCGTACTCCGCGTCCTCCTCCGCCTGCCGATGCACCAGCTGAAACTCCGTGAAAAGCTGCTTTCTAAAGGCGGTAAAATTCTGGTCCGTCCGCGTCCTCGGATGCGGCAACTTTACCTCGCCGGCCTGGACGTCGAGGTCGAGCCGGCTCAGCCAATCTACTCCTCACCGTACGCCGAGACGAATCGCTTTCAACCTCCCGAAGCTGGATCTTTGCTGTTTTCTCCGTCATCATGCCCCCCAGCGTCGTCCGGTGGCCCTCTCCAGATATTTCATCCCTTAGTAGATGGCACGCCCCATTACGCCCACCAGCAGCATGCCGGCCATCACCTGGTCCGTGTGCAGAAGTTTCGCGCATTCCCGGTCTTCCTACTCCGGATCGATTTCTTCCCGGTCTATCGCTTTTAACTACCTGATTCTGCTGAGTTCATCAAAACTTGTGGAAATGCCCGACTAAGTTGAGTCCCGTGGTGGGGAAGTGGTCGTCTATTACTCTACCAGTTGATGCTTATTTTATTCTTGACACATTTGCTGTGAGATGGTAATTAGAACCCTACCAAACCTATGGACTTTAATTTCGGGGCGTGGGCCACCCCGCAAGGAACCGCTTGCTGCAGGACCGGAGGAGCCCCGCCTGGTCGGGCTGGTTTATCATCGGAGGGCAGGACTATGGCTTGGCCAAGTGGGAAAAATAACGTGCTGCCCGGATTCACCCCGGCACTCGGCTACACCGTGTTCTACCTGAGCATCATCGTGCTCATCCCCCTTTCCGCTCTCATCTTCAAGACGGCTACTCTCACCTGGGACCAGTTCGTGGCAGCCGTCTCCGCACCGCGCGTCCTTGCCTCCTATCGCGTTACTTTCGGGGCCTCTCTTGCGGCCGCCCTCGTCAACGGCTTTTTCGGCGTGCTGGTTGCCTGGGTCCTGGTGCGCTACCGGTTTCCCGGCAAAAAGCTGATCGATGCGCTGGTGGATCTCCCTTTCGCCCTGCCTACCGCCGTTGCCGGCATCACCCTGGCGAGCATCTACGCGCCGAACGGCTGGCTCGGGCGCTACCTGGAACCCCGCGGCATCAAGATCGCCTTCACGCCGCTTGGCATCATGGTCGCCATGATCTTCATCGGTCTCCCTTTCGTCGTGCGCACGGTCCAACCGGTGCTCGAGGAACTCGACCACGAGATCGAGGAGGCCGCCTCCTGCCTGGGAGCGGGGCGCTGGCAGACCTTTTGCCGGGTGATCTTCCCGACCATGCTCCCCGCCATCCTGACCGGTTTCGCCCTCTCGTTCGCCCGTGCGGTCGGGGAGTACGGCTCGATCATCTTCATCGCCGGCAACATGCCGATGGTTTCCGAGATAACGCCGCTGCTCATCATCACCAAGCTCGAACAGTACGACTACGCAGGCGCTACCGCCATCGCCACCGTCATGCTGGTCGTCTCGTTCATATTGCTCCTTTCCATCAACCTGCTGCAGAAGTGGAGCAGACGTTTTGCCGAATAGGCGCGGCGCGAGTTTAGCTACCTGGGGTACGACATGCATGTGACGAAAGGATTGACCAAAAACGGAAGAGGGCAGGGGGCGCGGGTCTCCGAGCCGGCCTGGGTGCGCTACCTGCTGCTGGCAGTGGCTCTTGGGTTCCTCGCACTCTTTCTCCTCCTGCCGCTGGCGGCTGTCTTCGTACAGGCGCTCGACAAGGGGTGGCAAGCCTACCTTGAGGCGCTCAAGGAACCCGATACGCTATCGGCGATCCGGCTCACCCTGGTGACGGCCGTGATTTGCGTGCCGCTCAACCTCTTTTTCGGCATTGTCGCCGCCTGGGCCATCGCCAAGTTCAGCTTCCCCGGCAAGAGCTTCCTGATCACGCTGATCGATCTGCCGTTCTCGGTTTCTCCGGTGGTCTCCGGCCTCATCTACGTGCTCATCTTCGGGCTGCAGGGGTGGCTCGGTCCCTGGCTGCAGGCCCACGACATCAAGATCATCTTCGCCGTGCCGGGCATCGTGCTGGCCACCATCTTCGTCACCTTCCCGTTCATCGCGCGGGAGCTGATCCCGCTCATGGAGTCGCAGGGGCGCGAAGAGGAAGAGGCGGCGCTGACGCTTGGTGCCAGCGGCTTGCAGACCTTTTTCCGGGTCACCTTTCCCAACATCAAGTGGGGCATTTTGTACGGCGTCATCCTCTGTAACGCCCGCGCCATGGGCGAGTTCGGCGCCGTGTCCGTGGTCTCCGGTCACGTGCGGGGCTCCACCAACACCATCCCCTTGCAGGTGGAGATCCTCTACAACGAGTACAGCTACGCGGCGGCCTTTGCCGTTGCCTCTCTGCTTGCCCTGCTTGCCCTGGTCACCCTGGCGGTGAAAACGGTGGCGGAGTGGAAAATACACCAGTCAATCCCGGTCGCGGAACGAGAAGGGTAACCCTTATGAGCATCGATATCGAAGCGGTCAGCAAAAACTTCGGCGCTTTTGCCGCACTGAGCGACGTGAACCTGCAGGTACCTTCCGGGGAGCTGGTCGCCCTTTTGGGGCCTTCAGGGTCCGGCAAAACGACGCTGCTACGTATCATCGCGGGGCTGGAATCCCCGGACAGCGGGAAGATCCTGTTCAACGGCGAGGAGGCGACCCAGCGCCAGGTGCAGGAGCGCCAGGTGGGCTTCGTGTTCCAGCATTACGCCCTGTTCAGGCACATGACGGTTTTCGACAACATCGCGTTCGGTTTAACGGTCAAGCCAAAGAAGTCGCGCCCCTGCAAACAGGAGATTCGCGACAAGGTCTTCACCCTTTTGAAGCTGATCCAACTGGAACAACTGGCCGACCGCTATCCCGGCCAGCTCTCCGGCGGTCAGCGGCAGCGCGTCGCCCTGGCCCGGGCGCTCGCGGTAGAGCCGCAGGTCCTCTTGCTCGACGAGCCGTTCGGCGCGCTGGACGCCAAGGTCCGGCTGGAACTGCGGCGCTGGCTTAGGCGCCTGCATGACGAGATCCACGTGACGAGCGTCTTCGTGACCCACGACCAGGAAGAGGCCCTCGAGGTGGCCGACCGGATCGTGGTCATGAACCAGGGACGCATCGAGCAGCAGGGTACTCCCTCCGAGGTCTACGACCGACCCGCCACCCCTTTTGTCTTCGACTTCCTCGGCAACGTGAACCTGTTCCAGGGGCGGGTGCACGAGGGAACCGCGCAGATCGGCGGCCTCCGCATGGCTTCGCCGGAGCACGCCTCGGCATGCGATGCGCCGGCCGTCGGGTACGTCCGTTCGCACGACATCGGCATCGAACGGCAGCGCGGTGCGGCGGGCTCCCTCGAGGCCGAGGTCCGCTACCTGCTGTCGGTAGGTCCGCTGGTGCGCGTCGACTTGGCGCTTTCCGATGGGGCGGGTTCCATCGAGGTGAACCTGCCGCGCGAAGAGGCGGACCGGCTTAAGTTGTCGGTGGGAGAAAGGGTCTTCGCGCGTCCCCGCAAGGTCCGCGTCTTCGTCGACGATTACCAGATCTAGGTGCGCGGGCAGCCGGCGCCGCGTTCGTATCGGATTACCAACGGAGGGAGCAGAAAACGCATGAAAAGCGAACTCAAGTTTGACTCATTACTGATCCATGGCGGCAGCGAACCGGGGCCTGCGGGCGCCACCTCGGTCCCCATCGTGCAGTCGAGCTCCTTTGCCTATCCGACGGCGCAGGGGCTGGAGGACGTCTTCCGCGGCCGGGCGATCGGGCAGGTCTACACCAGGATCGGCAACCCGACGACCGAGGCCCTGGAAAAACGGCTCGCCCTCCTGGAAGGCGGCGGGACCGCCATCGCCACGGCGTCCGGGATGGCGGCCATCACCACCGCGGTGATGACCGTGGTGCGCTGCGGGGACGAGATCCTCGCCTCCTCGTCGCTTTTCGGGGGCACCTTCTCGCTCTTCAGAGATACCCTGTCCAACTACGGCATCACGACCACCTTCGTCGACCCGCTGGACCTCGAGGCCGTGGCGGCGGCAATCAACGACCGGACCCGGCTCCTCTTCGTTGAGACGGTGGGGAACCCGAAGCTCGACGTCCCCGATATCCCGGCACTTGCCGACATCGCGCACGCAGCCGGGATCCCGATCATGGTCGATTCCACCGTCACCTCGCCCTACCTGGCGACCGGAGCCCGGTTGAAGGCCGACATCCTGGCCTATTCCACCAGCAAGTACATAAACGGCACCGGGACCACCATCGGCGGAGCCATCGTGGACCGCGGCGTGTTCGATTGGAACAGCCCCAAGTTCCCGCATTTCGAGGCGTTCCACAAGAAGTACCGGCAGTTCGCCTTCACCGCGCGGGTCAGAAAGCTGGTGCACAAGGACCTGGGCGCCTGCCCCGCACCGCTCAACTCGTTTCTGCTGACCGAAGGGGTCCAGACCCTGGCGCTGCGCATGGAGCGCCACTGCAGCAATGCACTGACGCTGGCCCGCTTCCTGGCCGCCCATCCCAAGGTCGCCTGGGTCAGCTACCCCGGCCTGGAGGACTCGCCCCATCACGAGGTGGCGAAAAAGCTCTACGGGACCAGGTTCGGCGGGCTCCTGACCTTCGGCACCGGCGACAAACCCTCCGCCTTCAAGGTCATCGACAACCTCGCCATGGCGCGCAACCTCGCCAATATCGGCGACGCCAAGACGCTCGTCATCCATCCGGCGAGTACCATCTGCGCCGACTACTGCGCCGAGGACAAGGCGCTGATGGGCGTGACCGAGGACCTGATCCGGGTGTCGGTGGGGATCGAAGACCCCCAGGACATCGTTGAGGATTTCACCCGCGCGCTGGAAGCTGTCTAGCCCAATATATCGCTCACGTGCTCCCAGGCGGGCCGAAGCAACATGCAAAAAGGAGAGGAAACGGATGAAGGTTACCATTAATGGTAAGGAGACTGCCCTGTCGGAAAACCCGGCTCGTACTATCGACTCGCTGCTCGAAGAGCTGGACGTGAACCAACGCCTGTACGTGACGGTCGAGTTTAACGGTGAGGTTTTGGACCGCACGGAGCACGAAACCACACCGGTCGCCGACGGCGACACGATCGAGTTCCTCTACTTCATGGGGGGAGGGCGCTCATGAATGAAGAGCAGATCCAGCGGTACTCCCGCCATATCATCCTGAAAGAGATCGGCGGCAAAGGTCAGCAAAAACTGTTCGACGGCAAGGTGCTCATCATCGGGGCCGGCGGGCTCGGCGCACCCATCGCGCTCTACCTCGCCGCAGCCGGCGTCGGCACCATCGGAATCGCCGATGCCGACGACGTTGACCTGTCCAACCTGCAGCGCCAGGTGATCCACTTCACCCCGGACATCGGCAAGCCGAAAGTGGACTCGGCACGCGAGAAGATGCAGGCCATCAACCCCGACGTGAAGGTGGTCACCTACAAGGAGTGGGTTTCGGCCGCCAACATCACCGGGATCATCGCCGACTACGACTTCGTCGTCGACGGCACCGACAACTTCGCCGCCAAGTTCCTGATCAACGACGCCTGCGTCATGGCCGGCAAACCCTACTCGCACGGCGGCATCCTCGCCTTCGACGGCCAGACCATGACCATCCAGCCGGGGGTCTCGGCGTGCTACCGCTGCATTTTTCCGGAACCGCCGCCCAAGGATGCCATCCCGACCTGCTCCCAGGCTGGCGTCATCGGCGTGCTGCCGGGGGTGCTCGGCACCATCCAGGCCACCGAGGCGATCAAGTTCCTGCTCGGCAAGGGTGACCTCTTGACCAACCGCCTTTTGACCTATAGCGCGCTGCGCATGAAGTTCCGCGAGGTGCCTTTGAAGCGCAGGGCTACCTGCCCGGTGTGCGGCGACCATCCGAGCATCGTCGAGCTGAAGGACGAACTCGATGCGATGACCGTATGCGACCTGGGGCGCTGATATGATTCGGATCCCGCGCCCGATATACGAGGAGATGTTCGCCCACGCCAAGGAGGGCTTTCCGCTGGAGATCTGCGGCATCCTCGGCGGCGCAGGGGAAACGGTGTCGAAGCTCTACCGCATGACCAACACCGATGCCAGCAACGAGCACTTCATGATGGCGCCCAAGGAGCAGTTCGCCGTCGTGAAGGAGCTGAGGGCCGCCGGCCTGTCGACGTGTGCCATCTACCATTCGCACCCCGAGACCCCGGCCCGCCCGTCGCAGGAGGATATCAGGCTCGCCTTGACGCCCGACGTCTCCTATATCATCGTCTCGCTGGCCGATGCGGAGCACCCCGACCTGAAGTCGTTCAAGATTCAGGACGGCAAGGTAGAAGCCGAAGAAATTGTCGTAGTTTAGCTAACGAAAGGAGGAACAGATGTCGGAGGCCAAGACCCCTAAAATCGATCTCAAGAACCTGAAAGCCGGCGGCTTCATCAAGGAGCGCGGCAAGGACCTTTTCACCGTGCGCCTGCGCGTCCCTGGTGGGCGCATGTCGGTGCCGCGCTTGAAAAAGATAGCCGAGGTGGCGGAGAAGTTCGGCGGTGAGTTCGTGCACCTCTCCGTGCGCCAGTCCATAGAGCTGATCAACATCAACTTCAAGCACTTCGATGCGGTCGTCGAGGAGCTGGGCGAGGCGAGCCAGAAGGTCGCCTCCTGCGGGGCGCGGGTGCGCGTACCGGTCGCCTGCGGCGGGTGCGAATACAACCCCAACGGCCTGGTCGATACCCAGAAATCCGCCCTCGAGGTGGACGCACAGCTGTTCGGCACCGCGACCGGTCACCACAAGTTCAAGGCCGCCTTCGCCGGGTGCCCCTTCGACTGCCCCAAGTCCGCCACCAACGACGTCGGCTTCCAGGGCGCCGTCTATCCGAAGCTGGAAGTAAGCGACTGCATTAGCTGCGGTCTCTGCGCCAAGAACTGCGTACCCAAGGTCATCGTCATGGGCGAGGACAACAAGCCCGTCTTCAGCGACGATCCCTGTATCTGGTGCGGCGATTGCGTCAAGGTCTGTCCCACCGGCGCCTGGCGCGAGAAGAAGCGCGGCTACACGGTGCGCATCGGCGGAAAATGGGGGCGTAATCCCCTGGTCGGGACGCTCTTTGCCACCTTCCTCCCGGAAGACCGGGTCGTTCAGTTCCTCTCGGCCGTCCTCGAGTGGTACCAGACCAACGCGGAAGGGAGAGGGCGGGTGCGCTTGGGCGACATCATCATCGCCGAGGGACCGGAATCGCTTTTGAGCCACTTGCGTCAGCAGTTCCCGGATAACGTGGTGAGCGCCACCATCGCGCCTCAGGTGATCGCCACCCAGGTCGGGGCGGCACGGTAGGAGAACCGGGAACCCGCGCATCCCTTTGCGCATCGCCAGGGCTTCGATACCTGGCTTGTCCTGACACTTCCCTGGATATACCGGTGCGAACCGGACGGGACATCTGAATTCAACGGCCGTAGATCGAATACCGTCGCGGCGACCAATAAGAAAGGGGGGCACGTGTAAAACGTGCCCCCCTTTCGTCGTTCGATTGTGTAGCCGATGCCTGCTTGCTCCCTTGTCAGACCTCGATCCGGAACTGCGCGCCACACGCCCCATTGCTCACGCTGATAACGCCCTTCATGTGCTTTTCGATGATGGTCTTGCACATAAACAGCCCGATTCCCGTCCCCTGCTGAGGACCTTTCGTCGTGAAGTACGGCTCGAAGATCCTGTCGATGATATCCCCGGGAATGCCCCCGGCGTTGTCGGTGACCGTCACCACCGACTTGCCGTTCTCGCTGAACGCCCTCACCACGACGCTCGGGCTCTCCACCTTTTTCGCCAGGAAGGCGTCCCGCGCGTTCATCAGGAGGTTGAGAAGCACCTGCGAGTACTCGTTCGGGTAGCCGTCGATGACGGGGTCCCCTTCAGATTCCACCTCGATCCTGATGCGTTGCGCATCGAAACTCTCATCCAGCATGTGCTGGGTCTTGGCGATTACCTCGAGCACCTTGAAACTGGTTTTTCCCTGGTCAGGCCGGGAGAAGTCGCGAAAGTCCTCGATGGTCCGGGACATGTGCTGGATGATTTGCAGGGTCTTTGCGGAGTTCCTCTCGAACGTCTCCTTGGTGAAGTTTCCCGTTTCGCATGTCATGGACATCTCCTGGGCCAGGAGTCCCAGTATGTTCAACGGTTGGCGCCAATGGTGGGCGATGTTGCTGAGAAGTTCGCCCATAACGGCATAGCGCCCCTGGACGATCAGTATCCTGTCCTTCTCGCGTAGCTCTTTCACTGCCTTTTTGATGCGCTCTTCCAGCGTTTCGTTGAGCAGGCGGAAACTGTCCCGGCTCTTGCGCAGGGCATCGCGCTCCGCTTCGAGTTCGCCTACCTTCTGCTCCAGTTTTCGGCCCATCGCCTCCAGGTGCATGCGTTCCAGCGTCTGCGCCTGCGCCTGCGGCCGCTCGGGCACCGGCAGCCGCTGCGCCAGGTGCTCCTCGATTACCGTCTTGATCTCAACCAGGAAATCCTGAGGGGCCATGGGCTTTATAAGAAACTTCGAGGCCCCGAGGTGCAGCGCTAGATCCTTGTCCTTCGCCTCCACGTAGGTCGCAGTATAGAAGATGAAAACGATGTGGCGTAGCCGGTCATCCGTCTTCACCCTGCGGCACAGCTCGAAACCGTCCATCTCCGGCATCATGATATCCGAGACGATGATGTCCGGGGGGGCCTCAAGCGCCCTTTCCAGGGCGCGGGCACCGTTCACCGCGCTCGCGACATAGTAGCCTTGGCTCAGGAGTGCGCGTTCCAGGATGATCCTGGCTTCTGCGATGTCGTCGACGATCAGTATGTTCATGCTCTTCCCGGAGGATCACCTTTTTCACCGCAGGGGTGCAAAACAGTCAGGAAAAAAAAGCAACCCGCGACCTCCCGTTGTTTTTAGTCCTTCATGGTAGCTTCCGCCTCCGACATCCCATTCTGACGGCTGGTTAGGGCTGGTTTTCTCTCAGCAGAGCGTGGATTTTTTCGATGATGGTAAGCGGATCGATCGGCTTTTCGAAGTACCCCGTGCAGCCGGCTGCCAGGATCCGGTCCATGTCGCCGGCCATGGCGTAGGAGGTGATGGCGATGATCGGTATGTTCCCATTGGCCTCGGATGCGCGGATGCGCCTGGTCGTCTCGTAGCCGTCGATACCGGGGAGGTTTATGTCCATGACGATGAAGAACGGGTGCTCGCTGAGGGCGAGTTCCACCCCGCGCTCCCCCGTCTCCGCCGAGACCACCTCGTAGCCGTACCGCTCCAGGGCGTAGGTGATGAGACGGAGGTTGTCCTTGTTATCCTCGACTACCAGTACCTTTTTCATCGATCCTCTCGGGTATCCTGATGGTGAAGCTGCTGCCAACGCCGACGGCACTGGTGCAAAGTATATTGCCGCGCAGCACTTCTTCAACAAGCTTTCTGGTCAGATAAAGCCCGAGTCCGGTGCCGGGCACCGTGGTCTTGATGGAGGACTCGAGCCGAATAAAGGGCTGAAACAGCCTGGGAATGTCCTGTGCCGCAATGCCTATGCCGGTATCGTGGACCGCGATGCAGACCGGCGTCCCTTCCAGCCGGGAGGGGCCCTGCGTCGTATCGATATCGCTTGAGGTCTCCACGGTGATCTCTCCCGATTCCGTGAATTTCAAGGCATTGCTCAAAAGGTTTATGACGCACTGGAGGAGGCGACGCCGCTCGGTGCGGATGGTCTGGCGCTGCAGCCGGAGATTCAGTCTCAGCCCCTTTGCCCGGATATCCTTCTCCAGGTACTGGACCGCCTCGGACAGCAGGTCGTAGAGGTCGCACTCCTCGATGTGGCATTCTATCTTGCCCGCCTCGATCTTGGAGACGTCGATCACGTCGTTTATCAGGCTGAGCAGATGCTTTCCGGAACGGAGGATGGTGGCGAGATTTTCCTTCTGCTCCGGGTTCACCGGTCCGAGCCACTCGTTCAGGATGATGCTGGAGAAACCGATGATGGAATTGAGAGGCGTCCTGAGCTCGTGGCTCATGGAGGCGATGAACATCGACTTGAGGCGCTCGAGTTCCTGCAGCCTGGCGTTCGCATCTTCCAGTTCCGCGGTTTTCTGGTTCAGGTCCTCCACGATGTTCATCAATGCCTTCTGGCTCTGAACCAGTTCGGTCTGTTTCGCCTCCAGGTCGTTGGTTCTGTCAGTCACCCGCACTTCCAGTTCCTTGTTGAGCCTGACTATTTCCTCCTCGGCACGCAGCTTGTCGGTGATGTCGAGGGCGATGGTGGAGGCACCCACGAGCTTGGTTCCCGACCCGTCCAGGATCGGGGAAACGGTCATCGCCACGGAGATCACCTGGCCGTCCTTTCGCATCCTCTGCGCGGTGTAGTGCTCGATCCGCTCGTTGCGCCTGATGCGGGTCATCAACTGCTCCAACTCCTCCGGGTTGCCGTCGGGGAGCAGCATGCCGACCGTTTTTCCTATCGCTTCCTCGGCGCTGTAGCCGTAGATCCGTTCCGCTCCCGTGTTCCAGGAAAGGATCACACCGTCCAGGTCCTTGGCGATGACGGCGACGTCGGAGGACTGGATGATGGCGCTCAACAGGTGCTCTTTCTCCTGTGCCTTTTTCTGTTCGGTGATGTCGTAAATGGTCGAGCGACTCATCGCGAACTCGCCGTCGTGGAAAACGGAGGTGGCGCTCAGGAGCACGGGGAGTATCGAGCCGTCCTTACGGACCATTTCGAACTCCAGGTCTTTTATCCATCCCTGTGCCAGGAAACGCGGGAAATTATCCTCGAAGGTCTTGAGACTCCTTTCGGTGATCAGGTCGGAGAAACGCATCTTGCCGATGACCTCTTCCCGCTGGTAGCCCAGCCACTTAAGCTCCGTGTCGTTTATCCTGAGGTAGACGCCGTTCGGGTCCAGCGAGTGGTAGCCGCAGGGGGCCCGGTCATAGAGATCCTGGATTTCCTCGGAGTATCTGAGCAGGGCCTCCTGCGCCCGCTCGTGCTCGGCCAGCTCCTTTTGCCGCTGTTCCTCGCACTTTCTGATGCGCTCTTCCAGACGGGCGAGTTCCTCCTTGGCTATGGTTATCGTTTCAGTCATTGGACCTCGCCTTTTTTACACCCGATCGCCAAAGCCGCGGAGGCACCCATCCCTGCGCATAGCGAGTGCGCGGAAAACCCCGCGTTTGTTCGCCCCACCGGCGCGAACCGGATCTCGCTCGCCTGTTTCGGTTCCGACGCGCAGACGCGGCACCCCGCGTCGCCTCCTGTTTCCCGGCTGGTCACTTCCTTTCCGCTTTCCTGGGCCGGCGTAGCGCCTCTGCCGGTTTCCCCTTGGGTGCTCAGCGCAGCGCCGCCGCCCGCAGATCTGACGATCAGGATCGTCAGGTCGTCGGGCGGGGGGGCTTCCAGTGCCGGCAGAGCCAGCAGGATGGCCAACATTTCCCGGGCGCTTGCGGCTCCGTCCAGGTGGCGGGCCAGAATTTCGTTGCCGAGCGCCAGTTCGGGCCTGGCATCGATGAGCCCGTCACTGTAAAGGACGAGGGCATCGCCCGGTCCGAAGACGACGGTCCCTTCCTGGTAGCGCTCCTTGGCCGTCACCCCAAGGGGAAGACCGCGCGGGCCGAGTTCCTCGACCGCCCCGTCGCAGCGGCGCAGGAAGACGAAGCCGTGGCCGCAGTCCACGTAGGTGAGGGCTCGAGTACGGATGTCGAGGTGGGCATGGAACAGGGTCACGAAACATTCGAATCTCTCCATGTGGGACCTGATGGCACGCTCGGCCAGTTGCACGGCTGCGGCAGGGCCGTTTTGAAGCGTCGCGGCATGAAGGGCCGCCATGACGGTCGTCATCAGCATGGCTGCCGTCATCCCCTTTCCCATGACGTCGCCGAGGGTAAGGGCGATGATGCCGGGAGACACCTCGATCCAGTCGTAGAAATCGCCCCCCACCTCCTGTGCCGGGAGGCAGCGTGCGGCGATATCGAAATCGGGCAGGTCGGGAAAGCTGCTCGGCAAAAGCCCTGCCTGCACCTTGGCGGCGCAGGCGAGTTCCGCCTCGAGCCGGTAGCGGCGCAGCTCGCTTTCTCGCAGGGCCTCCTCGGTCAGCCTGCGTTCCACGAGGCTCTGTTCGAGTTCGCCGACCTTTTCCTCGACCTTTGCCGCAACCACACTGCTGTATTGCCGCAGGTATTCCGTTTCTTCCTGAATCGGTTCCGCCGCAGCGGGCTTTTGAGCCTTGGCCTCGCGCCGTCGCATGATGGCGGTCAGCTCCTCCCAAAGGAGCAGGGGCTCCGTCGGTTTGGTGAGACATGCCTCTGCGCCGAGCGAGAGGGCCAGTTCGCTGTCTTTTTGCCCGGTATAGACGGCCGAGTGGAAGACAAACGGGACGCAGGCGAGTTCCGGATCCTTTTTGACCATACGCAGAAACTCGAATCCATCCATGCGCGGCATGAGGGCGTCCGAGATGATCAGCCCCGGTTTGAGGCTTTTTGCCTGCTCCAGCCCCTTAAGCCCATCCTCCGCCTCGGCGACCTCGCAGCCGTGGTGTTCCAGGGTGTAGCGCAGGATTTTCCGGTCATTGGCGTTGTCATCGACGATCAAGACGATCACTTGTTTTCCCCGCTCTCCGTTTCGCCGCTCCCGTCACCCGCCTGCGCCCCGCGACCCTCCGAATGCTCCAGCATCCTGATCCGTGCCTTCAATTCCATCATCCTGAGTTCCCGGCCGACGAAGAGCCGGTTCATCCGCTCCAGCTCGGCGTTTTTCGCCTCCAGTTCGGCGGTCCGCTCCTGCACCCGCAATTCGAGCCCTTCGTTCAGTTTGCGGAGCTCTTCCTCCCCGCGTTTGCGCACGGCGATCTCCCAGCCGAGATCGGCCAGCAGGGAAACCATCTCCACATCTTCCGGAGTATACTCCCGCGGCTTGTTGCCCACGCCGAGAATCGCCACGATGTTCTTGCCCCGAAAGACGGGGACCACCAGTTCCCGGACCACGGAGGCATGCCCCGGAGGCAACCCCTTGCGGTAGGGAAGCGAGCCGTAGTCGTTATGGATGACCGGCCGGCGCTCGTGGATGCAGTCGACCCAGACCCCGGCCAGCGCCACGTCGTAGTGAAGTCCTTGCCCTTCGGCCTCGCAGAAATCCCTCTTGGTCCTGGTGGACCAGTTTTGGAGGGAGAGCGTCTGCTGGTCCGCCTCAAGGAAATGGTAGAACGCGATCAGGCTGTCGGTCAACGCCTCCGCCTCGTTCAGGGTCGCCTCGAGCAGCGCGTCCAGAGGGTGCGTCGCGGCGATCTGCAGCAGGCGCAGGCGCGCCATGTTGACGCTTTCGCTCCGGGTGCGTTCGGTCACGTCGTGGATGATCGAAAAAAGAAGCGAACCGCTTCCGACCTTGATCACCGATGAGCGTACCTCTACGGTGCGGACTTCGCCGTTGGCCAGGCGGTGGGAGGAGATGAGGAACCCTCGCTCTTCGTTCTCGACCTGCGTCATGTCCCTCGGCGCCTGGTCCGGGGCGAGGACGTTGATGTCGTCAATGGACTTGCTGCAAAGCGTTTCGTGCGGATAACCGTAGAAACGGGACGCCGCCTGGTTGGCATCCACGATGGCGCCGCTGTCCGGGTTCAACAGGAGCATGACAGCCGTGTGGCGATCGAACATCTGGTGAAAGCGCTGCTCCGATTCCCTAAGCGCACCCTCCGCCCGTTTGCGCTCGGTGATGTCGTAGGTCATTCCGACGTATCCCGTTATCTGGCCGCTCTCATCCCGTAACGCGGTAACCGAGAGGAGCACCGGCAGGCGCGTTTGGTCCTGGCGGATGAAGGTCCACTCGTTTTCCTCGGGGAGGTTGCGCCGGGGGCGTGCCGCGAACACCTCGAACCCCGGCGAGACCGTTTCGCCCTGTTCCCGGGACAACTCGAGGGCGCGCCGGGCCACCTCTTCCGGATCGTGCCAGCGCACCACGTTCTCTTTGCCGATCACCTTCTCGGCCGTGTAACCCAGTAGCCGCTCGGCGGCACGGTTGAAGCTGGTAACCGTTCCGTCGGGAGCCGTGGAGATGATGCCGTAGGCCGCGTTGTCCAATATCGTCCGCTGATAGAGGGTGATCCGCTGCAAATCTGCTTCGCGCTCCTGGATCGCCGCCAGCATGGCGTTGAAGCCGCGGCCGAGCCGGTCCACCTCTTCGACCCCGGAGGCCGGCACGCGCCGGCGGTAGTCGGCCCGGATACGCACCTCTTCTACGGTTCCGGCCAGGGTGGAGATGGGGCGGACGATGGTCCGTTGCAGGGCCGCCCGCAGCCCGAGAGTGGTGGCGGCGAGCAAAAGGAGCACCCCCACGGCGAACAGCAGCAGGACGGATCGGGTCTGCCGGTTGAGCTCGTCAAGGCTCATGACGAGGTAGAGGCGCGCGCCGTCATGCATGCCTTGGCTGAGTTCGGCGATGTCGCTGTTCAGGTAAACGCCGTCGGTCTTGAGCCGAGGGGAGCGGGTGGCGGCCGTGCGTCCGTAGCCCGCCAGCAGCCGGCCGTCCCGCAGGTAGATCGCCGCCGCCAGGATTTGGGGATTGGCCCGCAACGTCGAGAGAATCTCCCGTGCTCGACCCGGGTCCTCGAAGGCCACCGCCGTCTCCGCCCCGACCGAGACCAGTTGCGCGTAGGGCTCCATGATCTGACGGGCGCGGTGGTGCAGCGTGAGCCTTCCGGACAGAGCCAACGCTATGCCCGCCACCGCGAAGGCCAGCAGCGTCGCGGCCGCAAGCGCGAGCGCGAGGTTGTAGCGGATGCTCATTGGGTGAGAAAGGCTCATCGTAGCCTCCGCTGCGTCCCGTTCTCCACTACCTCATAGGTGACTTCGAGCATCTTGGTCTGGATTTTCAAGGAAGCGGAGCGGGCCTGATCGAGGTTCACGCTGATTTCCACGTGTTCTGCGACCCGGAACCTGACGATCCCCCCCTCCCGCAGAAAGCCGGGCGCGTCGCCCACCGTCAGGACCGGCCGGTCCTTCAACTCGTTGAGGGCCGCGCGTCGCCTGGCGGCGTCCCGGTACGCCACGTATACGATCTGGCACGGCGGCAACTGGTCCAGCGCCTCGGCGCGCAGGATTTCGAACTGGCGTTCCTGTTCGGTGCGCCCCAGGAAGGTCTTTTCCAGAACTTGGCCAAAGGGATCGGCTCCCAGAATGCAGATGCGCCAGGGAGAACGGTCGTCGGCGAAAGTTTTGGGCGGCCAGGTCACGTAATGTGCGAAGTTACGCAGGAAGGCCGCTTCCACCTTGATCGGATCGTGCGTCACCAGTTCCTGGCCCCCTGCGGAACCCGGCAGGTGCACGAAGAAGAGCAAAAAGACGATGCCTGCCCGCAGGCCGCACCACGGCAGAAGTCGCGCGCGCCCCTGCGCTTCGGCGCGTAGCGGGGCGCGTTTTGCTGCACCGTGAGCTGTTTGAGCGGTATCTGTCATGCCTAAAATGAGAGTTTGGCCGAAAGCGCGACCGAAGCGGCTTCCGGTGAGTAATCCGAGCCGCGGAAGAAATAGATCCGCTTGTTGAGCGTCCGGTCGGCCCACCCCAGCATGTTGTAGGCATCCGCCCGCAAGGTCAGCCGTTTCGTCGGACGATATTCCAACCCGGCGTTCCAGAAAACGCTCGGGCCGTAGGCGTCATCGTAGCCCGGGTCGGAGAGCGCGAAGCTCAGAGGGGGGGTGTGGGTGGCGTTCCAGTCGGCCAGGGCCCTGGCGCCAGGGAACCCCCAATAGGCGCGCAGCGAGGTGCTGGCGGTCCAACCGCCGGTCAACTCCTGGATCAACGCGAGCTTGGTGATGTTGTTGGCCCAGTTGGCGAGGTCGTGACCGAAACCGTAAGGCGCGGCACTGATCCCCTGGACCGTGTTGGCGAACGCCAGGTGGGAATCGTACAGCTTGGTGTATCCGTGCGAAAGGGTGAGCCTGGTTTTCCCCGAGCGGAAGGAG
>Ga0208789_1001209_pt1 | contig 15893 bp, 10 predicted proteins | sample Methanotroph_Enr_FD_187368 | JGI IMG/M metagenome (GOLD analysis project Ga0208789, IMG submission 187368) | Enriched soil microbial communities from Old Woman Creek wetland in Ohio, USA - Methanotroph_Enrichment_5 (SPAdes) (version 2) | ecosystem: Environmental > Terrestrial > Soil > Wetlands...
TGTTCGTAGACATGCTTCACAAAACCGCTGCAATCGAAACCTTCCCCCGGCGAGCTTTTACCGTAATGATAAGGCGTACCCTGCAAGCTTAGCGCATAGCTAACCATCGGCGAATAATTCGCAGCAGACTCGTTTTCCGGGACGCTGGCGCAACCGGCAAACAAAATTACCGTAATGAGTAAAACACCCCGGATAAAAAAACAATGATAGCTTTTAGTGGCGGATGTATTCACAAATTCATAACCCGTTTGAGATTGAGTGGACATTTCCTATAAGAATAGGCTATTGCTCGTTAAATGACCATGGGTAGAGACTGATAGCCGTTTAAGTGCGCATGTTTTTTAATTGCTCAGGGCTAAAATCATCCACGCTAATGGCCGCAAATCTGGCTTTTTCGGCGACCGCTATCAACTCAGCTTCTTTCTTGCTGATAATAGCCTTGCTTAACGCTGCATCCAGCACATCCAAGATCGCGCCTTTCGGCAGCTGTTTTTGCTTTTGCGCGGCCTGGATTTTGGCTTCCACGGCGGTTGCGGCAAGTACGGCCTGGAAGGCGACTTCAATCCTGCCGGTCACGTCATCGGGCTTATGGTTGAAGTAAATGCCGTGAGTCAGGCGGTCTCGGGCCGGTGAGTTTTTCAGCAGCAGCGCCGCCGTCTGGTGTACCAAATGATCGGCGGGGGGCGAGTAGGGTTTGCCTCCGGGGAACAGCACGGCTCTTAACAGATAAGCCGGGATACGCATCGGCAAGGTATGGAAAATAGCCAGCAACGATTGCTGGGCACGGTGCAGAGTTTGCTGGCAGGCCCAATGCAATAGCGGCAAGTCGTCTTTGGGGCTGCCTTGATCCCGGTAATTTTTAAGCACGCAAGAACACAAATAAAGATTGCTCAGCACATCGGCAAAGCGCCCGGAGATACGTTCCTTGCGTTTAAGCGAACCGCCCAGCGTCAGCAGCGCAAAATCCGCAACCAGCGCAAAGCCGACGCTGAGCCGGGCAATCTGCCGGAAATAAGCTTGGCTATCCTGATCGCCCGGCACATCGATAAAACGGGCGTTAGTTAATCCCAACCAAAAACCTGCCGCCAGATTGTGCAGCGCCGAACCGATATGTTCGAACAGCACTTCATCAAACTGCTGCAATGCCAATTCGGGATTTTCCTGGCCCAAGGCTTCCATTTCCCGCTGGATATAGGGATGGCAACGCACCGCGCCCTGGCCGAAAATCATCATGGTGCGGGTCAGGATGTTGGCTCCTTCGACGGTGATGCTGACCGGAATCACCTGGTACATCCGGCCGAGGTAGTTTTTAGGCCCCATGCAAATACCGGAACCGCCTTGGATGTCCATGCCGTCGTTAACGACGCGGCGCATCCGCTCGGTGAGTTCGTATTTGATAATCGCTGAAATGACTGACGGCTTTTGCCCGTCATCAAGCGCGGCGGCAGTCACTTTGCGCGCGGCATCGATGATATAGGTTTGTCCTGCGATGCGCGACAGCGGCTCTTCAATGCCTTCAAACTCGCCGATCGGCAGGTTGAACTGCTTGCGGATACGGGCGTAAGCGCCGGTATTGCGGCTGACCATTTTCGACGCACCGGTGCTGAGCGCAGGCAAAGACACCGCCCGGCCGGTAGCGAGGCATTGCATCAGCATCTTCCAACCGTTGCCGACCTGCTCGACGCCCCCGATAATCCAGTCCATCGGGATGAACACGTCTTTGCCCCAGTTAGGGCCATTCTGGAATGCCGAATCCAGCGGGAAGTGGCGTCTGCCGATAGAGACGCCTTGGGTATCGGTCGGAATCAGCGCGACGGTGATACCGATGTTTTTCTTGTCGCCGATCAAATGTTCCGGATCGTAGAGCTTGAATGCCAATCCCAACACTGTCGCGACCGGGCCCAAGGTAATATAACGCTTGTCCCAGTTAAGGCGTATGCCCAACACCTTGTCCTTGCCACTGGTTCCCAAGCTCGAGCTTGGGAACCAGCCGTAACAGACGACGCCGGTATCGGGCATGGCCCCGGCATCGCTGCCTGCGTAGGGGCCGGTCAGCGCAAACGCGGGGATTTCCTCGCCTTTTGCCAGACGCGGCAGATAATGGTTTTTCTGCTGCTCGGTGCCGTAAGCCAACAGTAATTTGGCGGGACCGAGGGAATTGGGCACCATGACGGTGACGGCAGCGGTGCTGCTGCGGCTGGAAATTTTCATCACTACTTCGGAATGCGCGTACTCGCTAAACTCCAGGCCGCCGTAACCTTTGGGAATAATCATGCCGCAGAATTTGTGCTGTTTGATATAGTCCCAGACGTCTTCCGGCAGATCGAAGCGGTTACGGGTTATGTCCCAATCATCGAGCATGCTGCACAAGGTCTCTACCGGCCCGTCGATGAAGGCCTGTTCCTCGGCGCTCAGTTTCGCGGCGGGCAAATCCAGCAACACTTTCCAATCGGGATTGCCGGAAAATAGCTCGGCATCCCACCAGGTATTGCCCGCTTCCAGCGCTTCGCGTTCGGTTTGCGACATCTGCGGCAGCATTTGTTTCATAATCTTGAACACTACGCTGCTGAATAATCTTTTACGGATAGCCGGAAAATTCAGCGGGATAAAGATGGCATCGAAAATAACCCAGAGCAGGAATACGAGAACGCCCCCCCCAAGCGCCAGAGAGTAAAGCCCTAACCATCCGGCCAAAACCAGTGTAGTCCAGCAAAGAGAGGCGCGGCCATAAGCCAGAACGCCGAGGATAATGAATAATGAAATTAACCAGATCATGGGAGGCCCCTTAAATCAATTACGCAACCAATGTTATATTTTTGTCCACGAAAGACACGAAAAGCACGAAAAGCTTTATCACATAATGCATCGTTTCCAGACTCAAGCTCACTGCTAGTGAGTGCTGGTTCCCAAGCTCCAGCTTGGGAACCAGCGTAAAACATTCACATCCCTGTGCTCTGGATCCCGGCAATCCCTGCCGGGATGACGTGCTTTTAAATACTTGTGTATAACAATGAGTGCCAAAGCTCAGAAACAATAACAGTTCCCGTCTATTTCTCGTGCCTTTCGTGGACAAAAATCAATTACGTAACGGCTTACCTGTTTTAAATAAATGCTCCAGCCTCGCCAAAGTGCCCGGTTGTTGGACTAAATGCAAAAACGCGTTCAGCTCCAGATTTAACAAATCGTCTTCGCTCAACGGCTCGGTGATGTCGCACTGGCCGCCGCTGAGCACGTCTGCCAATTGCTGCGAGATTTCCACGTCATAATCCGTTATTTTGCCGGCCATTTTTAAATTATTGATTGCAATATCCATGGCGGCTTTGGCGCTGGCACCCGGCAACCGGTAACTGGCGCGGCTAGGCGGCGTATAATCCTGTGCCAGTTTCAACGCCTTGGCTTTGGCATCAGTCAATAAACGATCCTTATTCATGGTGATGCCGTCGGTGGTAGACAAAAACAGCATTTCTTTGGCTTCCGCAGCCGATTTGGATACTTTGGCCATGCCGATCGTTTCAAACGCCTGGGCAATCGCGGGCATCGGCCCGCCGGGACGCCTTGCAAACTCCAGCCGGCGGCGCAGATATTCCTTGCAGCCGCCCCAGCCAGGAACCAGACCCACGCCCACTTCGACCAAGCCGACATACAGTTCTGCATGAGCCTGGATCGCATCGCAATGCAGCAGGACTTCGCAGCCGCCGCCCAAGGCCAAGCCGGAAGGCGCGCCGACTACGGGGAACGGCGCATATTTCAAGGCCTGATAGGTCTGCTGGCCCTGTTTGATTAATTGCTCCACCGCAGGCCAATCTTGTTCGTGAATAGCCTTCACCAGCAAGGTTAAATTAGCCCCGGCAGAGAAGTTATCGGCATCGTTATGGATGACCAGGGCGGAAAAATCACTTTCGATCTTTTCGACGCATTGCCTAACCAACGCCAGACTATCCATATCCAGCGTATTCATTTTGCTGTGGAATTCCAGGCAGGCAACGCCGTCGCCAACATCCCACAGGCTGGCCGAGGGGTTTTCCAGTACTGCCGGAGCCTGGAGCTTAACATCGGCGAGCAGCAGGACGCCGTCCGTTCGGCGAACGGGCTGGTAATTGCCGGATAAATCGGCATGCAATCGTTTGCCGGAATCGACCTTGTACAAACTATGGCGGCTTGCCAGCAACGGCGGCACCTCGCGATTTTCGGCTAGCAGCCGGTCAACAAACCAATCCACGCCGATCCGATCCAGCAGCTCGAACGGCCCGTATTTCCAGTTATAACCCAGGCGCATCGCGGTATCGACAGCGACGATGTCATCGGCAATCTCGGGGATAAGACCGGCGCTATAAGCCAAGGTGTTGGACAACACCGTCCATACATACCGGCAGATGACATCATCACTCGATAAAAAAGCCCTCAGCTCGTCTTGAGTTTTCGGTATTACCGGCAAGACGAATTTTTCGCTACGCTGATAACCGCCGGTTTGCAGGTTAATCGATTCCTTGACGCGCTTGCCGCCGGTTTCATGCAGACGATAAAAACCGCCCTTGCCTTTCCTGCCGGTGTAACCGTCGGCTATCATGGCCTGAACCAGTTCGGGCAGAAAGTTAACCTGATGAAACGCATCTTCCTTCGGCAAAGCCAGTTTCATGCCGTCCAGAATATGCGGAATCAGGTCGAGCCCGACCAAATCCAGCAGGCCGAAGATGCCGGTTTTCGGTATGCCGAACGGCGCTGACATGACAGCATCCGCCTGTTCGACAGTCAAACCCAGTTTGATCGCCTCCAGCAGACCGCATTGCAGCCAGTAAATGCCGATGCGGTTACCGATAAATCCCGGCGTGTCTTTGCAGGTCACGCTGTCTTTACCCAGATGGGTGTCGGCAAAACAGCTAACCATCGCAACCAATTCCGGCCGGGTCTCGGCACCCGAAACCAGTTCCAACAAGCGCATATAGCGGGGCGGATTGAAAAAATGGGTGATCATGAAGCGCAGTTTGAAACTGTCCGGCATGCCGCGGGTCAGCAGTTTCAACGGCAGCGTCGAGGTATTCGATGAGATCAAGGTATCGGGGCGGCAGACGTTATCCAGTTTTTGGTACAGCGATTGTTTGATGGCCGGGTTTTCAACCACAGCTTCAATCACCCAATCGGCATCGGCCAGCCATGATAAATGATCTTCAATATTGCCCGGCCTGACCAGTCGGGCGTTGTTTTTATGCATGAACGGCGCTGGTTCGACTTTGAGCATCTTGGCGATGGCGGCTTCGGCAATGCTGTTCCGGTTTTCACCCTCTTTAGGAACTATATCCAGCAAATAGACGGGAATACCGGCATTGGCAATATGGGCGGCGATACCGGCGCCCATGACCCCGGCGCCGATTACCGCAACTTTCTGTATGTTCATCAGATGGCCTCCAAAATAGTCGCTATGCCCTGCCCGCCGCCGATGCATTGGGTAGAGAGGGCAAACTGTTTGTTTTCCCGTTTTAGCAGGCTGGCGGCTTTGCCGGTAATTCTGGCACCTGACGCGCCCAGCGGATGACCTAAAGCAATCGCGCCGCCATCCAGATTCAATTTTTCCAACGGAATCGGCAAGTCTTTAAGTACCGCCAAAGATTGCGCGGCAAACGCTTCGTTCAGCTCGACGATGTCGATGTCCTGCAAAGTCAATCCGGCACGTTTCAGGGCTTTATGGGTGGCGTTGACCGGCCCTATGCCCATGATTTCAGGCGCGCAAGCGGAGACGGCGATAGCTTTGATTCTGGCGAACTTTTCCAGACCGTAGGCATCCGCGTATTTCTCGCTGCATACCAATACGGCAGCCGCGCCATCGGTTAAAGGCGAGGAGGTTCCGGCTGTCACGCTGCCGTTTTTAAGAAAGGCCGGTTGCAATTCGGATAATGCCTGAAGAGTGGAATCCGCCCTGATGCAGCCGTCGACTTGAACGGTTTCACCGTCAGCGCGCTTAATCGGAATAATTTCGGTAGAGAACGAACCGTTTTGCAGGGCCGCTCCTGCTTTTTGCTGGCTGGTTAAGGCAAAAGTTTCCTGGGCCAGGCGGTCGATATGGTATTGCAGGGCCAAATTTTCCGCGGTCTCTCCCATGCCGATATAAGCTTGGGGATAGGCTTTGTAAAGACCGGAATTGGGCAGGTAATTGAAGCCGCCCATCGGCACCCGGCTCATCGATTCGACACCGGCACAGATAAACACCTCCCCGGCATTCATTTGGATCATGCCTGCCGCATTATGTATGGCCTGCATTGAGGAGCCGCAGAAGCGGTTAATGGTGGTACCGGCTACAGAAATAGGCAACTCGGCAAGATGCACGATTAAACGCGCCAAATTCATTCCCTGCTCCCCTTCCGGGAACGCGCAGCCTAAAATTAAATCTTCAATATCCTGCGGAGCAACACCGGTATCATGAATTAAAGCTTTGATGACTTGTGCAACAAGATCGTCCGGCCTGACTTTAGCCAACTGACCTTTTTGCGCTGGTGTGAAAGGCGATCTGCAATACCCTGCGATAACTACATTTTTCATTTTATTGCCCCCTTATTTGTTGTTTTCACCACGAAGACACGGAAGTCATGAAGAAAAACCAAGGTAAAAACGCCATGTCTTCGTGGTTAAATAAAAATATTCAAAATTTCATTGTCTCCTTAAGCACAACTCGTAACTCATTTAAAAAATCATCAATCACCTGCCAAGTGCCGTCGATGTTTTCCATTAAAATACCATGGCGCTGGGATTTAATGGCATGGACTTTCTTATGCTTGGATCCCAGTTTAGCCATAATGATCGGCGCGCCTTTGGGAGAAACCACAGGATCCTCATCACCGTACAAAATCAGTGCAGGCATGCTGATCTGCGGCAGCAACTCATCAAGCTGCGCCATTAGCAATCTCAACTCATAAAGCGCCCTGACAGGCACATTGCGATAGTTAACGGCGGGATGTTCCGACTCACTTTCAATAAAAGGCTTCACGCCTTCAAAAGCCGAGACCCAACGAACCAGCTTGTTAGTGCCATGCAGTAACGGCACCAGCATAAAAGCAGGATTAACGAACTTTAACGGCACCGAAACAGCAATGACACCGATCATTTCAGGATAATGTTCAGCGGCCATTTTTAACGCCAATGAGCCGCCTGTAGAAAAGCCAACAACGAAAATACGCGGGCAATGCACCTTAAGAATATTGAAGCCCCGTTGCACACAACCGTACCAATCCTCCCAGCGCTGGTCGCGCAACGCGTAGGGCGATGTACCGTGGCCTTTTAGCCGAATACCCAATACCGTGTAACCTTGTTTAACCAGATATGCGCCATAAGCCCTCAATTCAGCAGGACTGGCAAGCAAGCCGTGAACAAGCAAAACGCCAAAGCCGTTGGCATGTTCCGGCTGAATGAAAAAGGGCGTGGGATCGGCAACGGCCGCTTCCTCTTGGCTGATGTCGGCAAACATAGATTTTGAATATGCCTGTTTTTCCCATGCCAGGGTTCGGCATTCGTCTTCAAAATGCCAGGCGGCCAACTTGGTAGTATCGGCGTTACAACATTCGCTGATTGCATCGATCAGTGCACCGCGAACAGTAAGCAACGGCGCGGCTTCGTTGTTATAAACCGCAATCGGATTTTCCAGGCGGATGCTGTCAAAGTCGGACTCGACGCACAGCTTGGGCAAAAAATGGTAACAGTTTTCATCTTCTTTGATCAGATCGACTTCTTTTGCGGCGCACATAAACTGCTCGAAACGCTTATTAGTGGCCTTAAACAGATCGCTGTAATCATCGGGGTTGAGCAAGCTTCGGTGCAAATGAATTACCGTGTTGTTTTGCAAATGCTTGATGGCGATATACAGGATGCTGTAGAACTTGTCCTTCTCGATGAGCGTCTGCCCCTGACCGACGTAATGCATGATCAGGGTTGCCGCCAGATGGCTTAAATTGATCGTGACATTGGCATAAATGCTTTCCATGTAGCGATCACGGGAGCATTGGGCGTTTTTTATAAAATACTTGCCCAGTAAACGTTGCCGCCAGTTTTTAGGCCGGGAATTAAGCGTAAACACATCATCTATCGTATTGATTTCAGGGACAACCTTGTTCATCAGATAGCGGGTACGCCAGTCCCAAACACAGCAAGGATCGACCGGGGTACCCATACGGATGTCCATGTCAGTGTTTTTCAGCATGATATTGCCTTCAATCAGCAATTCCTCGGATTGACGTAAACTCAGGCTGTTAGAAAACAGCTCAACGCTTTTAAACAGCAGGTTTTCAGACGACCGAATCGGATAAAAGGTAATATTGGCAGGAACCATCAGAGTCGGTTTATTAGCTACCGCGATCAACCGATCAACGCTGTCGACTTGCAAAGCATCTTTCCATTGCCGAAGCAGCGCCACATCGTTTTGGCTATGGGCATGTCGGATAGCCGCCTTAAAGGTTTCCACACCCTGCCCCAACACGGCAGGTCCGGTGTGCAGCTTGCGCCGGTTGCCGGTAAGCCGTGAGTAAATACTGTAATGACCGTGTTTGTCGATAACCCGCCGGTCTTTGACCATGCCGCCTTCAGGAAAAATAATGATTTTGCGGCCGCGCAAAATCTGCCCGGCCAATAATGGAAACAGGCGGTCATGATCGTGAGGAAAAACGCCGGCATGTTTTAAATACCGCGAAAGCACATTGTCTTCCTTAAAGAATTCCCCGGAAGCAATCGCACAACTGTAAGCCCCGGTTTGTTCGTAAATAAGAAACTGCGGTATGAACGTTTCAAACCGGGAAAAATGATTGAATAAAAAGATGTCGCCTTCCAAAAACTGCGGGTCGGCATGCAAATCAAGCCTGACGCTCAGCATGTTTTTGACTGCATTAAACAGCTTGACTGATCGATTGTAGAGCTTGGTGTCTATGTCGGGCCAGTCATCCGGGTAAGGTGCTTTATTCATGTCAGCATTATGTTTAAAGGCAGAAGTCCCAAAAAATCATCATTACGCCAAACTTACACTTTCAATATAGCTCACTCTGTAAGCCAATCCCGATAATACCCCTTACCCGTCTTAGAAGATATTATTTCTACCATCTGGCAGGTAAAGATTCCAGGCCTTTAAAGACCCAGGTCGGTTCCCACTTTAATTGATCTACATTATCGATTGTCAAATTCGGTAAGCAGCGAAATAATGTTTCCACTGCGACTTCTAACTCAATAGCTCCCAATTTGGCCCCGAGGCAATAATGGCTACCAAGACCAAAAGCCAGTGATTTCTTACCAGTCGACGGCCTTTCAATCCAAAAACGTTCCGGTTCATCGAACACGTCCGGATCATGGTTTGCCGAATCAAGCGCCAAATAAACAGCATCCCCGGCAGCAATTTTCACCCCTTTAAATTCGAACGATTCGATAGCGGTACGGGCAATAATTGGAGCCGATGAGCTAAATCGTAAACCTTCCTCTACGGCGCAAGATAAAAGCTCCGGTTTTGCAATCAGCAACTCCCTTTGATCAGGATAAAGAAAGAACAGACGCAAAATATTACACAGTGCATTGGCCGTAGTTCCGTATCCGGCCACGAACAAAATGATAAGGTTAGCGATAATTTCATCTTCACTTAATCGTTCACCGTCTTCCTCCGCTACCAGTAATTGCGAAACCAAATCGATACCGGGTTGTTTGCGTCGTTGCTGACATATTTCCCGAAAAAAACCTTCCAATCGTAATGCTGCGGCATTGGAAGCGTCAAGTTCCGCCGCATTAAGCGGGCCGGGGTCAGCAACTCTCGCAATCAGCTTGGTTTCTGTCAAAAAATCAAGACTCTGTTCCAGCTCAATATTTAGCATATTGCAAATCACCTGAACCGGTAGCGGATAAGCAAAAACAGTCATTAAATCAGCCTGTCCGCAGTCTATCCATTTGTTCACCAACTGCTCTGCACTTTTTTGCACTAGCGCACGTAGCTCACTTATTTTACCGGTATTAAGCGATTTGACGACCAGCTTCCGCCGGGATGAACTCATCAATATCCAAAAATTATTCTGAATCCGAAAAACCGGTTCTTCATTCATATTTCTGCCATAACATTGATCGTAAATAGAAGGAATATCCTTGTTTAACAGAGTACTTTTCAATAAATATTCAACATCGTGGTAGCGGGTGATTAACCACCCGCCCTGTTCTATAAGATAAACCGGCGCTAAATCGCGCAGTCTTGCATAAACCGGGTAAGGGTTTGCAATAAATTCTGGAGATTGGACGTTAGGTTGCATAAATTAAGTGTCTAATAATTAATGAGTATTTTCTATGCAATCAGGGCTTACTCCCAACTCCAATCGCACCGCCGTAGAAGCGGATATTGCTACCATCTTGCCGGTAAAGATTCCAAGTTTTTAAGTACCCAGGTTAGCTCCCACTTTAATTGCTCGCTATCGATAATCAAATTCGGTAAACGACGCAATATCGTTTCCAGTGCTACTTCTAATTCAAGGTATCCCAATTTAGCTCCTAGGCAATAATGACCGCCCAAACCGAAAGCCAATGATTTTTTAACGCTAGCCGGCCTGTCTATCCAGAAACGGTCAGGTTCGACAAATACCTCAGGATCATGGTTTGCCGAATCAAGCGCAAGATAGACTGTATCCCCTTTGGCAATTTGCACCCCTTTAAATTCAAACGCTTCGGTAGCGGTGCGGAAGGTAATCGGCCCTGAAGAACTGACCCGTAAACCTTCCTCTATAGCACGGGGTAAAAGCTCCGGATTGGCCATCAACAATTTTCGTTGATCAGGATAAACAAACAACAAGCGTAAAACATTGCATATGGCATTGGCGGTAGCTCCATATCCGGCTACAAACAATACGATAAGGTTCGCAATGATTTCATCCTCGCTTAAACGTTCCCCGTCGTCTTCGGCTACCAATAACTGGGAAATTAAATCGTCACCGGGCTTCTGGCGTCTTTCGTTACAAATTTTCCGAAAAAATTCTTCTAAACGTAATGCCGCCGCATTGTAAATTTCCAATTCCTCCATATTAAGCAGTTCGGGTTCGGCAAGTCTCACCATCAGCTGAGTTTCCGCCATAAAATCGAGTTCCTGCTCCAGTTCAATATTAAGCATATCGCAAGTAACCAGCACAGGAAACGGACAGGCAAAAACTTTCATTAAATCGGCCTGTCCGCAGGCTATCCATTTATCCACCAACTGCTCTGCGCTTTTTTGCACCAATACGCGTAACTCAGTTGCTTTAACAGAATTCAACGCTTTGACGACCAGCTTCCGCCGGGGAGTGTCCATCAATGCCCAAAAATTATTATGAAACCGAAAAACCGCTTCATCGTTCATATTTCTGCCGTAACGCTGATTGAACATCGCAGGAATATCTTTACTTACCAAACTTTTCAACAAGTACTCTACATCGTGGTAACGGGTGATTAGCCAAACCCCCGGTTCTAAAAGGTAGACCGGCGCTTGTTCGCGCAACCGGGCATAAACCGGATAAGGGTTGGCTATAAAGTCGGGAGACTGAAAATCAATTTTCATAAGCACTTGTTAAATCAGTAAAGTTTATTTTAAGCAAAATTATGCGTAAGTATTTTGCCACCTATTTTTGACGCTATAGTTTACAATATCAGCCTACCTCTGATAATGTATTTATTTATGTTTAACTTTATTTTAGAAAAATCATCCCCTAATAACGGCAGAGTAAAAGATTTCGGTTCCGGCAATTATCAATTAACGAAAACAGACATCGGCTATATCGTCTACGGCGCATGTTTTTTAGGTTCCGGCGGCGGCGGACCCATAGGCCTAGCGCTGCTTTTTATGGACAAAATGATCAACGATGCCGACCTTATGACTTACGTGAATCCTGATGGTCTCCAAGCCGATAAAAACGTAGCTTTTGTCGCAGGCTTGGGCTCGCCTGATAAAATATTTGAGGGTTATGGGCAAACGGTTTCATTAAACGCTTTTTCGGAAATGAATATTTACCTGACTCAATCCGGTCAAGAACCATTAGGCTATTTAATACCGGTTGAAATGGGTGCAATGAATACTTTAATCCCTTTTATCATTTCTGCGCAAAAGAACATTGCAGTCATTAACGGTGACCCTTGCGGCAGAGCTGCGCCGGAAATGGGCATGAATCTGTTTAATACTAATAGTTTACCGATCAACCCTATTATCTTGACGTCCGATACCGATTCATCAGGACATTATCAAAAAATCATTTGTCAGGTCAACGATGCGAACGATGCAGAATACCAAGCGCGGAAATTTGCAAAATCGAATAACAACACCGCAGGCTTAGCCTGTTATCCGATGCGAGGTTCTGATTTAAATTGTTCAATCTCTGAGAATCGGGGCAAATACATACAGTGGACCGTGGGTTTGGCTTGGCATCTGGGACGAAACATCATTGAACGCAAAAATTATCATGAATTCCTGGGGTTTCTAAATAGTTTTACATTAAATAACTACACCTTATTTGAAGGCATAATCACTGACAAAAAAGAGAGAGAAATTAACGGTTTTGATGTTGGAAAAATTACCGTAACGGGTGGCAATGAACTATATTTTATCTATTATAAAAATGAAAGCCTGTTAGCATGGGATGTAACCAGAAAACGCCATATGGCGATGGGGCCGGATTCAATAAACTTCCTTGCCCGTCAAGATGCTCAACCCTTCTCGAATACCGATATAAATAGCGACCCTGAAAAAAACCCTAAAAACATTCCCCTAGGTACAGAGGTTGGTATTATCGGTCTGTGTGCTTATGAAAAGTTACAAAATGCTGAACTTGTAGGCTTGTTTTTAGCCAATATTCAAGAAATTCTGGCTGCGTTCCCTGAAGATCAGGTGCCTGTTCCGAACACGTATATCCCACTGCCGGATTTAATGTCGCATTACAACAAATAATAAATACTTCGCATTACTAACCAAGCGCGTCAGATAACATGTAGAATACGCTGACCAATCTAGAGTATAAATTTATATGGCAACCAGGGAGCCCTACCTGATTGTTTTTTTGATATAGGGCAGCGACGCTCATAACCTATGAGTTTTAAATGAATTTATCTGAATGGAGAAAACGAATGTATTGGTAAAAACTGAACCGTAGGTGGACTCGTCGAGAGGCGCTCCACCTACTCTCTTGATCCTGCTTCAAATGAATAAAGATTGGACAGTTATATCCAACTTTGCCAACCTATATGATCTAGAATAAAGCAATCAGTCTACTAAAACCAAAAATAAGTAGCACAAAACACCCAAGGTTCAGCAGTTTGCCACCTAGAATTGAACTAAAAACTGTTGAGTTTTGTGTCACTTTGAATATTTTCTTGCTTTTTGCAGTTTTTATGTCTCTCGCGAACATTATTAGTCTATTCCATCCACGTTATCCATCTGCTATTTTTTGCTAACTCCCGATCTTTCTAAGTAAAAAAGGCCCCAAAATTAACGCATCCAAATCAGCAGACTGAAAAGCGAGTATGGCCTCATCAGCGCTACGAACAATAGGCTCTTCGTGCATATTAAAGCTTGTGTTAATGACACTGGGTACGCCGGTAAGCGCGTAATATCCGTTAATTATATCGTAGTAATCCGGGTTGTCTTCCCTCTGCAACACTTGGGGCCGGGCTGTATTATCAATATGCACAGCAGCTGGAATATTTTTCTTGGCCAAGTCAGAAGCCGTATAGGTCAAGGTCATAAAACGTGCAGCAATCTGGTCTTCCTTCCATTCAGGAAAATATTCTTGGACGTATTCTTGAAGGATAACCGGCGCAAAGGGCATGAATTCAGTGCGTACAAACTTTTTGTTGAGCCAGTCGTTAATGGTTGGATCATTACACGCCGCCATCACGGTGCGGTTGCCCAAGGCGCGGGGACCGTATTCCATTTTGCCGTCGGCGCGGGCAATCACTTTGCCGTCAGCCAGTAATTTCGCAACCACGAAGGCAAGATTGTCCGGCTCTTCATAAGAGAGCCCCTGCTTTTCAAGCGCGGCTAAGGCATTATCGCGGTTAATCTCGGTGCCTAAATAAACCTGCTGATTAAATTGCGGTTCAAAACCCTGATTCAAGCGCGAATAAACCTCAAATGCAGCTCCTGTTGCCAAGCCGCCATCCCCCATGTTTGGGTGCACATAAATGGTTTCAACTTCCGGCAATGCTTGGATAAGTTGATTTAATTTCACATTGGAAAATACCCCGCCAGCCAAGGCCAATTTGCTGATGTTTAATTTCTTAACTTGATCTTGTACCCACTTGCCAATTATTTTTTCGGTATAAGCCTGAATGCCAGCGGCTACATCTTCTTTGGATAAACCGGCAGATAACTCCGCAATAACGCTTTGCCCGGGAGCTGAAGCAAACCTTAAAACAGCCCGTGCCAATTTAGCATCGAAAAGCTCATCCCAATTTTTGCTATCGGTATGAGCAAGCAGCCGGGATAACAAAGGTTCAGGATCTCCGAAAGCGGCCAGCCCCAACACTTTACCCTCATGTCTGCAAAATTTGAAACCCAGGTAAACAGTGACGGCAGAGTACAATAAGCCGATGCTGTTGATCTGATGTAAACGGTCTACAAGTTGTAATTTTCCATATTCGCCGATCCAAACTGAACCCCAGGAAAAATCCCCCGCACCATCCAGCGTGATCACGCCGACACGCTCACTCCCAAAAGGCGACGCATAATAAGCCGATGCCGCATGGGCCAAATGATGTTCAACCGTTTGTGAGGGTTTTTGCGACAGGATGCCTGGCGGCTGTTGGCGCCTAGAAAATACGCGCCGATAATGCTCAACTTGTTTTTCCCAGAAAATTTTTCTGATTGCGGGATCGGCTTTGCCCACTTTGAACATATGATTAAAATAACGCATAAGGTAGGGAATTTGTTGCAAATGCGTTAAATTCGCCTTGGCAACCACATCGACATCTTCGGCAGTTAATCCAGCAATGGTTAAAACCTCATCAATTGCCGCATAGGGAAAGGAGCTGTCATTTTTAATTCTGGAAATGCGTTCCAGCTCAACCGAAGCAACCAATTTGCCGTCAATTAAAATTGAGGCAGCAGAATTATGGTGGCAACCATCATTAATACCGAGAATAATCATAAAAAATTCCAAAAATTTTATTCTAAAGGTGCGCGGCGCTATGACGGTGCTGACATTCACAAAGATTTAGGAAACCACATATAATGGGTAGACCACGGTTTTCAGTAGTACTAGAACAGACTCGATTAAATTCCACAAATTAATGCTTAGCACCACCCGGTTAAATTACTCACCTCAGTCCAATCAAAAATGACCTCTATCAGATCTTTCAATTCGCTGTAGCAAGCCCGCCTCACTTATATGCAAAGCCTGCACTCCATCCTACGTTTATGCTTAAACATAAACAGCAAATCCAGACCACTCGGCTGTGATGTTAAAACTTCAGACTGACATGCCCGAAGAACGCTATTCCGGGCATTTGATAATCGCCTACAAAACTCAAATTGGCAGGCGCCGGATCGTAATAACGTTTGTCAAATAAATTATAAACATTAAAACCGACATCGACTTTTTTGCCGAACAGGTTTTTCCCCAGCAATCCCAGATCGACTACCCCGTACCCAGGCACACTGTTCCGCGTATCTCCCGGAATACGTAAGGTGTCGCCTTTGATAAGGACATGGGCGAAGCTACTCCACGTCTTATCAAAAGCCCAATTAGCTGTCAGGTTGGTACGATGCCGTGGCACATCGGCTAACTGCTGACCAAGCTGGATGCTACGCTGTACGACATGATTGGCGCCGATATAGGAACCTTGCAGGCTTCCGTCAAAGTCATAACGCGCCTCCAGTTCCACACCCTCGGCGAGCACGCTGCCACTATTGCCGATACATGACTGCACTGGACAGGGGG
>Ga0208789_1001210_pt1 | contig 15883 bp, 14 predicted proteins | sample Methanotroph_Enr_FD_187368 | JGI IMG/M metagenome (GOLD analysis project Ga0208789, IMG submission 187368) | Enriched soil microbial communities from Old Woman Creek wetland in Ohio, USA - Methanotroph_Enrichment_5 (SPAdes) (version 2) | ecosystem: Environmental > Terrestrial > Soil > Wetlands...
GATCCGTCATGGCAATCGCTGGCATCCCCAGCTTGGCAACTTCGCCGACTAATTCGCCAACGCGTGCAGCACCGTCGAGCATCGAATACTCGGTGTGTACATGGAGATGAACAAAGGAGGCCACGATTGGTGAGACTAGTCCTTAAGGTAGGACAGACGAGTCAAGCAACGCGAGGGCACGAACTAAATCCGACGGATACGGGGCATGAAAATCCATCATGGCATTGGTGAGCGGATGACGAAAGCGCAGTTCTAAAGCGTGGAGCCACGGCCTTGACATTTCCAAGCGCGCTGCCAACGTCGGATCGGCGCCATAAGTGAGATCTCCCACAAGTGGATGGCGAAGAGCTGAGAAGTGGACTCGGATCTGGTGTGTCCTTCCGGTCTCAAGTTCAACTTTAACTAAAGAAACGGCTCGATAGAACTCGATAACCTCGTAATGAGTAACACTGGGTTTGCCTTGGGCGACAACGGCAAAGCGATAATCTTCTTTGGGATGTCGATCAATAGGTGCATCGATGGTTCCGGTGGAGGGATCCATGTGTCCCTGAACGAGAGCGTGGTAAATCTTCTCCACTTCGCGGTTCTTAAATGCACTCTTCAAGAACGAATATGCCTGGTCTGTTTTCGCTACGACCATGAGCCCGCTTGTCCCCACGTCGAGGCGATGAACAATTCCCGCACGCTCAGCGGCACCGCTTGTGGCCACGCTATAGCCCGCAGCAGTAAGAGCGCCTACAACCGTAGGGCCAGTCCACCCAGGACTTGGATGGGCCGCACAGCCCACTGGCTTATTGATCACAACAATTGAGTCATCATCGTAGACAACGGAGAGCCCTTCGAGCGGTGTCAGGGGTATGGGCTCGCCAACGGAAGTATCTGGCATCAAAATTTCAATAACCTGGCCAGCGTGCACCCGCTCGGATTTCTGCATTGGCTTGCCATGGGAGGCGACTTCCCCAGATTCGAGAAGGCGAGCAATGACGGTCCGCGAAAGTCCGAGCACGCGGGTCAAGGCGCTGTCGACGCGCTCGCCGTCTATTCCCTCTGGGATGACAAGGGATCGCATGTCACGTGCCACTTGAGTCACCGCCTGAATGATTCTTAGATATGGGAGAAATATTGCGAAGAGAGAGATAGCTGGCTATAGCTGCTGCAACCACGATAGAAGCATCCGCCAGGTTGAAGACCGGCCAATGTGGAAGTTCGATCCAATCGATAACTTGGCCCTTCATAGCCCCAGTCCCGGAATTCGCACGTAGTATCCGATCGCTCAAATTTCCAAGAGTTCCGCCTAAGACCAGGCCCAGAACAACTCCCCACTTTCTTGATGTGATACGTGGTGCCCAATAGCCAATGACCAAAATGACAAGGATTGCAAATGTGGCAAGAAGTAATGTGCCACCAGTTGCAAAACTAAATGCCGCTCCCGAATTCCGAGTAAAAGTCAGCCGGAGAAGATTGCCAAGAATTTTTCGCGGTTCTCTTCCGTTTAGATAGTTCAGTGCCCAATTCTTGCTTACAAAATCAGTTGTCCATACAAGTGCGGCGACCAGAAGGACGCTGCCCCAAATTGGATACTTTCGGCGCAATGTCAGCGCCGTTCTTCCTTCTGTTTGCAGAGCATGCACAACGTGGCGCGCGGGAAGACTTGCAAGCGCGCCTTACCGATCGAATTACCGCACTCTTCGCAGCGACCATAGGTCTTGTCATCGATGCGCTCGATTGCCCGCTCAGTTTGGAGGACCATGTCACGGGCATTAATTACCAATGACATCTCATGTTCGCGCTCGAATGTCTTTGTACCAGCGTCTGCCTGATCATCTCCGGCACCTTCGCCCGATTCACGGATGAGTGCATCCATCTCAAGTTCGACGGCGGCCAACTCGGTGGAGAGGCGAACTAATTCTTTTGCAAGTGCGGCGCGAACGGCCTTCAATTCAGCTGGCGTCCAGGGAGTCTCGGTGTCGGAAACTACGACAGGGGTAGGTGCTGCTTTGATGGGCTTCAAGGGGGCACTCTTTTTGCCGTTTTTGGTCGGACGAGGAGGTGGCGGCATCACCAATCGTCGCTCTTCAACAACAGGTGCCACGACAGCCTGAACTGCGGTTACTACCGGGGCCGACGTTGTTTTGGAAGGAAAGGGACGGCCTGGAGCCTTCTTGGCCGGCTTGGCTTTGGAAGGGGCGATTTTTTTCGCGGGTGCCTTCTTAGCAGGTGCCTTCTTCGCGACCACTTTTTTCACAGCCGCCTTCTTAGCCGGGGCTTTCTTGGCCGCTGGTTTGACGCTCTTTTTCTTCAATGCCACGGCGCGTAACCTATGCTGATTTGGAGGAAAACGCCACTCCACGCGCAATGGATTACACTAAAACCTTCGTGAAAGGGCATTGACGAGGCAATCACCTCCGAGCCTGTCGGAAGAGCCGCACTGATATATCGCTGCGGGGTAGAACCGATGCGCGATACGAGAGGCACGTTCCTAAGCGGGCGGGCAAGGCGGGTGGTACCGCGGACTCGTACATCGAGTGCGTCCCTCCAATTGAGATCACCGAAAGACGGTGGTGGAAAACGGAGAGAGCTAGATGAGTGGATACAGGGCAATAGGGGCGCATATCGACCTGCCCGCAATGGAGCACTCAGTCCTTAATTTCTGGGAAGAGAACTCGATCTTTCACAAGAGCCTTCAATCCCGCGCCGGCAATGAGCCATGGACCTTCTATGAAGGACCCCCTACCGCTAACGGTGCACCCGGCACCCACCATATTGAGGCCCGCGTATTCAAAGATGTGTTCCCTCGCTACCAGACGATGAAGGGCAAGTATGTCTTTCGAAAAGCTGGCTGGGATTGTCACGGTCTGCCCGTAGAGATCGCTATCGAAAAGGAACTCGGATTCACTGGCAAAGGCGATATCGAAAAATACGGAATTGCCGAGTTCAACGGCAAGTGTCGCGATTCAGTCCAAAGGCATGTTAACGAATTCACGAAGATGACCCATCGCATGGGCTTCTGGGTTGATTTTGATGAGGCCTACTGGACCATGTCTCCCGAGTACGTCGAGAGTGTGTGGTGGAGTCTGAAGGAAATCTGGAAAAAGGGCCTTCTCGTTCAAGATCATCGCGTCGCACCATATTGCCCTCGGTGCGGCACGGGGCTGTCCGACCATGAACTCGCACAAGGTTACGAGACAGTCACCGATCCTTCAGTCTACGTGCGGATGCCCGTGACTTCAGGGCCTCTGGCCAAACTTAATGCTTCCCTATTGGTGTGGACGACCACGCCATGGACCCTTGTGGCAAACACTGCTGTCGCAGTCAATCCCAATGTCACTTACGTCGTCGTTGAAGAAGAGAACGATGGAGTGACCGAGGTCTTGGTCATCGCCGAAAATCTTCTTAGTTTCCTTAAGGGGAACGTCAAGATCCTTCTTCATATGAAAGGTAAGGATCTAGAGCGAACGACGTACAAACGACCATTCAACTTTGTCGAGATTCCAGACTCTCACTTCGTCGTCCTGGCCGATTATGTGACGACCGAGGATGGAACAGGATTGGTTCATCAATCCCCTGCCTTCGGAGCTGATGACTTTCTTGTATGTCGCAACTACGGACTCCCAGTCATTAATCCGATTGCAAGCGACGGAACTTTCCTACCGGACGTGGACGTGGTTGGCGGAATGTTCTTCAAGGACGCCGACAAGCCTCTCGTGAAGGAGTTAAAGAAGAGCAAAGCCCTCTACAAGCACGAACCTTACGAGCACCAATATCCACACTGCTGGCGCTGCCATACGGCTTTGATCTACTACGCGCAGCCTTCCTGGTATATCCGCACCACATCCATCAAAGAAGAAATGATGCGCGAGAACGACAAAACCAATTGGTATCCAGAAACCATTAAAACGGGCCGCTTTGGAGATTGGCTGAACAACAATATTGACTGGGCACTTTCGCGGAACAGGTATTGGGGTACGCCATTGCCAATCTGGCGTTGCGACAGCGGTCACTTGGTGTGCGTCGGTTCATTGAAGGAGTTGGGTGACCTCTCTGGAACTGAGTTGAGTGCACTCGACCCCCACCGCCCCTTTGTCGATGACATCACCTGGAGTTGCTCGGAATGCAACGAACCGATGGTTCGCGTCAGTGAAGTGATAGATGGTTGGTACGACTCTGGTGCAATGCCATTCGCACAATGGGGCTATCCGCACAAAGAGGGCTCCAAGGAGAAATTCGAAGCCGCCTACCCCGCAGATTTCATCTGCGAAGCAATTGACCAAACACGTGGATGGTTCTACACACTAATGGCGGTCGGCACTCTGGTTTTCGACAAGAGCTCATATAAAACGGTTCTGTGCCTTGGGCATATCCTGGACAAAGACGGACGCAAGATGAGCAAGCACCTCGGAAATGTACTTGCGCCGATGCCCCTAATGGATCAACACGGGGCAGACGCGGTCCGTTGGTACATGCTCGCGGCGGGCTCCCCGTGGGCCCCGCGTCGTGTCGGTCACGATGCGATCAGCGACGTTGTGCGAAAAACACTGCTTACATACTGGAACACAGTTTCCTTCCTCGCGTTATACGCAAAAGCCTCGGATTTTGAATTGAGTCAATCTCCAGATATTTCGCAACGCACTCTTATGGACAGGTGGATACTCTCCGAATTGCAGGAACTCGTGCTTGAGGTTGACGATTCGCTCGCCAACTTCGATTCCCAGCGAGCCGGCAAAGCGCTGGCGACGTTCGTCGATGATCTGTCGAATTGGTACGTTCGCCGTTCTCGTCGACGATTCTGGGAAGGCGATCCCAACGCGCTTGCGACGTTGCACGAGTGCATGCACACTCTCACGCTGTTGCTTGCACCCATGATTCCCTTCATCACGGAACACGTCTGGCAGGAACTCCTTCGCCCCGTCGATTCCTCGCTCCCTGAATCGGTGCACCTTGCAGACTTTCCTATTGCAGCAAGAGAGCGTATCGACATAGTCCTATCAGCACAGGTGGCACAAACCCGACGCATCGTCGAGCTCGGACGTGCGGCACGCGCTGAATCGTCGGTGAAGATCCGGCAACCATTGGGAAGGGCGCTGATCGCTGCGTCTGGCTGGAGCGCTTTGCCCGAATCCATGAAGGCGCAGATAGCCGAAGAGCTAAATGTCCTCGAACTTGAAGACATTGCCGCGGCGCATGGGGACCTTGTCGATGTCAGCGTCAAGGCAAACTTCAGATCCCTTGGAAGCAAATACGGGGCCGCGGTCCAAGAAATCGCCAGTGCGATATCTGCGCTTCCTCCTGCAACCTTGGTCCGCGACATCCGCTCAGAAGGATCAAAAGTCCTCGTAACCACCAGTGGCAATTGGAAGATCGACGCCGAAGATCTTGTCATTACCGAAGTGCCAAAGAGTGGCTGGACCGTTACAAGTCATGACGGCGAAAGCGTGGCGCTGGATCTCACCCTGACTGCCGACCTCATTGCCTCCGGACAAATTCGGGAAGTGATCCGCTTCCTACAAGAGACTCGGAAGAATCAAGGATTCGAGATAACAGATCGAATTATCGTTTTCTATAACGCCAACAATGACGTTCACGTAGCTATGCTCGCTGCACAAGGGCATATTCAGAGCGAAGTACTGGCGCTGAACATGACATGCGATCTCGCACTTCCCCTAGGCGAAAATGACCTAGGGCTCAATGTTCGCCTTGAAAAGGCCAACTAGAGTCGAGCGACCAGCGGAATCAATAATTGAACTGCAAAGAAGAGTACGAGAAAGGATAGGTCGAGGCTCACCGCTCCGAGCCGGAGTGGAGGGATAAACTTGCGCACGAAAGCCGTTGGTTTATCTGTTATCGCGTAGATCGTCTCGGCCAGGAAAAGCATGATTCCGCGCGGGCGCCATGAACGAGCGAAGAGTCGAACATAGTCAAGAATCAATCTTCCAAGCAACGCCAACAGAAATAAGCGCAGAATTAAAACTAAGAAAGAACCAATTTGAGACATTTTCAGCTCTGGTTGAAGAAGCTTGCTTCAGCCGCGGCTGTCTTGTCTTCACTGCTGACGCGAACATTGGCAGGAGAAAGTAAAAACACTTTCGATGTTACGCGTTCAATTGTTCCGTGCAAACCGAACACAAGCCCACTTGCAAAATCCACGAGTCTCTTCCGCTCTGACTCATCCATGTCAGACAGGTTAATAATGACGGGGTTGCCTTCGCGATATTGCTCGCCGATCGTCCGGGCTTCGTTGTAAAAGCGCGGATGCAACGTCACGATCCGATCCAAGACGGGAAGGTCTAACTGCACTGCAGCCGAAGGCGTGGCCACTGGGGCGATCGCCAACGTTGCTGGACGTATCTGAGTCCTGTTCTTCTGCTCATGAGTCTTCGGTTGGGCAAAAACGTGCTCGGAAATCTCTTCAGCCCCAAGATCTGGGTCATCCATCAACCCAAGGTAATTTGCCATTTTTCGAAGTGCATTAGCCATAGGTAAAAGGTTACCCAAAGTGCGGGCGGGATCCGAGGATTGAGCTGCCTATACGGACATGTGTCGCACCGTGCTCGATAGCAACTTCGAAGTCACCGCTCATGCCCGCAGAAAGCGAGGGCGCAGAGGGAAATTGTTGGCGAAATACACTGTGAATTTGCGCTAGACGCGAGAATGCGCTCTGAGGGTCCTCTCCCAAGGGGGCCACCGCCATCAGGCCCTCAAGCCTCAAACTTGGCTCCGTGAGAGCCAATTCTGCAAGCGGAGATAGTTCTTGGGGCAATATCCCGCCGCGTCCGGGTTGGGGGTCCAGACAAACCTGAATGAATACCGAGAGAATCTTTGATCCTTGGACCGCTTTGGCAAGAAGGCTCAGGTGGCGAGGGTTGTCCAATGAGTGAACGACGTTGGCCCACGATGCGATCGATGAGATCTTATTGCTCTGTATTTGGCCTTGAAAATGCCACCGAGCTGGAACTTGCGCCGATTTGTCTCGACCCTCATGATCACGGTTCTCTGCGAAATCCTCTAAACCAAGATCGCGGAGAAGTTCGACATCACTTGCAGGGTAGGTTTTCGTCACCGCAATCAGGGTGATTTCATCGGCTGCCCTTCCGACGCGTTTGGCTGCGTCGTGCATCCGCTGGCGCACCGAATCCACATTGACAAGGAGTTCTTCCTTTCGCGAAATCATTGCCAGATCAACCCGGCTTGCCTACCAGTCACGGCTTCACGTCGATAAGAGAAGAAATTCGTGTTCTCGAGCGTACAAGTGGGCGATCGGGAGACGTTGACTCCGAATGCGGTTAACTCTTCAGCAAGAGCACCAGGCAAATCCAAACTGACAGTGCCCACAGACGTCATAGATCTCGCGTTCGGAAAGAAGGACACGACCTCATCGTGAATCTCAGAACTCACTTCGTAACACGTGCCGCAAATGGATGGCCCAAGAAAGGCTTGAATTCGTTCTGCTCCCATTGAATTCATCACCTTGACTGTCTTCATCGCTACGCCGTTAAGCAGGCCCCTCCTCCCCACGTGAACGGCGGCCAGTACATGTTCGACTTCATCCCAGAGCAGCAGCGGAATGCAATCCGCAACGAGGACCCCCAATGCAATTCCAGATTCAACCGTGACCAAAGCATCAGCATTTGGCTCATGGACAGACTTGCCGTCCACGACAACAACTACATCCCCGTGGGATTGATTCATGTACTGAGTTGGTCCAATCAACCTGCTCAGCTGCTGACGGTTCTCACTGACCGCCTTCGCCGCATCACCCACGTGAAGGGCAAGGTTGTTGCCGGCATACGGTGATTGGCTGCCTCCGCCGATGCGATTGGTGAAAAGAGTGTCGACCAAGAAGTGCTACTTCATGAAATCGGGAACGTCGATCTCATCCTCGGCAATCAATTGCTCGAATGTAACTCGGTGGCGCGAAGGGGCGGCATCCTCCAAATCCAGGGCAACCGCTAATGGATCATTCTCGCTGATCGGATCGGCTTTGCCGCTAAGGGCAGTCGCATCGATCACTGGCATAGAGACTTTCTTAGGGGCCCCACCATCAAAACCAGCAGCAATGACAGTGATTCGAACCTCATCACCCAATGCATCATCAATAGTTGTTCCAAAGATGATCTTCGCATTGGGGTGAGCAGCCGACTGAACCAACTCACATGCTTCATTGATTTCGAACAGTCCCAAGTCTGATCCCCCTGCAACTGAAAGCAAAACTCCCATTGCGCCATCGATCGAGGCCTCAAGCAAAGGACTCGAGATCGCCAACTCCGCCGCGCGTACGGCGCGGTTCTCGCCTCGAGCAGAGCCAATTCCCATGAGTGCCGAACCGGCATCTGTCATGATGCTCTTGACGTCAGCAAAATCAAGGTTGATAAGTCCTGGTTGGGTAATGATCTCCGTGATTCCTTGAACCCCTGAAAGCAAAACTTGATCAGCACTCTTGAATGCTTCAACTGCTGTAATTGATCGATCAGATATCGCTAGGAGCCGATCATTAGGAATCACTATTAACGTATCGACTTCACCGCGAAGCTCCTCGATTCCGGAGTCTGCCTGTTGCGATCTCACTTTTCCTTCAAATGAGAACGGGCGCGTAACAACGCCGATTGTTAGTGCTCCCAATTCGCGGGCAATCTTTGCAACGATTGGCGCCCCGCCCGTTCCGGTACCGCCGCCTTCGCCGGCTGTAACAAAAACCATGTCGGCGCCACGCAGCGCCTCTTCAATATCATCAACATGATCAAGAACTGCCTCGCGTCCTCGTTCGGGTGAAGCACCCGCGCCTAGTCCACGAGTGGACTTTCGACCAATGTCTAATTTCACATCCGCATCGCTCATCAACAAATGCTGAGCATCAGTATTGATTGCAATGAACTCAACACCTTTGAGTCCAACATCAATCATGCGATTGATCGCGTTAACTCCACCGCCACCAATACCTACGACCTTGATGACAGCCAAATAATTCTGCGGTGAAGCCACGATGAATCCTCCTTATGAACCATGAACCTCAACTTGAGAATTACAGTTCCGCTTTCTAATAAGACGAAAGTAGAGCGCTGCGCACATCGGCGCAAACACCGACACGAATCCGCAAAAACTTATTTCACAATGGGGGCATGCGGTGCCGAAAGATCAATCGCGTGAATCTTGGAATTTTCTGGAAGTGCCACAAGTGCTTGATATACCTGCACTTTCAAGGCCGTATTCGTCTCATCTCCCCATGCAACAGTCAATGCTCTATCGAGAGTTAGATCGTTAATAGTCAAAATCGCCGAATCACTTCCATGAACAAGGATGCTTCTTACTTGCGAACGCAATTGCAACGGCAGGGCCGTCAAGATATTCACGGCAAATTTTGCTGAAGCAGCATCAGGCCCCGCGATCGTTGGCAGATGCGATGCATCAACACTCGGGAGATCGAACACGATCCCGGCTTCATCTACGAGATGGTTGTGAAATTGCGCGATTGGAGTTCTTGTCCAAACACGCACCGTAACGATTCCTTTGAACCAGTTCCTGCTGATAGTGGAGTGATCGAGCCACGTATAAGTCTTCAGTGACTTTGCAATAGCTTGCGACTCCAAGCGAGCCATTTTCCCACCCACGCGAATGCTATGTTGAATTACAAAAGTTTCAGACGGGTTCGGTGACCCAACCACCACAACTTGTTTAACGGTAAAAAGCGATGACCAACCAAGTACGTAGGCCGCCGACACTAAAACGATAAACACAATTGAGATAGCCATACCCGAACGGCCATGTATTCTCTTCATATCGGACTCTATTTGCTGTACTTGAGCGAAAGAGCCTCAACAATAATCGGGGCCAGCGAACTGACGTCTCCTGCGCCAAGCGTCAATATGACGTCTCCCGGCTTGGCCTCGTTCACAACAGAGGCAACGACCGTCATAAAATTTGGTTCGTATTCGCCGTGTTCCATCAACTGCGTAATTGATTGACCGCTAACTCCGGGAATTTGCTTCTCGCTCGAACCGTACACTTCAAGAACCCACGTGTGATGAGCTTTATCTAGAACCGCTGCGAACTCCCTTGTGAATGCGCGGGTTCTTGTGTAGCGGTGTGGCTGAAACACAACCAACACCCGCCCATCGGTTGCGTACCTCTTTGCCGCCGTCAATGTTACGTCGATCTCGGTCGGGTGATGTCCGTAATCGTCAACGACTCTAATTCCATGGACCTGCCCCTTGAATTCAAAACGCCGACCAGTACCTCGGAAGGTGGCCAAGCCCGCGATTAGTTGTGAAGCGGGCAGGCCCAGAGTCAATCCCGCTGACAGCGCCGCCGCGGCATTGAGCAAGTTGTGATGGCCCGGAGTCTGGAGTTCGAGGTGGCCGATAGCCCTCCCTTTCCAGAGAGCGCGTGCCCTCGATCCAGATGGAGTCAACTCGATCTGATCGATTCGCAAATCGGCATCTGGGTCTACTCCATAGGCAATTGTTTTACAGCGACTGACGTGACTTCCGAGGGCCTTTGCTCCCTTGTCATCCGCGCAGTAGACCAAAAAGCCATCTTGGGAGATGGTGCTCACAAAATCCTCAAATGCGAGGAAGACTGATTCTGGTGTTTTGAAGAAATCAACATGATCGTGCTCAACGTTGGTAACTATCGCCCCAAACGGATGATACTCAACGAATGACCCATCTGATTCATCTGCTTCCGCAATGAAAAATTCACCTGTGCCTTTATGCGCATTGGATCCAGATGCTTTGAGTATTCCACCGATAGCGAAAGATGGATCTTCGCCGCAACTTTGGATTGCCACAGTGAGCATCGAAGTGGTGGTTGTCTTCCCGTGAGTCCCCGCGACCGCGATGCTTTTGGATTCGGACATCAGTAGGGACAGAGCCTGCGCCCTACTCAACTGGGGAATAGCCATGGCTCGCGCGGCTACAAGTTCTGGATTCTCCGGATCAATTGCACTTGAGAAGACGATAAAGTCTGCACCTCGTACATTGGAAGCATCATGGCCCACCTTGGTCTCCACCCCTATCGCCTGGAGTGCAGTCAAAACTGAGGATTCCTTAATGTCAGAGCCTGAAACGCGGATTCCCTCGGACGTCATAATCCGTGCAAGGCCGCTCATCCCTGCGCCACCGACGCCAATGAAGTGAACGCGTCTGCCGATAAGATCCTTGAGAGTTCGTTTCATCGCGTATTCCCTTGGATGGCCTCTTCCATCATGACCACAATTCGCTGCTCAGCATCCAGATCCTGATTCAAGCCCGAATCGGGGAGATACCTACTTTTCTCCACCAACTCGTCTATATGGCTAAGGAGCCATTGCGAGGAAAAGTCTCGTTGCGAAATGATGATTGCGCGCCCTTTTGACACCAGATCTTCTGCGTTACGGGCCTGCTCACCATTTCCAATCGGAAGAGGAACAAAGACTGCAAAGCGTCCGAGAGCAGCTACCTCTGCACACGTGACTGCCCCGCTTCGTGCCAAGACAACGTCTGCCGCCAAGTACGCCGTTGCCATATCGGTAATGTATGGGACGGCTTTGTAATTTCCGAAATCCTTCGGCAGGTCGTTGGTTGATCCCACTGAATGTAGGACCTGAATTCCCTTTGTATCAAGGGAGGATGTAGCCCTTGCAATTTGGGTATTGATGAAAGCAGAACCTTGCGACCCTCCAAGAACAAGCAGAGCCGGTTTGTCTACATCCCATCCCAACTCTTTCTTTGCCTCTACCCGAGCCAAGCGCCAATCACTGGTTGCTTTGAAATAGGCAGCTCTCACATCGGCGCGTAAAGGCAGTCCCGTAACCGTTGCTTGAGAAAACCGTCCAGAAGAGATCGGCCGGGCGGCAGCGACGTATTTTGTAAGCGTCGCGCCAAGTCGATTGGCCCAGCCCACTTTGGCATTTGCCTCATGCACGAGAATCGGAACACGCGCAAAGTAGGACGCCAAGTACGCAGATGCTGAAAGATAACCTCCAAAACCTACAAGCAGATCTGATCCCTTAATGATCGCCCTCGCCGATTTCACCGCCAGGATAAGTCTGAACGGAAGAGCTATGAGGTCGAAACTAATTCTACGCGGCATCACCACTTTGGCTATGTTGAACAATTCAAATCCAGCGGCCGGGACAAGTGTGTTCTCCAAACCTGATGGTGTTCCGAGGAAAATGCAGCGATCATCTGGATGCTTGGCTTTCCAAGCGCGCGCTGTTGCAAGAGCGGGCTCAATGTGGCCTGCAGTTCCTCCGCCAGCGAAGACAATCGTACGTCCGGATGACTTGCTCACTTCTTTGAAGCCTTTGCGGAAGGATTAATCGCAGGATCTCGTAGAGCGGCACCGACTACAAATCCAAGTGCTAAGTACATGGCGATGAGGGAGGAACCTCCATACGAGAGAAGCGGCAGAGTGACACCAACGACTGGAAGAACGCTCGTTGCCGAACCGATGTTCAAGATCACCTGGACCGTAATCCAGCAACCGATACCCGCACAGGTGTAACGAATCAACGGATCAGAGGCGCGGATGGCGATTTTGAAGATCGCAAAGATCAATGCCGCGAACAGAAAGAGAACGACTAGAGTTCCTACGAGTCCCAATTCCTCACCGATGACAGAGAAGATGAAGTCAGTGTGGGCCTCGGCTAGATTCCCCCACTTTTGGCGACTGGCGCCAAGTCCAACTCCGAATAACCCCCCGCTTGCAAGACCCATGATGCTGTGTGCTGGCTGCCATCCAGAGAGTTTGTAATACTCAGGTGAGAAAGGATGCATGACTGCAAGGAGTCTACGCATTCGATTGGGCACCGTGATTATCAAAGCTCCCGCCAACGCCATACCAAGTACCGCAGTGAATCCGATCAACCTGAGCCTTATCCCGGAAATAAAGAGCAGGCAGACAAGAATGGCGGCGAAAATTGCCGCGTTCCCGAGATCGTTGCCGACCATGATTAGCGCCATTATCACGAAGAACGTTGGAACAAGGATGGCGACAACATTGGAGCGAGCCGCTCTTGCCTCTTCATGCTTTGCGAGCATCGAGCCGGCCCAGAGAATCATAAAGAACTTCACAAACTCACTTGGCTGAAAGACGATGGGGCCGACCGCGATCCAGTTCGTGTTGCCGTTTACGGTGTTTCCCAGTCCCGGAATTTGCAGCAACACGAGAAGGAAGATGGATCCTATAAGGGAGAACCTTGCGATCCACTTCCACTGAGGGATCGAGAGCCGTGATGCGAGAAAACCTAAAGGAAGGGCAATGGTCAAGAAAAGTAGTTGCCGTAAGACGATTGCGAAAGAAGATCCACTTGTTTCGAGAGAATGAATCGACGAGGCTGAAAGGACCATTACCAAGCCCAGAGCCGTAAGTGAAGCCGCACTTACAAGCAAGAGATAGTACGAACTAATCGGCTGGGCAAGAAAATTCCTGGAGCGACTCACGAGAGCACCAATTTCTTAACCGCTTGGCAAAATTGGTCTCCTCGATCTGCATAGGAGATAAATTGGTCCATCGAAGCGCAGGCTGGCGCCATAAGGACCGTGTCTCCACTTTGAGCCAACTTCTGCGCCTCATTGACGACTTTCTCCATTAGGGAAGTATCCTCGTCGGCGGCATGATCTACCCGAATTATCTTTACATGCCCGGCGTGCTCCTTTAACTCATGGGCAATTAGTTCGCGGTCTTTGCCGATGAGCACAGCGGCTTTGATCCGATCTCCCGTCTGTGAAACTAGTTCGTGCATGGAGGCACCCTTGGCAAGTCCGCCTGCAATCCAGATCACTGACCTAGAAGAGGCGAGTGATGCCGCCGCCGCGTGTGGATTGGTTGCTTTTGAATCGTTGATCCATCGAACCCCATCTTTCTCGCCGACAAGCTCGATTCTGTGTCTTCCAGGTCGAAAACCTTGAATCGCTCGGCGAATGTGCGTGTGCGCGATACCCACGCTTCGCGCGATACCGGCCGCGGCCAGCGTGTTGGATACGTTATGCGACGTACTCGGCTGGACATCGGCCATCTCCGCAATCATCTCCGCCTCATCGGGGTCCGAGACGAAAGCTCGATCAACCAACAGATCTTCAACCACTCCAAGTTCGCCAGATTTTGGAGAGCCAAGGGAGTAGAACACTTTCTTCCCTTCCCATTCAGCAGTGTTCTCGACGACAGAGGCGTCTCCCGCATTCAGGATGGCCAATTGGGCCCTATCCAATATGCGCAACTTCGCGTTCACGTAATTTTGAAAATTGCCATGCCAATCAGTGTGGTCATCAGCGATGTTCAAGATCGCCGATGCATGAAACTCTGGAAGCTCACTCCAATGCAGTTGGAAGGAAGACAATTCAAGGACTAGGAATTCAAAATCCGTCTCTCCAACAACGGCCCCGATTACGGTCTCCCCTACGTTGCCACAAGCACTTGCGCTTCGCCCACCAGCACGCAACATAGCAGTGGCCATTTCTACGGTAGTCGTCTTGCCGTTCGTGCCCGTGATTGCCAGCCATTTTTGCGATGGGCGCATTTCATTCTTTAGGAGCCAAGCAAGATCGATTTCACTTACGAGGCGGATCCCTCGGTCACGCAATTGCCTCAGCAATGGATGATCAGGGCGCCATCCAGGTGAGATGATGGCAAAATCCCACGGCCTCGATAGGGCGATATCGGCGCTCACGAAACGGGCATCGGCAAGCAAACTTGCATCTTCATCAATTATGGAGATATCGCTTCCGAGTTTCTCCAGGACTTCTGCCACCGAGGTGCCAGTGACGCCACCGCCGACAATCAGCACCTTTGCCAGTGCCAACTCGGCCATGTTCATCTCTATCTCGCCACCCACTGCGCATAAAACAGGCCAAGCCCCATAGCCACGCCCAGTCCGGCAATTATCCAGAAACGAAGGACGATTGTTACCTCTCCCCAGCCCATGAGCTCGAAATGATGCTGAAGGGGTGCCATTTTGAAAATGCGCTTGCCCCGCGTTGCCTTGAAATACATCCTCTGAATTATCACCGACATCGTAATGATCACGAACAATCCCCCGAGCGGCACCAGGAGCAACTCAATTCTCAACGTGGCCGCAAGACCGGCAAGTGCTCCGCCAAGTGCCAAAGATCCGGTATCCCCCATAAAGATTTTTGCAGGCGAGGCGTTCCACCAGAGAAATCCAGCGCATGATCCAGCGAATGCCGAAGCAAGCACGGCTAGATCGAGCGGATCTCGAACCAGGTAGCAATTTGTTCCCGCCGTGACGTAGCAGCCCTCACCAAACTCCCAAACACCGATCAATACAAAGGCCAAGAAAGTCATTACTGACGCGCCTGTCGCAAGTCCATCAAGTCCGTCGGTGAGGTTCACCCCATTGCTCGTAGCAGTGACCATGAAGATGATCCAGACGACTACAAGGATCGGACCAAGTTTCAATGATGTATCCCGGACGGTGGAAAGAAAAAGTGAAATAGGCGTAAGGCTGTGTTGATCGGCAAAGTGGATGCCAAGTCCACCAAATATCGCGGCAAAAACAGTCTGGCCCAGAATCTTCTGCTTTCCGGTTAGACCTAGAGACTTCTGACGCGAGACTTTCAGCCAATCATCGGCAAATCCCAAAGCGCCGAGTGAAACTACGAGGCCTATTACGAGGAGGGCCGAAATACTCACTGAAACTGCTGTGAGAAGATGGCTCAAGAAATATGCAACAAGTGAGGCAAAGATAATGATGATTCCACCCATAGTCGGAGTACCACGTTTTGTGTGGTGGCTGCTGGGACCGTCATCGCGGATAATCTGACCATACCCACGACGAGCAAGGACTCGTATCAGCACGGGAGTGCCAAAAAGACTGAGGAACAGTGCGATTGCGCCGGCAATCAGAATTTCTCTCATTGGCTCTCGCCCATCTTCTGCTCCCAATTCTCTA
>Ga0208789_1001212_pt1 | contig 15860 bp, 13 predicted proteins | sample Methanotroph_Enr_FD_187368 | JGI IMG/M metagenome (GOLD analysis project Ga0208789, IMG submission 187368) | Enriched soil microbial communities from Old Woman Creek wetland in Ohio, USA - Methanotroph_Enrichment_5 (SPAdes) (version 2) | ecosystem: Environmental > Terrestrial > Soil > Wetlands...
ATGTTTTGCTGTTAAGATTTTGTTATTACTTTGTTGTATATAAGTTAAGTTTTTTTAACTTTAGTCTTTTATTTTTAATCAAACGGAATTTGCTGAAATTCATGTGTTTAAAAGTAATTAATTTTAGATCTTTATTATTTCGTTTTCTTTTTCAAAAAATACCACAACAGAATTTTTTTATTAAAATATAAAAACTATCAATTTTATTTTTAGTGTGTTATTATTGAAAGAAACCATTAAATTCTATACATATGAAATCTCATAAAAAACTAACAACGGCATCTGGAAGACCTTACGTGGAAAATGAAAATTCGCAATCTATTGGCCCGCGTGGACCATTATTGTTGCAAGATTACATCCTTCACGAAAATATGGCGCATTTCAATAGGGAACGAATTCCCGAAAGAGTGGTGCATGCCAAAGGCTCCGGAGCTTTCGGAACTTTCACGGTAACGCACGATATAACAAAATATACCAAAGCTAAAATCTTTTCTGAAATTGGGAAAGAAACCAAACTCCTGATGCGTTTTTCAACTGTGGGAGGCGAAAAAGGTTCGGCCGATACGGAACGCGATCCAAGAGGTTTTGCGATGAAATACTATACCGAGGACGGGAATTGGGACTTAGTGGGAAACAATACGCCGGTTTTCTTTGTGAAAGATCCCAAAAAATTCGGGGATTTCATTCATACCCAAAAACGAGATCCGTATACCAATTTGAAATCACCAACGATGATGTGGGATTTTTGGTCCCTGAATCCCGAAAGTTTGCATCAGGTTTTGATATTGATGTCTGATAGAGGTACGCCTTATGGATATCGTCACATGCATGGTTTTGGAAGTCATACTTATTCGATGATTAATGCCAATAACGAGCGTGTTTATGTAAAATTCCATTTCATAACTGCGCAAGGAATCAAGAATTTCACTAACGAGGAGGCGGCTCAAATGAAAGCGCACGATATGGATTTTTCACAAAGAGATTTATTCGAAAATATCGATGCAGGAAACTTTCCGAAATGGAATTTGAAAATCCAGGTCATGACTGAAGTCGAAGCCGATTCTCAGGATTATTACTTTAATCCATTTGATTTGACTAAAGTTTGGCCACACGGAGATTTTCCGTTGATTGATGTGGGTGTTTTGGAATTAAATCAAAATCCACACAATTATTTTCAGGACATTGAGCAAGTAGCTTTTGCACCGGCGCATGTTGTGGACGGAATTGGCTATTCTCCCGATAAAATGTTGCAAGGTCGACTCTTATCGTATCCCGATGCGCAGCGGTACCGTTTAGGTGCCAATTATGAGCAAATTCCAGTAAATCGTTGTCCTTTTGCAACCAATAATTACCAAAGAGATGGTAAAATGCGTGTGGATGGAAATGGCGGACAAAACCCCAATTATTTCCCCAATAGTTTCGATGATATTGAAGTGGATCAGACTTATAAAGAACCGGCTTTAGCAGTCCATAGCCACATTGCCGATTGGTATGACAGAAATTGCGAAGGCGAAAACGACCATTATTCACAACCCGGCAGGTTGTTCCAAATCATGACGCCGGAGCAGCAACAAAACACCATCAATAATATTGTCGGAGCCATGTCGGGTATTGAAGGTCCGAAAAGGCTGGAAATCATCAACCGTCAATTGTGCCATTGGTATAGAGCCGATGGGAATTTAGGAATGGGAATTTCTAAAGGATTGGGCGTTGAGGTTGACATGACTAAATGTGTCGGTTAATTATTTGAAAGAATTATAAATGAAAAATGCTCCCAAATTTGAGGAGCATCTTTCTTTAGATAACTTACTTTATCAAAAGTGAGCTTCGTCTCCCTCTCCTTTGGAGAGGGTCGGGGAGAGGAATTCTTATGAAAATACCACGGTTTTATTGCAATACACCATTGTTTTTCGTTCGGAATGCAGTTTGATGGCTCTTGCCAAAACAATGCGTTCCAAATCCCGGCCCTTCATTATGAAATCGGCAACAGAATTAGTATGGGAAACGCGGGTAATATCTTGTTCAATAATAGGACCTTCATCCAAAGCTTGGGTGACGTAATGACTGGTGGCGCCAATAATTTTTACGCCTCTTTTATAAGCGGAATGATACGGTTTTGCACCGGGAAAAGCAGGCAAAAACGAATGATGGATATTGATGATTTTGTTTTCGTACAGCGCAATCAGATTGGGAGTGATGATTTGCATGTAACGGGCCAAAACTACAAAGTCTATTTCGTGTTTTTGGAGCAATTCGATTTGTTGTTTTTCACTCTCTTCTTTGTTTTCTTTGGTAAAAGGGATATAGTAAAAAGGAATGTCAAAACGTTCGGCAATAGGCTTTAAATCCTCATGATTGCTGACGATTAACGGAATCTCTAAATTTAATTCTCCGGCACTGTAACGTCCTAAAATATCAAACAGGCAGTGGTCGTATTTCGATACAAAAAGGGCCATTTTTGGTTTTTGGTCCTTCGTATATAGTTCCCACGACATTTTAAAAGCATTGGCTATTGTTTGCTGAAAATCATTTTTTATAGATTCTAAAGGGATTGTTTTATTGGTAAGTTCACATTCCAGACGCATAAAAAATACGTTCTGTTCCACATCTACATGCTGATCGATGTAAATGATATTTCCTTCCACTTTTACTATAAAATTGGTCACTGCGGCAATAATTCCTTTTTGGTCTTCACAATGAATAAGTATGGTAATTTGTTGCATAATATTTTTTTAAAACGAATTTTTTTTGATAATGTTTCTAAAATAAAAACTCAAATTATCTTTTATCCTGTAAAGCAAAAACTCTTTGCAATAAAACAGAAGTTCTTGAATTCAAATTGGTTCTGATGTTTTTTTCTTCGACGGCAATCATTTTAAAAACGCCATTCATGGCTTGATTCGTAACATAATCGGTCAAATCAGGATTTACTTTATTGACTAAAGGAATGCTGTTGTATTTGTTGATGATGTTGCTCCAAACTTTATCCGCACCCACTTTAGTAAACGAATTTTGAATTACGGGATTAAATTTTCCGTACAAAGCAGTTGAAGTGCTGTTCTGTAAATACAGTGTCGCCGAGTTTTCATTTCCCATTAAAATCGTTTTTGCATCGGTGAAAGTCATCTTTAGAACCGCATCAACAAATATGGGAGTGGCTTCTTTTACTGCATCTTCTGCAGCACGATTCAGCACTTTCAAACCTTCATCAGCCAAAGAACTCAAACCAATTCTTCTCAAACCGGAATCTACTTTTCGCAATTCCTCAGGTAATAATATTTTCACCGCTTCATTCCTGTAAAAACCGTCAACGGCAGTCAATTTCGTCACTTGTTTTGAAATTCCGTTATTCAGCGCTTCCTTCAAACCACCCGAAATATCCAGACCATATCCTTGGGTTTGCGGCAATTGATTCATAACTTGCTGCATCTCAGCACAACCGGAAAGAGAAAATACGAACACGAGCATTAAAAATTTTTTCATGGTAGAGGGGTTTTATATTTTCCAAAAATACTGTTTATTCAATAGCAAAACTATATTTTTATTGAGGAGCATAAACTTCAGGATTTATTGGGAAGCATTGTTCCCGCTGTGCGCTATATCCACGCCCAAAAGCGTGGGATGCCGCTTCCATCGGGGCTAATGACAAAATCCGTTGCTTTTTTGTCAACAACCAGAATCATTATCAAATAATTATTAAAATTAAATTGTAAATTGCACTCTTAAATTATCATATTCATAAAATGGAACCAGTAAAACCATATATCCCTGTTAATAAAGTAAGAATTGTAACTGCCGCATCACTTTTTGACGGTCACGATGCAGCCATCAATATCATGCGTAGAATAATTCAGTCCACTGGTGTCGAGGTCATCCATTTGGGACACGACAGAAGCGTCGAGGAAGTGGTGAATACTGCCATCCAGGAAGATGCTAATTCCATTGCCATGACCTCTTATCAGGGCGGGCATATAGAATATTTCAAATACATGTATGATTTGCTCCATCAAAAAGGAGCAGGACATATCAAAATTTTCGGAGGTGGAGGAGGCGTGATTTTACCAACAGAAATCGCCGAATTGCAAGCCTACGGAATTACACGCATTTATTCCCCTGACGACGGACGTTCGATGGGTTTACAGGGCATGATTAATGATTTAGTACAACAATCGGATTATGCTATTGGCGATAAATTGAGTGATGAAATCAATCATCTTGAAGAGAAAAATCCAACGGCAATTGCACGTATCATTTCTTCGGCAGAGAATTTCCCTGAAATTGCCGCTGCAACTCTAGATAAAATTCATAAAAAAAATAAGGATTGCAAGACTCCCGTTCTTGGAATTACAGGAACAGGTGGTTCCGGAAAATCATCATTAGTAGATGAATTGGTGAGACGTTTTCTGATTGATTTCCCTAAAAAAACAATCGGATTAATTTCGGTTGATCCCTCAAAACGCAAAACGGGTGGTGCGCTTCTTGGCGACAGAATCCGAATGAATGCCATCAATAATCCTCGGGTTTACATGCGTTCTCTGGCCACACGACAATCCAATTTGGCTTTGTCAAAATATGTTGCCGAAGCCATTCAGGTTTTGAAAGCGGCAAAATACGACATCATCATTCTGGAGACTTCCGGAATTGGTCAGTCGGATACCGAAATCATGGATCATTCTGATGTTTCCCTATATGTAATGACGCCCGAATTTGGCGCAGCAACGCAATTGGAAAAAATTGACATGCTTGATTTTGCCGATTTGGTGGTAATCAATAAATTCGACAAACGAGGTTCTTTGGATGCTTTGCGGGATGTGAAAAAACAATACCAACGCAATCACCAACTTTGGGACACTGATTTGGATGACTTGCCTGTTTTTGGAAGCATCGCCTCCCAATTCAACGATCCGGGAATGAATACGCTTTACATGGCAATCATGGAGAAAATCCATGAGAAAACGAATTCCGATTTAAAATCGACCTTTAAAGTGAGTCGTGAAATGAGCGAAAAAATATTTGTTATTCCGCCACACCGAACCCGTTATTTGTCTGAAATTGCCGAAAACAACAGAAAATATGACAGCACGGCATTAAGCCAGGAACAAGTTGCCCAAAAATTATATGGAATTTTCAAAACCATCGAATCGGTAACCAAAAAAATCCCAGAATTGAACAAATCAGGAATTAATGACGATTCCGTTTTACCAACTGCTTTGGAATTAGAAAAACCGGGTGCGGCTGAAGACAGAATCTTTTTGAACCTTTTGCTGAATCAGTTCGACAAGGTAAAAATGGATTTAGATCCATATAATTGGGAAATCATTTTGACTTGGGATACGAAAGTACGCACGTACAAAGATCCGGTTTATAGCTTTAAAGTTCGGAATAAGGAAATAAAAATGGCTACGCATACCGAGTCGCTTTCCCATTCACAAATTCCGAAAATTGCCTTGCCAAAGTACCAGGCTTGGGGCGATATTTTGCGTTGGAATTTGCAGGAAAATGTTCCCGGAGAATTCCCTTTTACGGCCGGTTTGTATCCTTTCAAACGCGAAGGCGAAGATCCATCGAGGATGTTTGCCGGCGAAGGAGGACCGGAAAGAACCAACAAACGTTTCCATTATGTGAGCGCAGGTTTGCCCGCGAAACGATTGTCAACGGCTTTTGACAGCGTGACTTTATACGGAAATGATCCGCACATCCGTCCGGATATTTATGGAAAAATCGGTAATGCCGGAGTTTCTATTTGCTGTTTGGATGATGCCAAAAAACTGTATTCCGGTTTCGATTTGGTTCACGCCATGACTTCGGTGAGCATGACGATTAATGGTCCGGCTCCCATGTTGCTGGGCTTTTTTATGAATGCAGCGATTGATCAACAATGTGAGTTTTATATCAAAGAAAACAATCTTGAAAAAGTAGTTGAAGCAAAAATCAACAAAATATATAAAGAAAAAGGAGTCGAAAGACCCCATTATCAAGGTGATTTACCCGAAGGAAACAATGGTTTGGGTTTGATGCTTCTTGGAGTAACGGGTGATCAGGTTTTGCCTACGGCTATTTATAACGAAATTAAAACAAGAACGCTGACCAATGTTCGGGGAACGGTTCAGGCCGATATTCTCAAAGAAGACCAGGCACAAAACACCTGCATTTTCTCCACCGAATTTGCCTTGCGACTGATGGGTGACGTTCAGGAATATTTCATTACCAAAAACGTAAGAAACTTTTATTCGGTTTCTATCTCAGGATATCATATTGCTGAGGCTGGTGCCAATCCAATCACACAATTGGCTTTCACACTTTCCAATGGATTCACTTACGTGGAATATTATTTGAGTCGTGGTATGAATATCAACGATTTTGGACCTAACTTATCCTTCTTTTTCTCGAATGGAGTGGATCCGGAATATGCAGTTATCGGGCGTGTAGCACGTAAAATTTGGGCGAAAGCCATGAAAAACAAATACGGGGCCAACGAAAGAGCCCAAATGCTGAAATACCATATTCAAACATCGGGTCGTTCGCTTCATGCACAGGAAATCGATTTCAACGATATCCGTACGACTTTGCAAGCCTTGTATGCGATTTATGACAACTGCAATTCATTGCATACCAATGCCTACGACGAAGCGATCACGACTCCTACAGAGGAAAGCGTGCGTCGTGCGATGGCAATTCAATTAATCATAAACAAAGAATTAGGTCTGGCCAAAAACGAAAACCCAATTCAGGGTTCGTTCATTATCGAAGAATTGACCGACTTGGTCGAAGACGCCGTTTTGCAGGAATTCGATAGGATTACGGAACGCGGCGGAGTGCTGGGCGCTATGGAAACCATGTACCAACGCTCTAAAATCCAGGAAGAGAGTTTGTATTATGAAACTTTGAAACATACGGGTGAGTTTCCGATTATTGGGGTGAATACGTTTCTGAGTTCCAAAGGTTCTCCAACGGTAATTCCTGCCGAAGTGATTCGTGCCACAGAAGAAGAAAAACAATACCAAATCACGATGTTGAGCCATCTGCACCAGGCCAATCAGGATTTAGTGAAGGAACATTTAAATACGCTTCAGGAAGCGGCCATCAAAAACGAAAATTTGTTCGAATATTTAATGGAAGCGACAAAAGTTTGTTCTTTGGGGCAAATCACTTCGGCTTTATTTGAAGTGGGCGGCCAGTATAGAAGAAATATGTAGAAAGCAGAGAACCGCTTTTTGCCAAGCAAAAAGTATGTGAATCGCTTATCCCGCTTTTTAGCGGGATCTTTCAAATGAAAATAGGGATTTGACAAGATGAATCTTGGTTAAAGTGTATGAATCGCTTATTTCATTGCGTAGCAAAACGGTATCTGTAATCTCAAGGATAAAAACCCAAACTTTCTAACAAGCTTTGGGTTTGTTTTCAAAATGGGTGTAATGAATCGCGTTGAAGTGGAATCGCACTATGCAATTGAATTGGAAGAATACTCCAATAAAATTCAAGTCGGGGGAGCTTTTTTAGGAAATTTTTTTCAAAATCACATTATTCCTATTTATAATCAAGACACCTTAATTAAAATGGGCATAAGGCTTTCATTTATGGAATCAAATTTGTTAAGGAATTTTCATTCAAAAAATATATCGTGTTGTTCTGTAAATCCTCATATTGGGGTTCAGCTCAGGATTATCATGTATGATTTAAGTTGTTTTTTTTATTTTTTAAATCTATTTTTTTTACTTGGATTCAACGGATAAATGCGAATTTTTTGTTAATAAGATTGTTTAAAAAATATTTAATAGTTGTATTCTTATTCCATTTTAATTTTTTTTTGCATTTTATCGATATAGTTTTACATTTTATCGAAAAATTTTAAATACTTGAAAAATAATTAGTTGTGTAAATATTTTTTTTTAAAAACTTTTATATCTTTGAAATGTAATACTTCTATAAGCGATAAACTATAAACTTATTTCTTCTTGATTATTACAAAAAAGTGATAGCCCAAATCACTTTTAAAACCTACATAATAATTTGTATTAATAACCAATTAAATATATTTATTATGAAAAAAGTAGTTTTGAGCATCTCCGCGATGCTATTCGTAGTTGCAATTTCTTTTGCACAAGGACATGGTGGTGGACATGAAGGTGGTGGACATGAAGGTGGTGGAGATGAAGGTGGAGCTTTAGGTTCAAGTAATTGGAGTAATATTACTCAGATTACAGGATTCAATGATGCATTTGTTCATCAAAAAGGGAATCAAAACAGTTCTGATATTTTTCAATCAGGTTTTGGGTTCTATGGCGGTAATGATGCATTTGTTCACCAAATGGGTGATTCAAATGATGCAGTTGTAATGCAAGTGGGTACCGATGGTAATTCTATTACCCATCAAATTGGGAATGGTAATTTTTCATTGACTGAACAATCTTTAAAAGGAAACCTTGCGACTGTTAACCAACATGGTGATGGGAATGATTCATTTGTAGATCAAACAGGAGGTTTTTTCTTTCAAAGCGGTAATACTGCTATGGTAAATCAACATGGTGATTACGGTCTTTCAGAAATTACTCAATGGGGTATTTTGAATTCTGCTAATGTATTGCAACAAGGATATGATCAAATGAGTACTATTAGTCAATTTGGTATTGGACATTCAGCCACAGTTCATCAACATTAACATTAAATTCAAAAAAGGGTGGAATTGTTAATCGATTCCACCTTTTTTTTTACAATTATTTCAATATTTATTTTTGTTTTTTAATATATTAAATTACCTTTAAATAAATTTGATTATTATAATTAATTGAAAAAAACAGTATTTAAATCTGAGTTTTCTTTTTCTATAACGTTTATATCAATAAAAATAGCAAGTCATGAAATCAAAAATAAATATTTTTTTATTTGCAATAGTATTTTCATGTATATCCTTTGCAAATGCTCAAGAAGAGCAACTTGATTCTTCAATAAAAACTTTTGTTTTGATTAATAAAGATGTGATTTCTAATCAAAATAATGGGGTTGATATAACAAAATCTGCAAATAAATTTCTTCAAAATAATAATTTAATTCATATTTCACAGATAGGTTTTTATAATCATTCGAATGTAACGGTAAATAATGAAAATTCTAAAATGATAATTAACCAAAACGGAGTCAATAATTATTTGGAAGTATATAAAAATGCGAATGAATTAAATCAATTCGTTATGCAATCAGGCAATAATAATTTTGTGAGCGATTTCTCATTGTATTCTGCGAGTCCAATAAATATGTCGATTAGTCAAGATGGAAATAATTTGTCCTTATATAATAATGGATCAAATTCGATATCCAAAGATTTGAAAATTACACAAACCGGAAATTCAGGTACTATTTATATCTTTAATCATTAAGCTATGAAATTATTTTTAATTAATTTCACATACATATTATTCTTGTTAAATATGCAAGTTGTATCATCACAAGTTGTATATAAAGAAGTTAAAGCTAAAATTGATATTGAAGAAATTGAAAATATATTGTCTGTTACAGGAACAGTGGAAAATTTGAAATCCGAGTTCAAAAATATCTCCTTTAAATTGTCTGTTTTTAAAAAAAATAAATCAAACTCTAATAAATCCGATAACGCACAAGATGGGCGTATTACATTAGAGCCGATACAAAAAGTTATTCTTTCTAAAACACAGATTAATGTAAATAAAGATGATCAAATCATTATTTTGTTATTGATATATGATGAGAATAATGCAATTATTGGTAAAGACAGAATTGCAATAGGAGGAGAGGAAGAGGAATCAAAAATGGGTGTTTCAAGACCAAAAGATGGATTAGAAATGATAGGTATTGTTTCTAACGATACAAAAACAAAACTAGGAAATGATTTTTACGATTTTTTTTATTCAGAGTTTACTAAATTAAAAATAAGTTCTAATAAAATTGTTTCAGTTCAAGAAGAATTAACTTTTGGAAGAACAACAAAGATTTTTGTAAATATAGATGGTGAAATTATTGATGAATTTATAACCAGGCCAGACGAGGATTTTTTAAAATATATGGCTGAAATGTCTTCGGCTAAAGTTTTTAAGTATTTTAAAAATATTGAAAAGCAAAATAAATACATTTTTCAATATTAATTTGTATCTTTAACCTATTGAAAACAAGATTTTTGGATTTAATGATTGTTCAGAATGTTAAAAATTGATTGATAACTCAAAGATTAAAATATTTTCAAAATATCAGTTTTAAAAAATGCCTTTTTTGTACATTATTTAAATTCTTATCAAGATGAGACTATTAGTTTTAATTGCATGTCTATTTGGAATTTTTGTTACTTCAAATGCACAAGATTTGGTGTATAAACCAATAAATCCAGCTTTTGGGGGAGATACATTTAATTATCAATGGCTGCTCAGTTCTGCAGAGGCTCAAAATAATTTTAAAGAAGATTCAAGTAGTGGATATACAAATAAAACCCAGTTAGAACTTTTTAAAGACAATCTTAATAATCAGTTATTAAATCAAGTTTCAAATTCACTATTTCAAGAACAATTTGGCAATAACGGAATAGCACCAGGTTCTTATGTTTTTGGTAGTTTATCAGTGGATATTTATCCTTCTAATCTGGGTTTAGTTGTTGATATACTTGATACAGATACCGGAGAACAAACCCAAGTTATTATTCCTGGTAATTAATTATTATATAAATATCATATTGAAATAGATTAAGTTTTTTCAAGTTTTTAGAAAAAAACCTGATTTATTGCCTAATAATTTTGTCTATAAATTGCGAAAATTTTAATTTTATTTTGTCCCAAAAAAGTTAATAAAAGCCTACTTATGAAGAACAATTCTATCATTACTCTTTTATCTGCTCTTTTATTGTCTAGTTGTGCAGCTTATTTTAATCAACCTGTAGGTATTCAAAAAGCCATCTATGGGGAGAATACGCCTGCAACTTCTTCATTAACCAAATTACCGCAACCTAAAGAACAAATTGTGGTAGGGGTTTATAAATTCAAAGATCAAACGGGACAATATAAATCTACAGAACTAGGAAGTACATTTAGTACTGCTGTAACTCAAGGAGCGACTTCCATTTTGATTAAAGCGTTAGGAGATTCTAAATGGTTTATTCCTATTGAGAGAGAGAATCTGGGGAATCTTCTAAACGAAAGAAATATTATCCGATCTACCCGACAAGAATATGCAACAAGTGACAATCCAAAGGATTCACAATTAACCCCACTTTTATTTGCTGGGGTATTATTAGAAGGAGGAATTATATCTTATGATACTAATATTATTACTGGGGGATTTGGTGCTAGATATTTTGGCACAGGAGCATCAACAAGATATAGGCAAGATAGAATCTCTATTTATCTTAGGCTTGTCTCTACATCAAATGGGAAAATTTTAAATACTGTTTATGTCTCTAAAACAATTCTATCCCAAAGCGTAGATGCCAATTTGTTTAAATATGTAAATATTAAAAAACTTTTGGAAGTGGAGACTGGGTTCACCAGAAATGAACCAATTCAGCTGGCTGTTACAGAAGCAATCGAAAAAGCAGTGGAAGGTTTAATTGTTGATGGGATTAAAGATAAACTTTGGGAGGTAAATGCTACACAACCACAAATAGACGCTTTTTTAGATTCTTACACAAAAGAAAAAGATGAGGCAGATTTAGCTTTGCTTTACGGAAGAAATCGAAATGAAAAAAGAGGAAAATTTGGGATAGAAGTAACTGGCGGTACGACATATATGGCTGGTGACTATACAAGCCCTACCGTAAAACCAATGGGGAGAGGTGCAATAAAGTATTTTTTAACTCCCAATTTTGACTTCAGTGCTTCGACTAACGTATTCAAGTTAGGCAATAAAAATAAATTAGATGTTGGGTATGCCACTTTAGATTTTAATTTAGAATTTTTAGTACTCCCTTATGATGTTCTGACACCTTATCTTTTTGCTGGAACAGGTATAGGTTTTAATTCTAATTATGAAAATATTCATTCTAAGATCCAATATGGAGTAGGGTTTGAATATCTGGTTACCCCTAATTTAGGGATAAAATTATATGGAGAACACAATTTAAATTTTTCCGATAATATTGACTATGTTATTAGTGGTGTAAGAGAGGACTATTATTGGCGTTTCGGACTAGGAATGACCTACTATTTATCTCGAAAAATTAAAAATAAAATTAAATAATTGAGGTTGATTGGATTAAAAGTAATTTATATAGAAGTGACGGTATGTCTAACAAAATAATAAAATCTACAGATGAAAAAAATAGTATTAAATATTTTAATGTGTTTTATTCTCCTGGTTTCTTGTAGTGAAGAGCAGATAATAGATGGTGGAAATGGAATTGTAAAAGGGCGAGTTGTTGATTCAGGAACTTTTGAACCTATAGAAAATGCAAGAATTTCAACAAGTCCAACTACAAGTACTTTCTTTTCTGACAAAGATGGTTATTTTATTTTTGATGCAGTTCCGGTAGGAGAGTATTCTTTTCAGGTGCAAAAAGAAGGGTATACTGCCAAATTTGAGCCAGCTACTGTAACAATAAATAGTACGACCCAAATCGTATTTGAATTAGATATATCTACGGCAAATAATAAACCACCAGAAATCCCAATATTAACGGCTCCTGCCGATATTGCAAAAAATCAAACTCTGAAATTAAATTTAACTTGGACTGCAACGGATATTGAAACAGATCCTTTGACTTATGTAGTTACACTAAAAAACGGAACCACAGATGCGGTGACGACTTACTCAGATATCAAAACTACAACATTAGAAATATCCGGTTTAAGTTACAGTACAAAATATTATTGGCAGGTATCTTCTTCGGATGGGATTAATAAACCAACAAATAGTGTAACTAATTCTTTTACCACCTTGGCTTTTCCAAATCCAAGATTTTTGTATATTAAAAAAATAAATAATAATAATGTTATATATACTGCGGATGAAGCGGGTAATGAATTGCAACTATCATCATCCGAAGTGAATAGTTATCGTCCCAGAAAAAATTTGCAAGTGAATAAAATTGCCTACATCAGTTCTGATGGATCTCAAAACCAAATTTATACTATGAATCCGGATGGTTCGGGTGTTTTTAAAGTCACAAATTCAATTCCAATTGCCGGATTCAATATGGAGCATATAAATTATTGTTGGAGTACAAATGGAAGCCAGTTAATTTATCCAAATTTTGATAAATTATATCGCATTAATGCTAATGGTGGTGGATTAGTAGAATTGTTTCAAACTCCGAACGGTAAGTTTATATCCGAATGTGATTGGAGTCAAGATGGAACTCAAATAGCGCTTAAAGTAAATGATATATCTGGATATGGGGTAGAGATTTATGTTATAAATACCTCTGGGGTGGTTTTATATCAAGTGCTTTCAGGATTAAATGGAGCAGTAAGCGGATTGAATTTGTCTATAGATAACCAAAAAATTGTTTACACAAGAGATGTTTCAGGGTATCAAAGTTCAAGTTATAGAAGACTAGATTCACGAATTTTAATTTACGATCGTCCCACAAATACGTCCGCAGAACTTAATTCTTATAAACAGGATGGGTATAATGATTTAGATGTAAAATTTTCTCCAAATGAAGCCGAAGTTATTTTTGTAAATACTTCTAATGATGGTGTATCCATCAAAAATGTTCTAAAAATGGGTGTCAATGGAACGAATAGTCGGACCACTTTATTTTCCGGGGCATCAATGCCGGAATGGAAATAATTATTAGTGCATAATTTATATGAAAAAAGTAATGTTTTCAAAATTCCTTCAAAAAAGGCATCCGTTTTTGGAGGGCACTAAAAAAGTCCTTAGAAAATTAGATTTCATTAAAAGAGTAGAAAAACAAGATTTTCTACTCTTTTTTTTACCTTGAAAATGAGATGTTTAAGCAAAACTCGAGTTTTGCTTAATTGCCTTAAAATGTCTAATTAGTAAAAAGAGATGCTTTTTTCAGTGCCCTCCTTAAAAAGACAGCCTCTTTTTATTTGTAATACTATTTAAACTTCAAAATCAAATGCTTAAATTTGCACCTCAATAAAAGAAAAAAAATATGTTCGATAATTTAAGCGATAAATTAGACAAAGCCTTTCATATACTTAAGGGTCACGGAAAAATCACCGAAATAAACGTTGCTGAAACGTTAAAAGAAGTTCGTCGTGCCTTACTCGACGCCGATGTGAATTTTAAAATTGCAAAAGATTTTACCACCAAAGTAAAAGAAAAAGCCATCGGTCAGGATGTGTTAACAACACTTCAGCCAGGTCAATTATTAGTTAAGTTGGTCAAAGATGAACTCACCGAACTCATGGGTGGTGATGTTGCCGGAATCAACCTTTCCGGAAATCCTACCGTTATTTTAATGGCGGGTTTACAAGGATCAGGGAAAACTACCTTTTCCGGAAAACTGGCTAATTATCTTCAAACCAAAAAGAACAAAAAACCATTATTAGTTGCTTGTGATATTTATCGTCCTGCGGCTATTCAACAATTATATGTTGTTGGAGACTCCATAGGCGTTGAGGTTTATTCTGAACCTGAAAATAAAAACCCGGTAGAAATTGCCCAAAATGCCATCAAGCACGCAAAAGCAAACGGATTTAATGTCGTTATTGTCGATACAGCTGGTCGTTTGGCAGTCGATGAAGTAATGATGAAAGAAATTGCCGAAGTTCACAAAGCAATTCAACCACAGGAAACCTTATTTGTTGTCGATGCGATGACAGGTCAAGATGCCGTGAATACTGCAAAAGCTTTCAACGATAAATTGAATTTTGATGGTGTAATCTTAACCAAATTAGACGGTGACACTCGTGGAGGAGCCGCTATTTCCATTAAATCAGTTGTTAACAAACCTATAAAATTTGTTGGTACAGGAGAAAAAATGGATGCCATTGACGTGTTCTATCCTGTTCGTATGGCAGAACGTATTCTTGGGATGGGTGACGTTGTGTCTTTGGTGGAAAGAGCTCAAGAGCAGTTTGATGAAGAAGAAGCAAGAAAAATCCAAAAGAAAATTGCCAAAAATGAATTTGGTTTTGATGATTTCCTGTCCCAAATTCAACAAGTGAAGAAAATGGGGAACATGAAAGACTTAGTAGGCATGATTCCAGGGGCTTCCAAAGCCATGAAGGATGTCGAGATCGAAGACGATGCTTTCAAGCATATTGAAGCCATCATTCATTCAATGACTCCAACAGAAAGAACTAAACCAGCCATCATTGATGTTAAAAGAAAAGCCAGAATTGCAAAAGGGTCCGGGACAAAAATAGAGCAGGTCAATCAATTGATGAAACAGTTTGATCAAATGAGCAAAATGATGAAGATGATGCAGGGTCCAGGCGGAAAAAATCTTATGAAAATGATGGGCAATATGAAAGGAATGCAAGGACAGCGTTAACCAGATATAACTTTTCAGAATCCCAAACAACAACAATACTACAACTTTTTTAAAGTTTTGATTAAGGTTACTCAAGAAACTTTAAACTTTAAACTTTAAACTTTTAAATTAGAAAAGAATGCAACTACTAGACGGGAAAAAAATATCAGAAGACATTAAAAACGAGATTGCCGCTGAAGTACAAAAGCTGAAAGCTAATGGGCAAAAAGTGCCCCATTTGGCAGCCGTTATTGTTGGTACTAACGGTGCAAGTTTGACTTATGTGGGCAGCAAGGTAAGATCGTGTCAACAAGTAGGATTTGAATCCACTTTAGTTTCGTTGCCTTCAACTATTTCGGAAGCTGAATTACTTACGAAAATCAAGGAATTAAATGAAGATGATGATTTGGATGGTTTTATCGTTCAATTACCTTTGCCAAAACATATTGATGAACAA
>Ga0208789_1001213_pt1 | contig 15843 bp, 6 predicted proteins | sample Methanotroph_Enr_FD_187368 | JGI IMG/M metagenome (GOLD analysis project Ga0208789, IMG submission 187368) | Enriched soil microbial communities from Old Woman Creek wetland in Ohio, USA - Methanotroph_Enrichment_5 (SPAdes) (version 2) | ecosystem: Environmental > Terrestrial > Soil > Wetlands...
CGGAAGGTGAACGGCAGGTTTACATCTCGCCTTCCTAGCAGGGGATGGGTGGAGCGGCTGGACCGGAAAGCCGGTTCGGGCGGCAGGACCCCGAACCCCCGACTTCGCATCTCGCGGTCTTCTACGTAGGCCTAAATCCTGCCCGGCTGTCTTCGTTACGAACACTCGGAGTAGCCGCAGTCGTGGCAGGTGGGGCCGGAGCAGCCGGACTCGTAGCTGACGTTGGACGAGTAGCACTTCGGGCAGTACTGGGTGCGGGAGGCTTCCCACAGCTCCAGCTTTTCCTGGCCGTTTATCTCGGCGTCGGTGGCTATGATGCCGGTGCGCTTGAGGTGGCTGCGCAGCGCCACGGCGATGGCGTGCGCGACGGAATTTATGCGGTTCTCGCCCAGGCCCATGGGCCTGTCGCCTTTGACCGAGTTGAGGTGCTTTATTATCTTCACCGGGTCGCCGCCTTCTTCCAGGTATTTGGAAAGCAGGATGCCGATGAGCGAGGTGAGGCCGCTGATCTCGGTGCCCAGCGGGGGCATGTTGGTGAACACCTGGTAGGGACCGTGCTCGTTGTAGTTGATGTGCACGTGCAGCGGGCCGTAGCCGGTCTTCAGCTGGAAATATTCCGACGAGACGCCGAAGGACTGGTAGGCGACTTTCTTTTTCTTGGTCTTGGCCTGCGGCTGCGTGCCCGGCGTTAGGTTCAGCACCTGCTGCGCTTTGCAGCCGTCGCGGTAGACGGTCAGCCCTTTGCAGCCCAGCTTGTGGGCCAGCAGGTAGCAGTGTTTTACGTCCTCGACCTTGGCCGAAGTGGGGATGTTGATGGTCTTCGAGACCGCGTTGTCGGTGTATTTCTGGAAGGCGGCCTGTATCTTTACGTGGTTCTCTATGGAGACGTCGTGGGCGGTGGGGAACAGGTCCTGTATCTCTTTAGGGATCTCGGGTATGCCGCGCACGGCTTTATGGTTGGCCTCTATCTTCTTCCACAGGGTTTTCTCGTCCAGCCCGAAGTATTTGTGCTCTTTGGCCAGCTGCCTGAAAAGCGTGTTGGCCTCGTAGAAGGTGTCTTTTATTTCGGGGTCGATATTGTTCTTTATCGCGTCCAGCGCCTTGGCGTTATAGCGGGTATAGGCGATGGCGAAGAACGGTTCTATGCCGGAGCCCTGGAGGCCGGCCGCGATAGCGATGGTCCCGGTGGGGGCGATGGTCGTGCGGCAGGCGTTGCGCGGCTTCGCCGCTTTGCCCCTGAAATGCCGGCTTTCGGTGTCGTAGATGGACCCTTTCCAGTACTGGAACACGCCGCGCTCCCTGGCGAGCTCTTCCGACGCCTCCAGCGCTTTGTCGTTTATGAACTCCATCACTTCTTCCGCTTTGTTCAGGCCCTCGGGGCTGTCGTAAGGGACGCCCAGCTTTACGGTCGCCTCCGCCCAGCCCATAACGCCCAGCCCTATCTTGCGGTTGCCCTTGGCTATCTTCTCTATCTCGGGCAGCGGGTAATTGTTTATCTCGATCACGTCGTCGAGGAAGCGCACGGCTTTGGCGACGACGGACCCCAGCCGGTCCCAGTCCAGGGTCCCGCGGGTCAGCTCCCCCGTGACGAAGTTGGCGAGGTTGATCGAGCCGAGATTGCAGGATTCCCACGGCAGCAGGGGCTGCTCGCCGCAGGGGTTAGTGCTTTCTATCTGGCCCAGCTCCGGCGTCGGGTTGGAATTCGTGTCGTTTATCCGGTCCATGAAAACGACGCCGGGGTCGCCGGTGGCCCAGGCTGATTCCACCATGCTGTTGAAGGTCTCCCTTGCCTTGAGCGTGCCCGAAACCTCCATGGTGCGGGGGTTTATCAGGTCGTAGCTGGCCCCGGTCTCGACGGCCTTCATGAATTTATCGTCGAGCGCGATCGAGATGTTGAAATTCTCCAGGACGCCGGGCTGGGACTTGATAGCTATGAATTCTTTTATCTCCGGGTGCCAGTACGGGAGGATGCCCATATTGGCCCCGCGGCGCGTGCCGCCCTGCTTCACCACGTCGGTAAGCTTGTCGAAGAGCTTCATGAATGAGATGGCGCCGGAGGCCACGCCGTTGGTCTTCTTCACGGTGTCGCCTTTGGGGCGGACGCGGCAGAAAGAGAAACCCGTGCCGCCGCCGGACTTCTGGATGAGGCTCTGCGCGGTGAGGGCTTTGGCTATGCCTTCCATGGAATCCGGCACGGGGAGCACGTAGCAGGCCGAGAGCTGCTGCAGCTCCCGCCCGGCGTTCATCAGCGTGGGGGAATTGGGCAGGAAGCTGAACCCGGCCATCAGGTTGTAGAACTCGTTCTCCCAGCGGTCGGCGGCTTCGCGCGCGGCGGGTACGCTTTTGTAGGCCTTCTCGAGGTTGGCCGTGAATTTGGCGAAATTGGCTTCCCGCTCTGAAGACTCCGCGAGGCCCTCGTGGAAAAAGAGCGTGCGGTCTCCCGCCGGGCCCGCCGCGGCGCGGAAATTGACGCCTTCGAAGACGCCCCACTTTTCCGCGTCGGGGTGGAGGATGATCTCCGAAAGGGAGATGTTATGCGCTACGCGCTCGAAAAGTTCTTCGGGCGTGTCTTCGTCGCGGAGGTACTTGTCCTTTATGACCTTGGCCTGGTTCTCGCTAAGGGTGACGGTTTTTCTTCCCGTCGAGATAGTTTTCATTATTGTGGCGTCCTTGAAACCCCGGAATAGGGTTAATCTATCAATGCCGGATAGGTTTGTCAACTTTGCCGACGGCGGGGGCGGGAACGCGCCGGAAAGGGGTAAAATTGTTATAATTCGGACAGGGCATTTCTCCTATGGAAAAACGGAAAAAACAGGGGCTGCATCTCTCCCAGGACCAGGTCCTGCGCCAGGACCTGCGGCTCTTTTCCGTGCTGGCTTCGCCCGAGGAGGAGTTTCTGCGCCAGGCCGCCGAGCTTGAGGCCGACCCGCTTTTCGCCCGGCTCTGTTCGCCCGGTCCCGACGGCAGCGTTCCCGTGGTCAGGAAGCGCTTCTCCGGCGCTTCCTACGCTTTCGGCATGGCCTGCGGCGACGACGCCCTGGCCGCCGTGGCGGGGTCCGGCGGCAGCGCCGGGGAGTGGCTCGCTGAAAGACCCGCCATGCTGAAGCTGGCACAGCGCGCCGGCCTTGAGAATTTCGAGAAATATTTCCTTTCCGGAGTGGTTTTCAGTCCCGCCGCCGCCGCGCGCGCCTGCGGCCTTACGCCGGCCGAAGCTTCCGCCCTTAAAAACTTCGCCGACGCCTTTACCCTGGCGCATGAAAGGATCCTGCCCGCGGCCCTGCCCGAACTGTACCTGCGCTGCGCCGCCAAAATAAGCGCCGAGGGGGGGACTCTCTCGGTCGCCTATACGAACCCGGCCTATTTCCGCGGGGCCTACAGCGTAGATAATGCGGCGCTTTTACGCCTGATAAAAAGCGGCGGGCTCAGCCGGGAGGAAGCGGCCAGGACGCGCACTCTTACCGCGCGCGCCCAGCGCATCGCGTGGCGGAAATCGGGGTTCCACAGGACCCTTACCGCCATAGTGGAGGAGCAGTCGGCCTTCCTGCTGCAAAATTCCGGGCTCAAGCCCCTCACCCAGCGCGCGCTGGCGGCGCGGGTAGGCCTGAACCCCGCCACCGTCTCCCGGCTCATAGCTTCCAAAACCATAATGACGCCCTGGGGCGAGGAGCTGAAAATCAAAAATCTCTTCATGCAGAAAAACGCGTTTATAATTGATAGAATAAAAGAAATTACGGGGGCGGGCGCCAAAAGAATGACGGACCGGGAAGTGGCGGCGTCCCTGAAAGACGTTTTCGGCATACGTATTTCACGACGCAGCGTTAATCTTTACAGGACACCATGCCCAACAAAAAAGAGATCGCCTCACTGAGCCCCATTCAGCGCAGCCTTTTCAACGCGGTGTTTTTCAACTCCCAGGACCCCATGCTGGTGCTGGACCGGAAGCTCACGGTCCTGCTCGTCAACAACAGCGCCCTCAAGCTCCTCGGCTGGACCAGCCAGGACCTGGTGGGGAAAACGGCCTCGGCGCTGGTCCTGCAGAAAGACATGGACGAATTTTCGGAGATGACGGAGCTGGCCGCCCGCAACGGCGTGGTGCGCAACTCCCGGTTCTATATGCTTACCGCCGACAAAAGCATAGTAAGGCTTTTCCTCACCACGCAGACGCTCCAGGACGAGGCCGGCGCGCCGACCGGCTTCTGCCTTTACCTCTCGCCCGTCTCTCCCGACGAGTGGGCCGCCCTGAAGGACCCGCACGTTTTTAAGAACGCCGCCCGCAAGCTGGGCCGCCTCACCTCCATCGGCCAGCTTACTTCGATGTTCGCGCACGATATCAAGAACCCGCTGCACGTGATCCTCTCGACGTCGGAACTGCTGCGCGCGCAGGAGGGCCAGCCCGAGAATGTCAGGACCGGCGCCGAGCTGATAGAGCGCAACGCCCGGCGCGCCTCGAAGATAGTGAAGACCCTGCTGGATTTCTCCCGCAGCGGGATGTGCCGCCTGGAACCCTACGCCGTGGAGGAAGCCGCCGAATACGCCCTCGAGCTCATCGACAGCTCGCTTAAAGCGGCCAAGGTGCGCGTGGAAAAGGATTTCGGTAAAACTCCGAAGGTCTTCCTGGACCCGCATTATATGCACAGCGTGATCTACAACCTGGTCAACAACGCCGCCCAGGCGCTCGAAGGCGCGGCCGAAGGCTGCGTAAAGATCAGCTCCGGCTGGCTGGAGACGGAGAAAGAGGTTTTTTTAACGGTCTCCGACAACGGGCCCGGCCTGGAGCCCGCCATGCTTGAAAATCTCTTCCAGCCTTTTTTCACCACCAAGGATAACGGCACCGGCCTGGGCCTGTACCTGGCCCGCCAGATCATGGACGAACACGGCGGGCGCATAATAGTGGCCTCCTCTCCCGACGGCGGGGCGATGGTGAGCCTGCGGTTCAAAAAAACAGTCTGATAAATGGGAAATATTTTAATCGTCGAGGATGACGCGGATACGCGCTGGGTGCTGAAGGCCGCGCTTGAAAGCGGCCGGCACGCCTGCGCCGCCGCCGCTTCAGGCGCCGAGGCCCTGGGCCTGGCCGAAGCCCTCACCTTCGACGCGGTGGTCCTCGATATGGTGCTGGGCGACTCCGACGGGCTGACCGTCCTGGAAAAGCTCAAGCGCGAGGATCCCGGCCTGCCCGTGGTGATCCTTACGGGCCACGCCAATATCCAGACGGCGGTAAAGGCCATGAAACTGGGCGCGCTGGATTACCTGATAAAGCCTTTCAGCAACGAGGAGCTGCTGCTGATCATCGAGAAAGCTGTGAAAGAGCGCCGCCTCAAGCGCGAGTTCGACGCCCTGCGCAGCCACGTAAAGCGGGCGAACGGCGCGGAGCCCGTGTTCGGCTCCAGCCGGGAGATAAATACTACAGCGGCCCTGGCCAGGCAGGTCGCGGGCACGGACCTGACCGTTATACTTTCCGGCCCTTCCGGTTCCGGCAAGGAGATCTGGGCGCGGGAGATCCACCGCCTCAGCTCCCGCGGCGGCAGCCCGTTCGTGGCGCTGGACTGCGGCGCCCTCCCCGAAAACCTCGTCGAGAGCGAGCTGTTCGGCTACGAGCGCGGCGCTTTCACCGGCGCGGACAGGCGCAAGCCCGGCCTTTTCGAGGTGGCTTTCGGCGGCACCCTTTTCCTCGACGAGATAGCCAACCTGACCATGGCCACCCAGGCCAAGCTCCTGCGCGTCCTGGAGGAGCGCAAGATCCGCCATCTCGGCGGCAAAAAAGATATCCCCACCGACGCGCGCGTGATCGTCGCTTCCAACAGCGACCTGCCCGCCCGCATAAAAGAGGGGGCTTTCCGCGAAGACCTTTACCACCGGCTCAACCAGTTCACGCTGCGCGTCCCGTCCCTCGCCGAGAGGAAAGAGGATATTCCCGCGCTGGCCGCTTTCTTCCTGCGCGAAGCGGAAAAGCTGGTGAACAAGAAGATAGAGACCATTTCCGATTCCGCCCTGGCGGCGCTGACCAGCTATTCCTGGCCGGGCAATGTCCGCGAACTTAAGAACGTAATCATCCGCGCCGCCCTTTTGTGCGAGGGGGAAATACTCCCTTCCCATCTCGGGCTGAATTCTGAGCCAGGCGCTGTCTCCGCCACTTCAGTACCTGGCGGCGACCTTCCGCAGGACCTGGACATGAAAAAATCCGTAAAGCGGCATGTCGCCAGCCTGGAAAAGAAATATATACAGGAAGCCTTGCACAAAACCGGGGGCAACAAACTTCAGGCCGCCAAACTTCTGGGCATTGACCGTAAAGCCTTGTACAATAAACTGAAAGAATACGGCATCCCTCAGATATAGCGTTCCCGCGTTGTATCTGCCGCCTGTTTTTTGATCTTACGGCGCTGATCTACCATGACGAGCCTTCCCAAAATATTCCGTTCGCATGCTTTTATCCTTTCAGGGATCCTCGTCCTGACTTTTATCGTTTTCTCCAACACGCTCGGCAACGATTTTATCAGGACCGGCGACGAAGGTCCCTATGTTTTGGAAAACAGGGATATCAGAGCCATAATCCCGCAGAACATACTTAATATTTTCTCCGCTACGCCGGCGGGGATGTATAGCCCCTTAACTATCCTCAGCTATGCGCTTGATTATAAGATAGGCGCCTATGATCCGAAAATCTACCACCTGTCCAGCGTCGTGTATCATTTGTTTAACGTGGCGCTTGTATACCTGCTGATATTCCTGATCTCAAAAAATAGGCTGACTGCCGGCGTAACCTCGGTGCTGTTTGCGGTTCATCCGATGCATGCCCAGTCGGTTGACTGGATAGCGCAGCGAAAAGACCTGGTGTATTCTATTTTTTACCTCTCGGCCCTCATCTCTTACGTCTTATACCTGCAGAAAGGCCTCCTTAAAAAATATATTTTCCTGGCGCTGGCGTTCTATCTCCTGTCGTTGTTCTCAAAACCGGCCGCCGTTACACTGCCGCTCCTGCTGCTGGTCTTCGACTATTATTTCTCACGAAAGCCGGATAAGCGGGCTGTCCTGGAAAAAATACCCTTTTTTATCCTGTCGCTCATCTTCGGCGGTCTGCTGCTGATGCCTTTTGCGACCGCTAACGCAAATCTGGATTATGTCCCGAGTTATAATCTCGCCGAGAGATTCCTCGTCTTTTCCTATTCTCTGGTCTTTTACGTTTACAAGCTTTTCGTTCCTTTAAATCTTTATGTTTTTCACGGATGGCCGGTAAAAACCGGCGGTTACTTCCCGGTGATCTACTATCTGATGCCCGTGCTGCTTATTGTGTGCGCCGGTCTTGTCGCATTGGCTGTTAGCGCACTTAAAGACCAGAGAAAAAACATCATCTTCGGGGTTTCCTTCTTTTTGACGACCATCTCGATAGTCCTGCAGCTCAGGCCCTTTGGCCCGGTTATAGTGGGTGAACATTATTCCTATATCCCGTATATCGGGCTTTTCTTTATCGCAGCGGTCGTATTCGCCGATTTTACGGCGAGAAGGCCGGGGAGCGGTTCCGGCGTAAACGTCTGGGCGCAGCGGTCCGTGATAGCCGGTTTCATCTTGCTGCTCAGCCTTTTTTCCGGCCTGACATATCAAAGGAATCCCGTCTGGAAAAACGACCTTACGCTTTTGACGGACAGCATCTCGAAAGATCCCGCAGTAAGTTTTGTATATAACAATCTCGGCAAAGCGGAACAGGAGAACAATGATCTCGGGTCGGCCCTTATTCATTACAACAAAGCCATAGAGCTGAATCCCGGGATGTGTGAGGCATACAGCAATCGCGGCGCGCTGCGGTACGCTGTAAAGGATTTCAAAGGCGCGCTCTCGGACTATGACAGATCTATCGAGCTGCGGCCGGGATATTATTTGCCTTACAATAACCGCGGGGTCCTGAAATTAGAGCTGTCGGATATTAACGGTGCGGCGCGGGATTATGAGAGAGCTGTCCAGCTGAATCCTTTTTATCCCATCGTGTATTACAACCTGGGTAATCTGAAATACGCTGCCGGCGAAAAAGCGGCAGCGGCCGGATTTTATTCAAAAGCGATCGACCTGGACCCTTTTTACGCGAGCGCCTATCATAACCGGGGAGTTGTGAAGATGGACCTGCTGGATTATAGCGGAGCTTTGGACGATTTTAATGCGGCGCTAAAAATTAAACCCGACTACGCTCAGGCAATCAATAATCGCCAGGTTTTGCTGAAACGAATAGCCTCTCTTAAGCCTGATTAACCGGCAAGACCAGCAGTAATACGCGGGTCACGCAGGGCGGGGTTTCTACTGCTCTCGGGGGGGCGGCGCGGTTAACTTGGGGTTGAGCCTCAATGCCTCGCGATACTGCTTTAAAGCTTCTTGCATCTTGCCCTGGGCGGCCAGAACCAGGCTGAGGTTGTAATGGGCTTCCACGGAATCGGGCTCTATCCTCAGCGCTTCGCGGTAATGTCCCCCAGCTTCGTCCAGTTTTCCCCGGGCGGCCAGAATAAGGCCGAGGTTGTTGTGTGCTTGCGCGTAATCGGGATTGATCGTCAGCGCTTCGAGGTAATTTGCCGCGGCTTCGTCCAGTTTCCCCTGCGAGGCCAGGATAAGGCCGAGGTTGTTGCGTGCCTGCGCGTAATCGGGATTTACCCGTATCGCTTCGCGGTAATGTTTTACGGCTTCCTCGGTCTTTCCTTGCGAGGCCAGGACAATGCCGAGCCTGGTGTGTGCTTGCGCGTAATCGGGTTTGAGCCTTATAGCTTCGCGGTAATGTTCTATGGCTTCGTCGGTCTTTCCCTGCCCGGCCAGAACAATGCCGAGGTTATAGTGGGCCGTTTCATAATCGGGTTTGACCCTTAACGCTTCACGGTAATGGCTTACGGCCTCGTCGGTCTTTCCCTGTTCCGCCAGCAGAAAGGCAAAATTAAAATGGGCGAATTCAAGTTCCGGGTTCAAAGCAAGCACACGTCTATATAAAGCTTCGGAATCGCGCCACACGGCTTCCTGACGCCAGGTCAGCGCGGCCAGGACAATGAGGAGCGAACACGCGAGGACGGCGTAGATATTCCGGAGCCGCTTTTCCGCTGTCTGCCGGCCGGCCCGTAGCCCGGCCCCGGCCAGCACGGCAAACCCGAGACAGGGGAGATAGGTGTAACGGTCCGCCGCTGATTGGACATTTATTTTTACGAACCCCGCTACCGGGCTGAGCGTCGCCAGGTAATAAGCCCACACCGCCAATCCTGCCGGCCAGCGCCGGCGCAGCGCGATCGCGGCGGCGGTGATTGCCGCGATAGCGGAACCTGAGAGGAAAGACTGCCAGTTCAGCAGGCCGAAATCAGGGGGAAGCCTGTAGAACGGGGATAGTCCCGACGGGAGAAAAGTGTTCCGCAGGTAAAGTGAAACCGCATATAAGACCTGAGCCGCGCGGGCGCCGAAACTGGATTTTTGATAAGCGCTCAGGGATCCGATCTTTCCCAGGCTTAGCAGCCCAATGGCCCCGAAAGCCGCGGAGAGTAGGAAAAAAGGGATCTTTTCCAGCCAGATCCGGCTTGTTTCCCGCGAGAACCACTTCTTCGGATCTCCGGGGATCCGTCTTAGTGGGTAAATGTCCAAAAGGATCAACACCAAAGGAAAGCTGATCGCCATACCTTTGGACATCAGGGCGAAAAAGAAAACCATGAGCGGCAAAACATAACGGCGCCAGAACGGCGTTCTTTCGCCGCCGGCCGATCGCGGCGTGATGTAGCAAAGGATCGCGAGCATGTAGAACAAGCATGAAAGCATGTCATGCCGGTCCGACAGCCAGGACACTGATTCCACCCGTAAGGGATGTATAGAGAAAAAAAGCGCCGCAAAGCCGGCGGAAATATAAAGCTCCTCTTTCTTTTCCTGAACGGAAGGGGGGATGGCCAATGCCAGCAGCTTTAGGCACAGAAAGTAGAAAGTCAGCGCGTTAATAGTGTGCAAAACCACGTTCGTCAGGTGGTATCCAAAAGGGTTCATTCCCCAAACGACGTAATCCAGGGCATAAGTGAGCCAGGTCAGGGGCGCATAGGGCCCCATGAAGGACGACTGGAACGAAAAGATCCACTTCAGTTGTTCCCACCCAAGTCCCCGGTATTTTTTGTTATCTACAAGATTGCTAGCGTCGTCCCAGCTCAGTATCCCGTCTTTGAGAGCAGGTAAAAAAATGGTGAGGGTAAACAATGCGACTAACAATGGAATCAGCCAGGCGGTTATTTTTTTTTCTAACGTGATGTCATTCATTTTGTTTTAAAGACGATCCCGATAATTTCTATAACTTATTGTACATTTTGTTTTATTTTTATTTCTACTGCTTGATTGGTTTCATCTGGAATTATCTTTCTGGTTTTGTGCTGGTGGGTAGATGTGTACTTATATCCACATATACATGTGTATTAATATCTACAGTGTGTATTGTATTCCACACTCAACTGTAATAATAATTTAATTTTTCCGCTTCATTTCCTTATTTATACATCATGTATAATATTTTCATGGTTCAGACCGGAATTTTCAGTTCAGGCAACGCTATCCTGCTCAAATGCCGGGATCTCATTGAGAGCTTTTCCACAATATCGCTTAATTCGGGGTACGCCGATTATATTAACCGCGATGTCTCTATTTCAAATTCCTTTGATCGAAATTCTATTTGCCGCAGCTCCGCACCATTCTCGGGTCTGGAAGTGCGTTTGGCAAAGTCGTTGCTATACAAGAGGTTAGGGTTCTCTACTAACAATTTCGCTGGTCATTCTCGGAGGCACTATGAAAACGCTTAAAGCCTTGGTTCTGGAAATCTTCTCGGTCCTGCTGCTTTTGCCGGCTCTAGCCGGCGCGGCACCGGCCCTTCTGAACTACCAGGGCCGCCTGGTAGACGCCAACGGCAACCCGCTGAGCGGAACCTATTCGCTCACCTTCCGCATCTACGATGCGGCCTCCGCCGGAACCCTGATCTGGAACGAAACCCAGAGCCTGGCCCTGGATAACGGGATCTTCAGCGCAAGCCTCGGCGCTTCGACCGCCCTGGCTCCCTCGGTCTTCTCCTCCGACACCCGCTATCTCGAAGTCCAGGTCGGCGCCGACTCGCCCATGACGCCCCGCACCCGCCTGCTCTCCGTGCCTTACGCCGTCTACTCCGCCAGCGCCGCTTACGCCGTGGGTTCCGATATCGCCGACGGCCAGGTCACCAACGCCAAGATCGTCTCCATGGCCGCCTCCAAACTGACCGGCGCCCTGCCCGCCATCGACGGTTCCGCCCTTTTAAATATAAGTGGTGCTACCCTTAACGATGGCGATGTTACGTCCGCCAAAATTTTAGACGGTACCATTGCCACCATAGATCTGGGTAATTTACAGGTTACCGATGCTAAGATCAGCGGCATGGCCGCTTCCAAGCTGACCGGGGCCCTGCCGGCTATCGACGGTTCTGCCCTGACCGGGGTCGGCCTTACCGACAATGCCGTGACTACGGCCAAGATACTTGACTCTAACGTTACCAGCGCCAAGCTTGCCTCTGGTATAGACGCCGCCAAAATTGGCGGCGGCTTGGTTACTACGGCTAAATTCGATTTCCTGTCAAACATCACCAGCGATGTGCAGGCACAGCTAACCGCCAAGCAGGCCGCCGGTAATTATGTTACTTCCTTAACGGGCGATGTTGTCGCCAGCGGCCCCGGCGCCGCCGCCTCCACCATTTCGCCCGGCGTTGTTACCTTGGCCAAGATGGCCAACATGGCCACCGCGTCGCTCCTCGGACGCAATGCCGCCGGTGTCGGCGCCCCTGAAGTCCTGGACGCCGCTACCGTAAAGAGCCTGCTTTCGCTGAATAACGTCGACAATACTACAGATCTGAATAAGCCGGTGTCTACCGCCCAGCAGACGGCGCTTAACCTCAAGGCCCCGCTGGCGTCGCCGACTTTCACCGGAACGGTTGCCGGTATCGATAAAACGATGGTGGGCTTAGCCAATGTCAGCAACACTGCCGACGCCGACAAGCCCGTATCCGCGCTGCAGCAGGCGGCACTTGACCTCAAGGCCCCGCTGGCGTCGCCGACTTTCACCGGAACGGTTGCCGGTATCGATAAAACGATGGTGGGCTTAGCCAATGTCAGCAACACTGCCGACGCCGACAAGCCTGTATCCGCGCTGCAGCAGGCGGCGCTTGACCTCAAGGCCCCTCTGGCGTCGCCGACTTTCACCGGAACGGTCGGTGGTCTTACGAAAGCGATGGTGGGCTTAGCCAATGTCAGCAATACTGCCGACGCCGACAAGCCTATATCCGCGCTGCAGCAGGCGGCGCTTGACCTTAAAGCTAATCTGGCGGGCGGCGCTGTGTTTACCGGCGCCATCTCCGCAACTAACCTGAGCGGCAATAATACCGGTGATCAGATTAATATAACCGGAAACGCGGCTACTGCTACTAGCCTAACCGGTCTGAGCGCGACCGTGGCTAATCTCAATAGTATAACAGGCCCTCTGGGTACCGCGGCATTCACCCCGACAGGAAACTATGCCAATGCGGCGCAGGGTGCCACTGCTGACGCCGCGCTGCCGAAAGCCGGCGGCACGATGACCGGCGACCTATCGATGGGAACCAAACAGCTGCAAATAGGAAATCTCGGCGCTGCCCCGGCGACACTCGGTTCGGGGTCTATGTATTACAATACAGGCGATAATAAAGTCTACTACCACAACGGAACTTCCTGGACGGCTTTTGAAGCCGGCGGCGCAGGTTTACCTCTTACTGGCGGGACTATGTCCGGACCTATAGCTATGGGCGGGCAGAACATTACCAATATAGGATCGCTGGGCCTAACAGGTGCGCGAGTGACTGATGGTTTCTTCACCAACCTGGCTGTGACCAGTGTGATAACAGGCAGCATAAACGGCAACGCAGCGACGGCCACCAGTGCGACCTCGTTCACCGGAGCTTTAGCCGGGGATGTTACCGGCAACCAAGGCACGACCGCGATTGCGGCCGATGCTGTAACTACCGCGAAGATATCTAATTCTAATGTGACCCTGGCGAAGATAGCCAACCAGGCCGATGGCACGATACTGGGCAACAACACCGGCATCGCCGCCGCGCCCGCAGCGCTGACCGCTGCGCAGGTTAAGTCTTTGCTTTCTTTGGATAGCGTATCCAACACCAGTGACGCGAATAAACCAGTATCTACGGCGCAGCAGACGGCGCTTGATCTGAAAGCTAATCTGGCGTCGCCGGCATTCAGCGGCACAGTAACCGGGATTACGGCCACAATGGTAGGCTTAGGCAGCGTGGATAATACCGCAGATACCGCCAAACCCGTGTCGTCAGCCCAGCTGACCGCCCTGAATGCGAAAGCTGATACTTCGGCTTTAGCTGCGAAAGCGGATCTTGCTTCGCCTACGTTCACCGGGACTGTGTCCGGTATCACAAAGGCGATGGTAGGCCTGAGCGACGTTGACAATACCGCCGATACGGCCAAGCCCGTGTCGTCAGCTCAGCTGACCGCTTTGAACGCGAAGGCGCCCCTGGCGTCGCCGACGTTCACCGGTACTGTCGCCGGTATCACCAGCGCGATGGTAGGCTTAGGCAGCGTGGACAACACCGCCGATACTGCCAAGCCCGTGTCGTCAGCTCAGCTGACAGCTTTGAACGCGAAGGCGCCACTGGCGTCGCCGACGTTCACCGGTACTGTCGCCGGTATCACCAGCGCGATGGTAGGATTAGGCAGCGTTGATAACACCGCCGATACTGCCAAGCCCGTGTCCTCAGCCCAGCTGACCGCGTTGAACGCAAAGGCTGATACTTCTGCTTTAACTGCTAAAGCCGATCTTGCCTCCCCGACTTTCACCGGGACTGTTGCCGGTATCACTAAAACGATGGTAGGCTTAGGCAGCGTGGATAACACTGCCGACACAGCTAAGCCCGTGTCGTCGGCCCAACTGACGGCGTTGAACGCGAAGGCCGACACTTCAGCTTTGGCTGCTAAAGCTGATCTTGCCTCCCCGACTTTCACCGGGACTGTTGCCGGTATCACTAAAGCGATGGTAGGCTTAGGCAGTGTGGATAACACTGCCGACACAGCTAAGCCCGTGTCGTCTGCCCAGCTGACCGCCTTGAATGCGAAGGCGCCTCTGGCGTCGCCGACGTTCACGGGGACTGTCGCCGGCATCAGCAGCGCGATGGTAGGTTTAGGCAGCGTGGACAACACCGCCGATACGGCCAAGCCCGTGTCGTCAGCGCAGTTGACAGCTTTGAATCTGAAGGCTGATGCTTCGGCTCTGACTGCAAAAGCGGATCTCGCTTCGCCTACGTTCACTGGGACTGTTGCTGGTATCACAAAGACGATGGTAGGCTTAGGCAGCGTTGATAACACCGCCGATACGGCCAAGCCCGTGTCGTCAGCTCAGCTGACCGCCTTGAATGCGAAGGCGCCCCTGGCGTCGCCGACGTTCACCGGAACCGTGGCCGGCATCAGCAGCGCGATGGTAGGTTTAGGAAGCGTAGATAACACCGCCGATACGGCCAAGCCCGTGTCGTCGGCCCAACTGACCGCCTTGAACGCGAAGGCGCCCTTGGCTTCCCCGACCTTTACCGGGACTGTGTCCGGTATCACCAGCGCGATGGTAGGCTTAGGCAGCGTGGACAACACCGCCGATACGGCCAAGCCCGTATCCTCAGCGCAGTTGACAGCTTTGAATCTGAAGGCTGATGCTTCGGCTTTGGCCGCGAAAGCGGATCTCGCTTCGCCTACGTTCACTGGTACTGTTGCTGGTATCACAAAGACGATGGTAGGCTTAGGCAGCGTTGATAACACCGCCGATACAGCCAAGCCCGTGTCGTCAGCTCAGCTGACCGCCTTGAATGCGAAGGCGCCCCTGGCGTCGCCGACGTTCACCGGAACCGTGGCCGGCATCAGCAGCGCGATGGTAGGTTTAGGCAGCGTAGATAACACAGCCGATACGTCCAAGCCCGTGTCGTCGGCCCAACTGACCGCCTTGAACGCGAAGGCGCCCTTGGCTTCCCCGACCTTTACCGGGACTGTGTCCGGTATCACCAGCGTGATGGTAGGCTTAGGCAGTGTGGATAACACCGCTGATACGGCCAAGCCCGTGTCGTCGGCCCAGCTTACAGCCTTGAACGCGAAAGCTGACACTTCAGCTTTGGCTGCTAAAGCCGACCTTGCTTCACCGACGTTCACCGGGACCGTTGCCGGCATTACTAAAACGATGGTGGGCTTAGGGAGCGTGGACAATACTGCCGATACGGCCAAGCCCGTGTCGTCGGCCCAGTTGACCGCTTTGAATGCAAAGGCCGATCTTGCGTCGCCCACGTTCACCGGGACTGTAGCCGGTATCACTAAGGCGATGGTAGGGTTAGGCAGCGTGGACAATACCGCTGATACGGCCAAGCCCGTGTCGTCGGCCCAGCTTACAGCCTTGAACGCGAAAGCTGACACTTCAGCTTTGGCTGCTAAAGCCGACCTTGCCTCCCCGACGTTCACCGGGACCGTTGCCGGCATTACTAAGGCGATGGTAGGCTTAGGCAGCGTTGACAATACTGCCGATACGGCCAAGCCCGTGTCGTCGGCCCAGCTGACCGCTTTGAATGCGAAGGCGCCCCTGGCGTCGCCGGCATTCAGCGGCACTGTCACCGGCATCACGGCGGCGATGGTAGGTTTAGGCAGCGTGGACAACACCACTGATCTGGCCAAGCCCGTGTCGTCAGCCCAGCTGACCGCTTTGAATGCGAAGGCTGATGCTTCAGCTTTGAGTGCGAAAGCCGATCTTGCGTCGCCGGCGTTCAGCGGTACTGTCACCGGCATCACGGCGGCGATGGTAGGCTTAGGCAGCGTG
>Ga0208789_1001215_pt1 | contig 15830 bp, 11 predicted proteins | sample Methanotroph_Enr_FD_187368 | JGI IMG/M metagenome (GOLD analysis project Ga0208789, IMG submission 187368) | Enriched soil microbial communities from Old Woman Creek wetland in Ohio, USA - Methanotroph_Enrichment_5 (SPAdes) (version 2) | ecosystem: Environmental > Terrestrial > Soil > Wetlands...
GTGGTCGTCATACGCCATTCTTTAATGGCTATCGTCCGCAGTTCTATTTCAGAACAACAGACGTGACAGGTGCGGTTGAGTTGCCTGAAGGTGTTGAGATGGTGATGCCTGGCGATAATATTTCAGTTAAGGTAAGGCTGATTTCATCAATTGCAATGGATGAGGGGTTGCGCTTTGCAATCCGTGAAGGTGGTCGCACAGTGGGTGCGGGCGTTGTTGCATCAATACTTGAATAATAATATTATTTAGTATAGCATAGCAGTTTATGTAAGGTTTGTCTGAATAGGTCAGTAGTTCAATTGGTAGAATAGCGGTCTCCAAAACCGCGGGTTGGGGGTTCGAGACCCTCCTGGCCTGCCATTCAGATTAAACATATCAAATCTATTTTCATAGTAAATAACACATGAATACTCAGGTAGAAACATCGGCATCGGTTTTTGATGTTGTCAAACAAGTATTTTCCGTTGTCTTTGTAGTTGCTGGTGTGGCTGCATTCTATTATTTCTCAGAGGCTCCGCTCTTATACCGGGTTCTTGGCTTGGTTGTGGTGGTTCTGGTTGTGGCGGGTGTGATGCTCACTACTGGAGTGGGTAGAAATGTTTGGGATTTTGTTCTAGAGTCCAAGCAGGAAGTCAGAAAGGTTGTCTGGCCAACTCGTGATGAAACTTTTCGTACCACATTGCTGGTTTTTGCAATGGTCTTTATCGTTGGTTTAATTCTCTGGTTGTTGGATATGTTCCTGTTTTGGGGGGTGCGTCTTTTAACTGGTCAAGGAGGGTAATGGAATGGCGCTACGTTGGTATGTTGTGCACGCCTACTCAAATTTTGAGAATAAAGTTAAACAAGCATTAGAAGAAAGAATTAAGCGTGAAGGTCTGGAACAGTATTTTGGAAAGATCTTGGTGCCTACTGAAGAAGTTGTAGAGATGCGCATGGGGCAGCAGAGAAAGAGTGAAAGAAAATTCTTTCCTGGCTATGTCTTAGTGCAAATGGACTTGACTGATGAAACTTGGCATTTGGTAAAGGATGTTCCTAAGGTCTTGGGCTTCATTGGTGGTACTTCTGATCGGCCAGCGCCAATTTCAGAAAAAGAAGCGATGGCTATTCTTAATAGGGTAGAGGATGGGGTGAACAAGCCTAGACCTAAAACCATGTTTGAGGTTGGTGAAGTAATTAGAGTTATCGATGGGCCATTTAAAGATTTTAATGGCGTCGTTGAAGAAGTTAATTACGAGAAAAGTAAAATAAAAATATCAGTGCTTATTTTTGGTCGGTCGACATCTGTAGAGCTTGGCTTTGGCCAGGTAGAAAAGAGCTAATTGATTTAGGTTTTAATATCTTAAAAAAATCACCGTCTGAATAAGGCGGTGATTTTTTGTGTCTAGGGGAGCTGAAAAGCGTTTGTACCCGTTTTTGGAGTAAATAATGGCTAAAAAAATAACCGCGTATATAAAATTACAAGTTAAAGCGGGTGAAGCAAATCCAAGCCCACCGGTTGGCCCTGCATTGGGTCAACGAGGTGTCAATATTATGGAGTTTTGTAAAGCATTTAATGCTAAAACACAGGATACAGAAAAAGGTTTACCTTTACCTGTGGTTATCACTGTTTATAGTGATCGTAGTTTTACTTTTATTACAAAGACTCCGCCTGCTTCGATTCTTTTGAAGAAAGCGACTGGTATTAAAAGTGGAAGCAGTAATCCCAATACTAAGAAAGTGGGTACGGTAACTCGTGCGCAATTGGAAGAAATTGCTAAAACAAAAATGGAAGATTTGAACGCGGCAAATCTGGAAGCTGCAGTAAAAACAATTGCAGGCAGTGCGTACAGCATGGGTCTGAAAGTGGAGGGATTATAATGGCTAAGTTGTCAAAAAAAGCAAAAATTATCAAAGGGAAAGTTGATAAGACCAAGCAATATTCAATTGCTGAAGCGGTTCAGTTGTTGAAAGAGCTGAGTACTGCAAAGTTTAATGAAGCTATTGACGTTAGTGTTAATCTAGGTGTGGATCCTCGTAAATCTGATCAGAACGTTCGAGGCGCGACTGTGCTACCGAACGGCACTGGTAAGACAGTAAGAGTTGCTGTTTTTACGCAAGGTCCTAACGCTGATGCGGCTAGAGAAGCTGGGGCTGATATAGTGGGTATGGATGACTTAGGCGACTTGGTCAAAAAAGGTGAAATGAACTTTGACGTAGTTATTGCGTCTCCGGATGCCATGAGAGTGGTTGGTCAGCTGGGTCAGATTTTAGGGCCTCGTGGATTAATGCCTAACCCTAAAGTTGGAACAGTTACTGCCGACGTTGCTACAGCAGTAAAAAATGCAAAATCAGGTCAAGTGCGTTACCGCACAGATAAATCAGGCATTATCCATTGCACACTTGGTAAAGTTACATTCGATGCCGCGGCTATTCAAGGCAATTTGGAAGCGTTGCTTTCGGATTTAAGAAAAATAAAGCCTACCGCTGCTAAAGGGATATATATTAAAAAAGTAACTTTATCGTCAACGATGGGTCCTGGCTTATGGTTGGATCAAAGCAGTATATCAATTTAACGTTATAAACGACTTTGGGTTGCCGACCCGTTCGGTAACCGTCAAAGACCGCAGGTGTTGTAAAACTTAATATTTCCTGCGTAGACGGAAGCTGGAGCCTAAAAGCTGGTGAAAGGGACCGTAAGGGGTATTCGCTTAACGAATGCTTTTTATTAATTCTGGGGAAAACCGGAGGTTATCTGTGGCACTAAATTTAGATGGCAAAAAAGCTGTCGTTGAAGAGGTCGCTGTATACGCCGCTAAAGCTCACTCTGCAATCGCAGCAGAATATCGTGGATTAACAGTTACGGAGTTGACCGAACTGCGCAAGACTGCGAGAGAGACGGGCGTTTATTTGCGTGTGATCAAAAATACGTTGGCAAAACGGGCTGTTGCTGGTACAGAATTTGAATGTATGCAAAGAGGACTGGTGGGGCCGTTATTAATAGCGTTCTCTATGGACGATCCCGGTTCTGCTGCACGCTTGATCAGTGACTTTGCTAAGACACATGACAAGCTGATTACCAAGATAGTTGCTATTGGCGGACAGGCATATGGTGCTTCTGAGTTGGTTCGACTGGCTAGCTTGCCTACTCGCGATCAAGGTATTGCCATGTTGATGTCGGTCATGAAAGCACCGACAGCGAAGTTGGTTCGTACTTTGGCTGCACTCAAAGATCAGAAAGAAGCGGCATAATAAGCGCAGACGTTGCAAAGCAACATTTTCTAAATCACAACCAGTTTAAAACATATTATTTTAGAGGAATACACAATGGCAATTTCGCAAGAAGATATCTTGGAAGCGGTTTCAAATATGACTGTAATGGAAATCGTTGACTTGATTTCGGCGATGGAAGAAAAATTTGGCGTATCAGCAGCAGTAGCTGTTGCGGCTGCTCCAGCAGCGGCAGCGGCGGCGGCTGTTGAAGAGCAAACTGAATTTGACGTTGTCCTGACAGGTTTCGGCGATAACAAAGTCGCGGTTATTAAAGCAGTGCGTGGCATCACTGGCTTAGGCTTGAAAGAAGCTAAAGATGCAGTTGAAGGCGTTCCAACAACTTTAAAAGAAGGTATTTCTAAGGCCGAAGCCGAAGATGCTCAAAAGCAGCTTGTTGACGCAGGCGCTACTGTCGAAATTAAATAAATTTTGACTCCATTGCAGAGACGTTGGAATATAACGTCTCTATCAAGTATGGCTGGTGGCAATCTTGTCATCGGCCTTTTACTGTTTGCAACAATTGCACGGTAGAAAATTATCTATGACGAAAAGGTTTGGAAGCGATATGTCCTACTCTTTTACTGAAAAAAAGCGTATTCGAAACAACTTTGGGAAAGGTACTGAGGTACTTGATGTTCCCTATCTTCTGGCAACGCAAATTAATTCATATGCGAGCTTTTTGCAATCAGGTGTTCCGGCTGAAAAGCGTGAAGACAGTGGGTTGCATGCTGCATTTTCCAGTGTTTTTCCAATTGAAAGCCACTCTGGATATGCAGTGCTGGAGTATGTGAAATATAGATTGGGGGAGCCTGTTTTTGATGTAAGAGAGTGTCAACAAAGAGGAGCGACCTATGCGGCCCCTTTAAGGGTATTGGTTCGCTTGGTTATCTATGATAAGGAAGCATCTGCGAATGCAAAGGTAGTTAAGGATATCCGTGAACAGGAAGTTTACATGGGTGAGTTGCCTTTGATGACGGATAATGGAACGTTTGTCATTAACGGGACAGAGCGAGTAATTGTCTCCCAGTTGCATCGTTCGCCTGGGGTTTTCTTTGATCATGACAAAGGCAAGACCCATTCGTCAGGAAAGCTGTTATTTAATGCCAGGGTTATTCCTTACCGTGGTTCGTGGTTAGATTTTGAATTTGACCATAAAGATTGTGTTTTTGTTCGAATTGATCGACGTAGAAAAATACCTGCAACTATCTTGCTTAGGGGGTTGGGCTACGATAATGAAGAAATGATCAAAATTTTCTTCGAGATGAACAAATTCACTGTTGATGCGCAAAAATGTATTTTCCATATCGTTCCTGAACGGATGCGTGGAGAAATCACAGCGTTTGATATTAAGAGCAAGAATGGTCAGGTATTAGTTGAAGAAGGCCGTCGGATTACGGCTAAACATATCCGTGAAATGATAAAATCAGGATTAACCGAAGTCGAAGTGCCTAGGGATTACTTGGTCGGTAAGATTTTAGGAAATAACCTGATTGATCGTTCTACAGGCGAATTAGTCGCGCATGTGAACGATGAGATTACTTTAGCGATAATAGATCGGTGTGTTGAAAGCGGTATTGCCGAACTGAATACCTTGTTTGTCAATGACTTGGATAAAGGTCCATACATTTCTAATGCTATGAGACTGGACACGACTACCAATAGTCTTGAAGCATTGGTTGAAATATATCGGATGATGCGCCCTGGTGAGCCTCCGACTAAAGAGTCGGCTGAAAACCTGTTTCAAAATCTGTTTTTTACTGATGAAAGATATGATTTATCTACAGTTGGACGGATGAAGTTTAATCGTCGTTTAGGTCGTCAGGAAACAACAGGTCCTGGTACTTTAACTAAAGACGACATCATTGATGTACTTAAAGAATTAATAGATATTCGTAACGGCAACGGCAATGTTGACGATATAGATCATTTAGGTAACAGACGTGTACGTTCGGTAGGAGAAATGATCGAGAACCAATTCCGCGTAGGTTTGGTTCGGGTTGAAAGAGCGGTCAAAGAGCGTCTGACGCTGGCGGATTCAGAGGGCCTGATGCCGCAGGAAATTATTAATGCTAAGCCGGTTTCTGCTGCGGTAAAAGAATTTTTTGGCTCTAGTCAGCTGTCGCAGTTTATGGATCAAAACAATCCATTATCCCAAGTTACCCATAAGCGCCGTGTATCGGCTTTGGGGCCAGGCGGTTTAGCAAGAGAACGTGCGGGCTTTGAGGTCCGTGACGTACATGCAACGCATTATGGTCGTGTGTGCCCTATTGAGACGCCTGAGGGACCGAATATCGGTTTGATAAATTCATTGTCGGTTTATGCGCGCACCAATAATTATGGTTTCTTGGAAACGCCTTATAGAAAAGTAGTTGATGGCAAAGTAACCGATCATGTCGATTATTTGTCCGCTATTGAAGAAGGCGAGTTTGTTATTGCTCAAGCCAGCGTGGCTGTTGATGCGAACGGAAAATTGATTGAAGGCTTGGTGTCATGCCGTCATAAGGATGAATTTACCTTGGCTATGTCTGACACCGTGCAGTATATGGACGTGTCATCAAAACAGATTGTATCGGTAGCGGCTTCCATTATCCCGTTTCTGGAGCATGATGATGCTAACCGTGCGTTGATGGGGTCAAACATGCAACGTCAAGCCGTTCCTACGCTAAGAGCTGAAAAGCCATTAGTGGGGACTGGCATGGAAAGAACGGTTGCAAAAGACTCGGGCGTAACCGTGGTCGCGGCACGTGGCGGTAAGATCGAAGCTGTTGACGCAGCCAGAATCGTGGTTCGTGTAAACGATACCGAGACCGAAACAGGTACACCAGGCGTTGATATTTACAACCTGATCAAATATACCCGGTCAAACCAAAATACTTGTATCAATCAAAAACCATTGGTAAAGCCGGGTGACATCGTTAATGCCGGCGATATTATGGCGGATGGTCCGTCTACGGATATTGGCGAGTTAGCGTTAGGGCAAAACATGCTGGTCGCATTTATGCCTTGGAATGGGTACAACTTTGAGGATTCGATTCTGGTTTCAGAACGTGTCGTTAAAGAAGATCGTTTCACTACGATCCATATTGAAGAGAAGACCTGTGTAGCGCGTGATACCAAGCATAGTCCGGAAGAAATTACTGCCGATATTCCTAATGTCAGTGAAGAAGCATTGTCCAAGCTTGATGAGTCAGGAATAGTTTATGTCGGTGCCGAGGTTAAAGGTGGCGATATTCTGGTGGGCAAGGTAACGCCTAAAGGCGAAACCCAGTTAACTCCAGAAGAAAAATTATTGCGCGCAATTTTCGGTGAGAAAGCGGCCGATGTTAAGGATACCTCTTTACGTGTGCCTGGAAGTATCGAAGGAACGGTTATCGATGTTCAAGTATTTACCCGTGATGGAGTTAAGAAAGATAAGCGTGCCCTGGATATTGAGCAGGAAGAAATCAAGCGTTACAGAAAAGATCTTGATGATCAGTTGAAAATTCTTGAGGAAGATATTTTTATCCGTGTTGCTAAATTGCTGATTGGAAAGGTTGCTCAATCAGGGCCAGGGCAATTAAAAGCCGGTACTGAGATTACGCAAGCCTATCTTAATGGCTTGAAGCATTCAGAGTGGCTGAAAATACGTATGAAAGATGAAGATATTAATCTTCAGCTGGAAACTGTTGCAGCTCAGATAGAACAGCAAAGAAAAGACTTCGACGAAAAATTTGACGTTAAGCGTAAAAAAATCACCATGGGTGATGATTTGGCTCCAGGCGTTCTGAAAATGGTCAAAGTTTATTTGGCGGTTAAAAGGCGTATTCAGCCGGGTGATAAAATGGCCGGTCGTCATGGAAATAAGGGGGTTATTTCTATGATTAGGCCGATCGAAGATATGCCTTATACTGCTGATGGAAACCCGGTTGATATTGTCTTGAATCCGTTAGGCGTACCGTCTCGAATGAATGTCGGGCAGGTGCTTGAGACCCATTTAGGGTGGGCGGCCAAAGGATTGGGCATCAAGATAGGTAAAATGCTTGAAGCTAAATATGATGCTGAGAAAGCTAAAGTTGCTGCTATCAGAGAATATCTGGATAAAATCTATAACTGCAGCGGTCGTAAAGAAGATTTGGCGTCATTTTCCGATCAAGAAATTCTGGAAATGGCGGAAAATCTTGTCAGCGGCGTACCTATGGCGACTCCTGTATTCGACGGTGCCAGTGAAGAAGATATTCGCACCATGCTGAAGTTGGCTGATTTGCCCGAACATGGGCAGGTGACGCTTTATGATGGTTTAACAGGTGAACCGTTCGAACGTGAAGTTACGGTTGGTTATATGTATATGTTGAAGTTGAACCATTTGGTTGATGACAAGATGCATGCGCGATCAACAGGGCCTTATAGTTTGGTTACCCAACAGCCATTAGGTGGTAAAGCGCAATTTGGTGGTCAGCGTTTTGGAGAAATGGAAGTCTGGGCGCTTGAGGCTTATGGTGCCGCTTATACCTTGCAGGAAATGCTGACAGTTAAATCAGATGACGTAACCGGTAGAACGCGAATGTATAAAAACATTGTCGATGGCGATCATAAAATGGAAGCCGGTATGCCGGAATCGTTTAATGTTCTGATTAAGGAAATCCGTTCATTGGCTGTCAATATAGAATTGCAGCGAGATTAGTGCGTAGATTGGATTAGCGTAGCGTAACGCTACAAACCAGTATCGCACCCGTTGAGTTAGGCGCCTAAAAGTGCGCCTAACTCAACCTACAGCCTGTTCTGGTCAATGCCAGAAAGTATTTAAAGAGGATAAGCTCTTGAAAGATTTAATGAATTTCTTAAAGCGTCAAGGTCGTTCCGATGATTTTGACGGAATTAGCATTGGTTTGGCATCACCGGATATGATCCGTTCCTGGTCATATGGCGAAGTAAAAAAGCCGGAAACAATTAACTATCGTACTTTTAAACCTGAGCGCGACGGTTTATTTTGTGCCAAGATTTTTGGTCCGGTCAGTGATTATGAGTGTCTTTGCGGTAAATATAAAAGATTGAAGCATCGCGGCGTTATTTGCGAAAAGTGCGGCGTTGAAGTTACTTTATCCAAGGTTCGTCGTGAAAGAATGGGGCATATCGATTTAGCCAGCCCTGTTGCACATATTTGGTTTTTGAAATCGCTGCCTTCCAGAATAGCGTTGCTGTTGGACATGACGCTACGCGAAATCGAGCGCGTGTTATATTTCGAATCATTTGTTGTTTTAGATCCGGGTATGACGCCTTTGGATAAAGGTCAGTTACTTACCGATGATGATTATCTGGATGCGGTTGAACTGCATGGAGATGATTTTGTTGCAAAAATGGGGGCGGAAGCGATTTACGATTTGCTTAAATCAATTGATTTAAAAGAGCAAGTTGAGGTTCTGCGCGAAGAAATAAACTCGACTAACTCAGAAACCAAGATCAAGAAGTACTCAAAACGCCTGAAAGTTATGGATGCGTTATTGAGTTCAAAAAATCGTCCGGAATGGATGATTTTGAAGGTATTGCCTGTGTTGCCGCCTGAATTGCGTCCACTGGTTCCTTTGGATGGCGGTCGATTTGCAACTTCGGATTTGAATGATTTGTATCGTCGCGTTATCAACAGAAACAACCGTTTAAACCGGTTGTTGGATTTGAATGCGCCGGACATTATTGTTCGTAATGAAAAACGCATGCTGCAAGAGTCTGTTGATGCGTTGTTGGATAACGGCCGTCGTGGTCGTGCAATTACCGGAACCAACAGAAGGCCGCTTAAATCATTAGCGGATATGATTAAAGGTAAGCAAGGGCGTTTCAGGCAAAACCTGCTCGGTAAGCGTGTTGATTATTCAGGCCGTTCAGTAATTGTTGTGGGACCGACATTAAGGTTACATCAGTGCGGGCTTCCTAAAAAAATGGCCTTGGAGTTATTCAAGCCATTTATATTTAGCAAACTACAATTCCGCGGTTTAGCTACGACCATTAAAGCTGCGAAGAAGATGGTTGAAAGGGAGGGTGCTGAGGTTTGGGATATACTTGAAGAGGTTATTCGCGAACATCCTATTCTGTTAAACCGTGCGCCGACATTACATAGGTTAGGTATTCAAGCATTCGAGCCTACTCTAATTGAAGGTAAAGCGATTCAGTTGCATCCGCTGGTTTGTAGTGCGTTCAACGCAGACTTTGACGGCGATCAGATGGCTGTGCATATTCCGTTGTCTATTGAAGCTCAACTGGAAGCTAGGACGTTAATGATGGCGACGAACAATATTTTGTCTCCAGCAAACGGTGAGCCTGTGATCAATCCGTCTCAAGACGTGGTATTGGGACTTTATTATATCAGTCGCGAAAAAATCAACGCGAAAGGCGACGGCAGCATATTTGGCAGTGTCGGTGAAATTCATAAAGCGCTGATGACTAAAACTGTCGAGTTGCAGTCTAAAATTCAGCTGCGCATCACGGAAAAAGTGGTGAATGAAAATGGCGAGACTGAAGACAAAACTCATCGTGTAGAAACTACTGTGGGGCGAGCATTGATCTGGGAAGTGGTTCCAGAGCGTACTCCATATGAGTTGGTTAACTGCGATATGACCAAGAAGAATATTTCGCGGTTAATTAATTACAGTTATCGTTATTTAGGTAACAAAGACACTGTCATACTTGCGGATCAGTTAATGTATCTGGGCTTCAGATATGCAACGATTTCCGGTGTTTCGTTCGGTATCGAAGATATGGTAATTCCGGCTAAAAAAGTCGATATTATTAAAGCTTCTGATGCTGAAGTTAATGAAATTCAAAGCCAATATGCTTCCGGCTTAGTAACTGATGGTGAGCGATACAATAAAGTTGTTGATATTTGGTCGCATGCTAATGATCAAATAGCCAAGGTGATGATGGACGGGCTTGGTGAAGAGTCGGTTGTTGATGCTAATGGCAATACCGTAAAGCAGAAATCATTTAACTCTATCTTTATGATGGCTGAGTCTGGGGCGCGAGGTTCTGCGGCGCAGATTCGTCAGCTAGCGGGTATGCGTGGCTTGATGGCTAAGCCTGACGGTTCTATTATCGAAACGCCCATCACTGCTAATTTTAGAGAGGGTTTGGATGTATTGCAGTACTTTATTTCCACTCATGGTGCTCGTAAAGGTCTGGCGGATACGGCGCTAAAAACTGCGAACTCAGGATATCTAACGCGTAGATTGGTTGACGTAGCGCAGGATTTGGTAATTAATGGTGATGACTGTGGTACCTCTAACGGGCTGATCATGACTCCGATTATTGAGGGTGGTGATGTAGTTGAGCCATTGTCAGAGCGTGTATTAGGGCGTGTTGCTGTCAATGACATAATGGATCCGGCTGGAGACATTATAGTGGCTCCTAAGGGCACGTTGCTGGATGAGCATTGGGTGTCTGTTCTTGAAGCGCATAGTATTGATCAGGTTATGGTTCGTTCGATTATAACCTGCGAAAACAGGCATGGTGTCTGCGCTGCCTGTTATGGGCGTGATTTGGGGCGTGGTCATTTAGTGAATATTGGTGAAGCGGTTGGCGTTATTGCTGCGCAATCGATCGGTGAGCCAGGTACTCAGTTGACTATGCGAACATTCCACATCGGTGGTGCTGCATCAAGGTCTGCGGCAATCAGTAATGTTCAGGTTAAATCTGCGGGTACTGTTCGCCTTAATAATTTGAAGTCAGTAGTGAATCGCGAGGGAAATCTGGTTGCTGTTTCAAGATCCGGTGAAGTGGGCGTGGTTGATGATTATGGTCGAGAAAAAGAGCGCTATAAGATTCCATATGGTGCGGTGCTCTCCGTGCAGGAAGGTTCTCGGGTTAATGCGGGCGATATAATTGTAAATTGGGATCCGCATACGCATCCGGTTATCACAGAGGTTGATGGTGTAGTTGAGCTAATTGATTTTGTCGATGGTGTGACTGTGCAAAAGCAATCTGACGAAGTTACCGGGTTGAGTTCTTTGGTTGTCACTGATCCGAAGCAACGAGGAAGTGCCGGTAAAGAATTAAGGCCAATGGTGAAGCTTTTTGATACCGAAGGTAGCGCAATATATTTACCAGGAACTGAAATACCTGCGCAATACTTCTTGCCTGCGGGAGCGATCGCTGGAATTAAAGATGGTGGAGAGGTAAAGGTCGGGGATGTTTTAGCGAGAATTCCGCAAGAATCTAGTAAAACAAGGGATATTACGGGTGGTTTGCCGCGTGTTGCGGATTTGTTTGAGGCAAGAAAAACAAAAGATCCTGCAATCCTTGCGGAGACCAGCGGAACTATCTCGTTTGGTAAGGAAACAAAAGGTAAGCAACGGGTCATAATTACAGATTCGGCTGGCGAACAAATTGAAACGTTGATACCAAAATGGCGACATATTACGGTCTTTGAAGGTGAGTATGTTGAAAAAGGCGAAACTATAGCTGAAGGGGAGTTAACTCCGCACGATATTCTAAGATTAAGAGGAATTGAGGAGTTGGCAAACTATTTGGTTAAAGAAATTCAGGATGTGTATCGTTTGCAGGGGGTAAAAATTAACGATAAACATATTGAGGCTATTATTCGGCAAATGCTTAGAAAGGTCGAGATTACTGCGTCCGGTGATACAAGCTTCCTGAAAGGAGATCAGGTGGAGCGTGCGGCAATGAGAGAAGAAAATGATAGGGTAGAGGCTGAAGGGAAGATTCCGGCAAGTTACAATTCTGTATTGCTCGGGATTACTAAGGCATCGTTAGCGACAGAGTCATTTATTTCGGCGGCGTCGTTCCAGGAAACGACTCGCGTATTGACTGATGCGGCGGTTCGCGGATTAAGTGATGGCTTGCAAGGATTAAAAGAGAATGTCATCGTTGGTCGATTAATTCCGGCGGGGACAGGATTAGCCTATCATGAAAGCAGAAAGAATAGATTTGCTCAGCATGAAATAGTGGAAAGTGAAGCGCCTTCAGCAGTGGATGCTGGGGATGTGGAAGAGGCTCTTAAACAGGCTTTGAATATTTAAGGGTTCATTATATAGCGCATATTGCAAATATGTGCTTGACCTGCTGGGCATTAGCAAGTAATATACTCTGCTCAAATGAGCTAACGTGCTTGGGTCGGGTCGAATTGTAGTTGGCCGTCGGTATTTGATGTGTGGCGGTTCTTTTATTATCTGACAGTTAAATTGTATCTCGGAGTAAACAAAGTTATGGCCACGATCAACCAATTGGTTCGTAAGCCTCGTGCTAAAAAAATAGAAAAAAGTAATGTTCCTGCGTTGGAGGCTTGTCCGCAACGTAGAGGGGTGTGTACTCGCGTTTATACGACAACACCTAAAAAACCAAACTCTGCGCTTAGAAAGGTAGCTAGGGTTAGATTGACTAATGGATCTGAAGTTAGTAGTTATATCGGCGGTGAGGGGCATAATCTTCAGGAGCACTCCGTGGTTCTGATTAGAGGTGGTCGTGTTAAGGATTTGCCTGGGGTCAGGTATCATGTTGTTCGTGGTAGTTTGGATGCCTCAGGTGTGACTAATAGAAAATGTGGTCGCTCTAAATATGGAACAAAGCGCCCTAAAGGCTAAACGTTGGTTGGTGAGATAAATGTCTAGAAGAAGAGTTGCTACAAAAAGAGAAATTATCCCGGATCCAAGATTTGGTAGCATAATGCTGACTAAGTTTATGAATATGATCATGGAAAGTGGTAAAAAATCTATTGCGGAAGGAATTGTGTATGGTGCCTTGGATGTGATTGAAGGTAAAGGTCATAGTGAGCCGCTAGAGGTATTGTCCAAAGCATTGGAAAATGTTCAGCCTAGGGTTGAGGTTAAGTCTCGTCGTGTTGGTGGTGCTACATATCAAGTGCCTGTTGAGGTTCGCCCTTCAAGACGTATGGCTTTGGCTATGCGTTGGTTGATAGATGCATCGCGCAAACGAAATGAGAGAAATATGTCAGCCAAGTTAGCTGGCGAGTTGATGGATGCTTTTGAGAGTCGAGGTTCTGCTGCCAAAAAGCGTGAAGACACTCATAGAATGGCGGAAGCGAATAAGGCTTTCTCTCATTATCGCTGGTAGTCAGCGAATTATATTGATGGTTGTATAGTTGTGGCGCGTAAAACTCCAATAGGGTTTTATCGGAATATCGGTATCATGGCTCATATTGATGCGGGTAAGACCACAACTACGGAGAGGATTCTTTATTATACCGGTGTTTCTCACAAAATGGGTGAGGTGCATGATGGTGCTGCCACAATGGATTGGATGGAGCAGGAGCAGGAGCGCGGGATTACGATTACCTCAGCTGCGACTACCTGTTTCTGGGCGGGGATGGAGAATCAGTTTTCCCAGCATCGAATAAATATTATAGATACGCCGGGACATGTAGATTTTACTATCGAAGTTGAGCGGTCATTGCGAGTTTTGGATGGGGCTTGCGCGGTTTTTTGTGCTGTTGGTGGTGTTGAGTCTCAGTCCGAAACAGTTTGGCATCAAGCAACTAAGTATAATGTTCCGAGGCTGGTTTTTGTAAATAAAATGGATCGCGCTGGTGCTGATTTTCTGAGAGTAATTGGGCAGATTAAGACGCGATTAGGTGCTAAACCTGTTCCAATGCAGTTGCCGATTGGTGCAGAGGATGGTTTTGAGGGAGTTGTTGATCTTGTCAAAATGAAAGCCATATATTGGGATGAGGCCAATATGGGGATGACCTTCAAGGAAAAGGCTATTCCAGATGATATGCTTGAGCTTTGTAGTGAGTGGCGGGAACATATGGTTGAAGCTTCTGCGGAGGCAAATGAGGAGCTGCTGGAAAAATACCTTGAAAATGGGGGGTTATCAAATGACGATATTAGGCTGGGAATTCGTTCTAGGACAATAGCGAACCAAATTGTGCCGGCATTTTGCGGTTCGGCCTTTAAAAATAAAGGTGTGCAGGCAATGTTGGATGGGATTATTGAGTATATGCCCGCGCCTGTCGATGTTGATGCTATAAAAGGTCATGTCGAAGATGGTGTGGCTGAAGTGATTCGTCCCGCTGATGATGTTGCTCCTTTTTCTGCATTGGCTTTTAAAATTGCTGCGGATCCTTTTGTTGGAACATTGACGTTTTTTAGAGTTTATTCTGGTGTGCTTAATTCCGGGGATAGTATTTATAACTCAGTAAAAAAGAAAAAAGAGCGTATTGGTCGTATAGTGCAAATGCATGCCAATAGTCGCGAAGAAGTTAGAGAAGTATGCGCTGGAGATATAGCGGCTGCAATCGGTCTCAAGGATGTGACAACAGGTGATACGCTTTGTGATCTCAAAGAGATTATCGTGCTTGAGAAAATGGAGTTTCCTGATCCGGTGATTTCGGTTGCGGTTGAGCCGAAAACAAAAGCAGATCAAGAGAAGATGGGTATTGCATTGGGTAAATTGGCTCAAGAAGACCCCTCTTTTAGAGTGCATACTGATGAAGAATCAGGGCAAATAATTATCTCTGGAATGGGTGAGTTACACCTTGAGATTGTTGTTGATCGCATGAAAAGAGAGTTTAATGTTGATGCTAATGTGGGGGTTCCTCAGGTTGCGTACCGGGAAACTATCAGAAAGACGGTTGAGCAGGAAGGTAAGTTTATAAGGCAGTCTGGTGGGCGCGGACAATATGGGCATGTTTGGTTGCGTATTGAACCGCAAGAAATCGGCGCTGGCTATGAATTTGTTAATGAGGTTGTTGGTGGAGTAGTTCCGAAAGAATTTATACCTGCTGTAGATAAAGGTATCCAAGAGCAGCTGAAGAGTGGTATTCTAGCTGGCTATCCTGTGCTAGATGTGAAGGTGTCTTTGTTTGACGGTTCCTATCACGATGTGGATTCGAATGAAATGGCTTTTAAAATTGCCGGCTCTATGTGTTTCAGGGAGGGGGCAAGGAAAGCGGACCCTATTTTACTTGAGCCGATCATGAAAGTTGAAATTACTACACCTGAAGAATACATGGGTGATGTTGTAGGTGATATTAACAGGCGGCGCGGGATGATTCAGGGGATGGAAGATACTCCATCGGGCAAGGCGCTTAGCTGCGAAGTGCCCTTGGCTGAAATGTTTGGTTATGCTACTGACTTGCGTTCCGCAACACAGGGGCGAGCTACATATAGTATGCAGTTTGAAAAATATAATGAAACGCCTGCACATATTGCGGAAGCGATTATTAAAAAATCTTCATAAAATTGAATATAATTAAAGGTATTAACTCATGGCCAAAGAAAAATTCTCACGTAGTAAGCCGCATGTAAACGTCGGCACCATCGGTCACGTCGATCACGGCAAAACAACTTTAACCGCAGCGTTGACTAAAGTAATGGCTGAGCTCCAAGGTGGCGAAGTTAAAGCTTTTGATCAAATTGATAATGCACCTGAAGAACGTGCGCGTGGTATTACCATCTCCACATCGCATGTTGAATATGAATCGGCTACACGTCATTATGCGCATGTTGACTGCCCAGGTCATGCTGACTATGTGAAAAATATGATTACCGGTGCGGCGCAAATGGATGGTGCTATCTTGGTCTGTTCGGCGGCTGATGGTCCAATGCCTCAAACCAGAGAGCATATTCTGTTATCCAGGC
>Ga0208789_1001216_pt1 | contig 15811 bp, 14 predicted proteins | sample Methanotroph_Enr_FD_187368 | JGI IMG/M metagenome (GOLD analysis project Ga0208789, IMG submission 187368) | Enriched soil microbial communities from Old Woman Creek wetland in Ohio, USA - Methanotroph_Enrichment_5 (SPAdes) (version 2) | ecosystem: Environmental > Terrestrial > Soil > Wetlands...
CTCCCCCTTTTCCCAAAACTACTCTTTATACACAAGTTATAACACAGACTCTCATAAGCTCTGAAGGAGCTGAATTTGAATAACCGTGGGTGCAAGCCCACGGTAAAGCTGACAACAAAAGTGGCAGCCCTGAAAGGGTTGAATCTCCACAATGGAAAGAATGTTTTATCAACATCACTTAGATACTGATTATGTAATATCGGAAACTGTTATTTATTCAACCCCTTCGGGGCTGTTTTTCTGTTCATTACAAGTCCGTGGGTTATCACCCACGGTTATTCATATTTTACTACTTCGTAGAATGGAAAGAACGTTTTCGTTTTCTGTAATTATCATTGCCTCTAAAAGATATGTATAAAGAGTAGTTTCCCCAAAGGGGGGTCTCGGGGGTATTTGTAGTATTGGATCGTTTTTGTACTGTTGAAGTCCAATTGGTCTGAATGAAGGTAAATTCATTGATTATCAATTGATCGCGGACTGTTTTCTTCCAGTTTCATTTTAACCCGTAATCTAAATGATTTCCTGTTCCAAAAATTGAACCAGGCTATTAAGGTCAGGGCTGATTCCTGTCTTTACATAATAACCTGAAACAGCATTTGCGACTAGTAAAGTTTCCAAAAGATCAAAATCGTAAAATCGGGCGAAACAATAACCTGCATTGAAATTATCACCTCCGCCAGTCAGTATTGTTGGTTTGGCAGAGTAAAAAGTATCACATTTTTCGAAAGTAATTCCATCAAACGCCAGTGCATCTCTTGTTCGGTGAATAACTATTTCATCTGGCATACAGGCAAGGAACAGCTTCCGGATAAAATCTTCATCAAAATAATTGTCAGGAAGATCCAGTGCCTTAGCAATGATATCCGCTTCATTCTGGTTCAGGCTAACGATAACTTTGAAAAATTTTCGGAACCTGGATAAAAGGGCGATAGCCTCTCGAATTTCATCATTCGATCTGCGCGAACAATCTGAAAAGTCCGTAAAAAAACAGGGTTTTATTTCTGATGGCAACAGGAATGGCAATATTTCTTCAATAATTCCTTTCCATATTTCAGACGAATTTTCAATCTCGCTCCAGTTGAGCAGGGAAATCAATTGTTTACCTGAAAAGAACTCCCTGATCTGATCGATTCCCAATAGCGCTTTAATTTTATCCCAGTCAAGCTGATTATATGGCCCGGGATCAAACATCATCACCTTTGCATCATCAAACTCAAGTGCTGTTGTTGTAATCGTCTCACCAACAGTAAAAAGCTTGCAGTTTGGAGACATAGATCTGAAAATTGGCAGAATTTCGGGAAGGCCAAACGTTCCTATACAGTCGACCTTTACCCCCAGGTTACCCAGGGCATTGGCCGTAATAACCATATTGCCCCCCATCTTCGATAGTTGAGTACGAAGTTCGATTCCGCAACTCTTGTTTTCGCGACTGCTCAGAAACTCTCCAAAAGAGCGGATATTATTGAAAAAAACGTCATCCCTAACCGCTTGCTTTTCTTTAACTATCCGTACAATATTATCAATACAGCCATCAAAACCAAGAAGGGCATTAATATCCTTCCCTTTCTTCTGCTGAAGCTGAAAAACGATTGAGCGAATCGCATCTTTATTTATATTATCCATATTCAGTTCTCAAAGATTTTGAGCGGCTTCCTTGTCGAGCAGCAGGAAAGCATTGGGATGCAATTTAGCTACTGAAGCAGGAAAATCAGGTGTTATTTCACTATCAATCAAACGTCTGGCAATCTCTGCTTTTCTAGCTCCGTTCAATTGCAAAATCACAGTCTTAGCTTCCATGATTGACTTCAACCCCAAAGAGATTCCCGAGGTAAGTTTTATTTTATCTGTAAAATACTTCTGTCCAACTTTTTTCGTAACATCATCAAGTTTAACTATGTGTGAATAAAGATCAAATGATGTTCCCGGTTCATTCAATCCGAGATGGCCATTCATTCCTACACCTAGTAGAACCATGTCAATAGGGCCATATTTGGCAATGAAATTATCCGTTTTAATACATTCCTGCTCAAGATCAGAGGATTCTCCGTTAAAAAAACAAAGATTTTCGTTAGAAAAATCAATATGATCAAACAAATGTTTTTTTAGAAAAGAGAAACAATTTTCATTGCTCATCTTCCCCAAATTTGTCCATTCGTCTAATCCGACAATTCTACATCTTTTAAAACTGATTTTTCCTGCCTTATTGAGTTCGATCAGATGATTAAATGTTCCTATCGAAGTATCACCTGCAGGAAAACATATTAAAGCATCAGGTTTTTCAGAAATAATAACAGCAATCTGCTCTGCAGTTTTCACCGACAATTCGGAATAATTCGAATAAATTATTTGTTTCACTTCTTCAAAATTAACACTAAAAAATTAAAAGCATTCTCTGATCATTGAGGCTGTCCAAAAACTCTGTGTTCCTCTGTGTATTCTCCGTGTTACTCTGTGTAATTAATTGTTGCACAGAGATTCACAGAGTAGGCACAGAGTTGCACAGAGTGAAAAAACATTGTTTTTCGAGTTTTTAGACAACCTCTTAAAAACCATATTATTACAATATTTCTGTTTAAATTTTCAATTCTCCCCAACCTTTTCGGTATTCTCTTTTGACAAATTGGTTGGCTTGTTCAAAATTTGTTATTCTCATATTTGGGCCATCCCATTTATAGTTAATATAACGGCCTGGGAAAGTATAAGCATCCATTTGCCCGTAAACAGGATCTTTTCGGATTATTTTTTCCCGGATATTAAAACTTCGTAACAATAAATTGCCCATTAATACAGTTTCGGTAAGTGGCCCTGCGTATCCCACGAAAGGGGAAGAGACTTCTGCATTTCCATAGCCGGCAATACAGGCATCCACCCATTGCCACCAATGGCCATCCATATCGCCTTCAACACGGGGATATTTTTTCGGAACATTAATCTCCTTGTTTCGTGCAAGAGGTAAAAGGACTGGATTTCGACCACCCCAACCGCAGGCAGCTTTACCCTTTGTGCCTATAAATAAAGTACTTCCTTCAAAATCGTTTAATCCTGCCGGCCAGTCACCCAATACTTCATTCATATTCACATCAGGATCGATCTCATAGGGACGTTCAGGAGTTATGCCGCCATCCATCCAGTATAAACTCAAATCCTTTCCATTCTTCAGTTTATATTTAAAACGAATTGAACTCGATACCGGACCACTTTCGGGGTAAAGGCCTTCTGTAAAGATGCCGTTATATACTGTACTTGCACTGCCCGAGACTTCTGTTGGATATCCAAGATCAAGCAATTTAAAAGGCGGCCCCATGATGTGGCATCCCATATCACCTAATGCACCGGTTCCAAACCGCCACCAACCGCGCCAGTTGAATGGTACCATATTTTCGATGTAATTTGTTTCCTTGGCTGTACCAAGCCAGAGATCCCATTTAAGTTCTTTTGGCACCGAAGGACGTGCAGCGGGCCAAGGAATTCCTTGCGGCCAGACAGGCCGGTCGGTCCAGCAATAGACTTTCTCAATATCTCCAAGTATGCCTGCTTCAATCCATTCGCGCAAAGTACGCATCCCGTCGCACGAAGCACCCTGATCACCCATCTGGGTAACCACTTTATATTTTTCGGATGCCTGCGTAAGTATCCGGGCTTCGTGAATATCATGGCTCAGTGGTTTTTGAAGGTACAGGTGTTTTTTAAGTTGCATGGCACTTAAACCAACAATAGCATGGTTATGATCCGGTATGGCAACCGAGACAGCGTCAAAGTTTTTAGCCTCTTTATCAAACATTTCGCGCCAGTCGTGATAGAATTTGGCTTTTGGAAATTCTTTTATGCGGGGAGCTGCCTGCCGGTCGTCAACATCACACAGGCAGGATATCACGGTATTTTTTTTAGGCGCTGTAGCGTAATGGTGTATATCGTTTTCTCCTTCACCGCCACATCCAATAGCTGCAATATGTAACTTATCGCTGGGAGGTACATGACCTAAACCACCTACTGTAAAACTTGGAAGAATAGTGAAAGCAGCCGCACTTGAAGCGGCTATTTTCACAAAATTCCGTCTGGAAACATCGCCTGAAGTCGTTGCTTTTTGACTAATTTTATTCATTTTATAAATGGTTAATGCATTAATTAATAATGCTTTGCTTTACTTTGATTTTTTCTTCAAAGGTTTAACTGCAACTTCTTTAAAGAATACGACATCCTTATCCCCATGATTTTGCAATCCAAAATATCCATATTCAGGACGGGGTCCATGATAAGGTTCAAAATCAAATTTACGTTCTGGTACCGGATCACCCTCCTTGAAATCTGTCACTTTCACCCCGTTCAAAACAACAATGGTTCTAAGCCCGTCGAGGGTGATTTCCATTGTATTCCACTCCGGCCCCGGTTTGCCTGTTTTGGCTAACGGTTTTGTCAGTGAATACAACATACCTGTGTAATGATAATCATCCTCATTTGAAAGTTCAGGTTGATTATCAATCTGAACTTCATAGCCATAAAACACAGGCATCCACTCTTCGTAAGGTTCAATCGGAATCCGGATAAAAACTCCCGAGTTACTGTTTGTATCACGCATCCTGAAAACCACCCTGAGAGTACAGTTTCCAAACTTTTCACCGGTCCAATAGAGCAATCCCATTCCGCCATGAGACTTAATAAAACCATCTTCCACATACTGAGATCCGGGACCAACATGCTTCCAGCCAGTCAGATCTTTCCCATTAAATAATTGCCTCCATTGTCCGCCAGTCTCAGTTTGCTGCAAAGAAGATTTATTTTCTCCTGCAATTTTACTTTGAGTCTTACCTACCTTGGAAATAGCCTGACCTTGGGTAATAGATGAGAATAAAACTATACCCAAAATTAAAAATGATGTGATCGTTTTTTTCATTATAATGATTTTTAAGTGACTTGCGAAATGTCAATAATTCTTATTTCTGATTTACGTAAATTCGAATTCTGACTTTTCGGAGTGCTCACAATTATACTTTCAAATTTAATTCATTTATTTATTATTGTTGCATTCTGAACAATTGGCTTTGCCCAGTAGCTTACACTCAGAATATAAGCTAATGGTAAATACAAAATCATCATTCCAAACTGTAATCCGATCAGGTCTTTTAACTTTCCAATCAGCAGGGAGAATACAGCACCTCCTGCAATTGCTGTACATAAGATTCCTGCAAATGAACCGTGAAACTTTAAAACACTGTTTAGCGCAAGTGAAAAAATGATGGCATACATCACCGATAAGCAAAACCCGAGGGCCGGAAATGCAAACAGGGCAAATTCAGCTTTACCAAAAAGTGCCATTGTCAATGCAGCAAATGCCGCAACAGTAAAGATGCGTAACACAACTTTGCTGTCCATCACCTTTAATAAGCCCATTCCAAGGACGCAACCCACAGTCATCATTCCCCAGAACAAACCCACAGTCCCTGCACCTTCGATTTCAGGCTTAAAACCATGGTAGGTACGCAAAAATTCAGAAATCCAATTTGCAATACCCTGTTCTGTACCAACATAGGCAAAAATCCCAAGAAAAAAAAGTATAACTGGTTTTTGTTTGAATAACTCAATATGTGTTTGCCACGCACCAACAATTTCATCCTCCTTGCGTATTACTTTAGGAAAACGCACAAAAAGAATAATCATCACCATAAGAAAACTGACAAAAGCAAAAATCCAATATATTGAAACCCAAGGTAATTGATGAGGTGTCAGATACGAAATAAAAGTTAAAAAGAATCCATCATTTGGCTGTGGATCGCGTAGATGAGTAACAAGATACGAGTATACAAATGGACTCACAAAGGAGGCCGCTCCGAAAACCAATTGAGCAAAAACTGAATTAAACGCAAAATGCTCCTCTCCTCCCGCTACTCTTAACAATGGGTATATGGCAACCTGCAAAAGTGCCATCCCGCAACCAATTAGAAATAGTGAACCCAGGAAAACAGGAAAGACAGGAAATACGGAGAATAACAATGCTCCTGAAAACGCAAGAATCCATGCAACAACGAGACTTATTTTTTCATCAAATTTCTGTATAATCATTCCGGATGGAATTGACATTAAGGCATAAGCAATAAAAAATGAAAACGGCAATAAACCCGTCATTGTTCCACTCAAAGAAAAGCTATCGGTGACATTGGGATTGATCGACCCCAAAATATTAGTAAGAAAAGAAATGGCAAAGAAAATAAGAAAAATAAGGACAATTATATAATTGTTACGTTTCATAAGTTGCTTTTTTATTAAATATTAAACCGCATTCACCGCAAGAACATCCACTCCCAAACTCTTAATTTTATCAAGCATATCGGGTGGAATGCCGCTATCCGTTATTAACATATCTATTTCGGTAAGTGGAGCATCACTGTAATATCAATCTTTTTGGGAAGTCGTTTAGCCAATTCCATAATGGTTGTACCGGTGTCAAGCAAAATTGTTTCACCCTCCACTATTAGGTTAGCAGCCGCAGTTCCAATCGCTTCTTTAAGTTTAATATTTTGTTTGTACCGGTCGTATATTGATAAATCCGTATTTATCAGGCTTTGTTTCATTGCCCCACCACGTGATCTCAATCTTTTTCAAAATAAACATAGAAAATAAATCAATATTGACTTTTTGTATAATAAATAATTTAAAGATTGTTATAAATAACTACGCCTCAAAGATTAGGATAACCTTTTAGGCGTAGTAGTAAAGAAATATTATATTAAAGTTCTATAAATTAATCCTTTTCCCGGCCCATTCTATGGCATAGAAAAGGTGTTGCTGAATTGTTTCATTTTCGAATGAACTATCACCATGACCGAAAACGGTGTAGAATGAACGGGCTCCTTCGAATTCGTGGTACCAGATTACAGGATGATCACCCATTTTCCAGGTGTCGTCTTTTGGCAGTTTTTTAATCGAGGATTCATCAAGTGTGGCCAGGACCGTCACTTTTCCCCTGGGATTTTCTTTATAGGAGTACCACTCGTCTTCAATTGTAAAGGTTTTCATTCCGACAAAAGGTTTCATGGCAGGATGGTTGGTATTCTCGATATTAATGGTTGCCAGCTGGTAAGGCGGATGAGTTTTGAAGAAAGCGCCGTTTAGTTCGCCGTACCATTTCCAGTCGTATTCGCAATCGGCAGAGGCATGAATACCAACAAATCCTTTACCGCTTTTAATAAAGGCGGCGAATGCTTTCTCCTGTGGCTCATCAAATACCTTCATCGTTGTATTAAGAAATACGCATACATCAAATCTGGCCAGAAAATCGTCAGTAAATAAAGTTGCATCCTCGGTGGATGTGACGATCCACCCTTTTTGCTGGGCAAGCGTTGTGATTGCTTTTATTCCCGAAGGAATGGAGGTGTGGCGGAAGCCGGCAGTTTTCGAAAAGACAAGAACATTCAATTTCTTTGGTTCAGCCGCTTTTTTATCCTGTTGTGCCATAACACCCAGCGAAACAGCCAATGCCAAAAACAGCATCAATACTTTTTTCATTTCAGGTAAATTTTAAGTGATTTAATAATGTCGAAAGTAGATAAAAAAAGGCGAACCTTTTTCAGGGATCGCCTTTTTAATAGACAATATTAAAATTAATACAAGAAACTAAGCAATACACCGGCTGCCACCGCACTACCGATTACACCGGCAACGTTTGGACCCATGGCATGCATCAGCAAATGGTTGGTTTTATCGTATGACAGACCAACAACCTGCGAAACACGTGCGCTGGCCGGAACGGCTGATACTCCTGCATTACCAATCAACGGATTGACCTTATTCCCCTCCTTAAGAAAGAGATTGAGTATTTTAACAAAACCGACTCCGCCGATTGTGGCGATTGCGAATGCTACTGCACCCAGGAAAAATATTCCTACAGATTTTACCGTAAGAAAATTTGAAGCCTGGGTAGAAGCACCAACCGTTAGACCAATTAAAATGGTAACAATGTCAATCATCGGCCCTTTGGCAGTATCGGCCAACCTTTTAGTCACCGTACTCTCTTTCAAAAGGTTACCAAGAAACAACATGGCAAGAAGTGGAAGGCCAGCCGGTACAAGGAAGCAGGTTAACAACAGACCAGCAATCGGAAAGATTATTTTTTCTCTTTTTGAAACGGCACGTGGTGGTTTCATCCTAATCACACGCTCCTTTTTGGTCGTTAACAACTTCATAAACGGAGGTTGAATCAACGGGACCATAGCCATATATGAATAAGCAGATACGGCAATTGCACCCATTAATTCAGGAGCAAGCCTCGAAGAAAGGAAGATTGCCGTTGGACCGTCAGCGCCACCGATAATTGCTATGGCCCCGGCCTCGGAAGGCGAGAAACCAAGGTAAAGAGCAATACCATAAGCTCCAAAAATGCCTAATTGGGCTGCAGCTCCGATAAGCATGAGTTTCGGATTTGAAATAAGTGCCGAAAAGTCGGTCATAGCGCCGATGCCAAGGAAGATCAATGGAGGATAAACCCCTTTAAGTACTCCAAAATAGAGGTAGTTTAAAACACTCCCCGATTCGTAAATGCCGATTTCTGAGCCAGGACGAAAAGCAATGTTCCCGACTAAAATTCCAAAACCAATCGGGATAAGTAACATAGGCTCATATTCCTTGGAAATTGCAAGGTAGATAAACGCCAAGCCAATCAGTATCATAATTATATGGCCAATTGTCAAATTTGCAAAGGCCGTATACTCAATAAACTGACCAAGATGGTCAATAACAAAATTAAGAAAACTTGTATTTTCCATGTTATTCTCCAATCACAATTAGTATATCACCTTCCATAACTGCATCCCCTTTGTTTTTGGCAATGGAAACAATTGTTCCTGCTTTATCAGCCTCGATATTATTTTCCATTTTCATGGCTTCTAAAACAAGCACCCGCTGCCCTATTTTCACAACATCCCCTACTTTTACAAAAAGATCAAGGATTACTCCGGGTAGCGGTGATTTAATCGTTCCTGCACCCTTTGGACTGGAAGGACTGGCAGTTTTGGCTGTTGAAGGATGGGTATCTGTAGATGGAACTGATACACTACGCATAAGTTTAGGTGTTTTGACTGGTTGCATGGACTTGTCGACTTCGACATTGTATTTTGTACCATTAATTTCAACTTCGGCAATATTGTCCTCGAGATTTAATATCTCGGCATCGTATCGATTGCCATTTATTGTAAATTTAAATTTTTTCATTTTCAGACCGATTTATCGTGGTGATTTTCTTAATCCATAAATTTTTGAACTCCAGGGAGAATAGGTACGTGACACCTTGGTCATTGTAATCACAGGATCTTCCTGGTCATGCAACTCATTTCCATATAAAAACAACGCCATTGCTATTGCAGCATTGACTTCGCCGGATAACCCCTCCTTTTCCAAACCAGGGGAAGTGACCTTAATTAAACTGGCCGCTTTTCTGGCATCTTTAGTCATTATAAATCCAAGCCCTTTGAAGAATAAAAACAATAATGCGAGGGCACAAAAAACAACAGACATTGCAATAAGTGCCATTCCAATTCCACTCGGATCATATTTCACAAATTTATCGGCTTCTGAAATCTTCGGCTTTGTATCATTATTAGCTTTAGGGGTTGATTTTTCAAGAAATGCCCATTGCGCTCCACCATCAACCAGACGTCCATAGGTAATATCGGTTGGTTGCGATGATTTGATGGTCAGACTATCCACTAAAGTTTGCCCGTTTGAATCGAACAAACAGATAGTTTTTGATTCCGCCAGTTTGAAATTTAAATGCAGAATTCCCCTGTCAGGTTGATTATCAGCCCAAAATACAATATAACTTTTTTGCGGAATCATCGTTATCGGCTGACCCTTGGGAATAAAGTATTTCTTTGGGTTCTTTATATCATCCGTCAGGTAAAGCCCTCCGATATCCACCGTATTATGGGCAGAATTGTAAATTTCAATCCAGGGGCTGTGATCCCCAAAATCATCGACGTAATTGGAATCATTATGAACAAGAATTTCATTAATGCGCAAATCTCTGGAACTTTGAGCACTAACGTTCCTGATCCCAATACATAGTAAGACGAGCACAATCAGCTTTAAAATACTTAATTTATTTTTTAGCATATCTGATCGAAATTATAACGGGAGGTTTGAATGTTTCTTGGCCGGCATTGAATCCTTTTTAGTAGCAAGCGATTGTAGCGCCCTGATAATGCGGAACCTGGTATTGCGGGGCTCAATGACATCATCAATATAACCATACCTGGCTGCATTATAAGGATTTGCAAATTCTTTTTTATAGTCAGCTTCTGCCTGGGCAATATATTCAGCACGGGCAGCATCATCCGGTAAAGCTTTAATATGTTTACTCCGCAACACTTCGATTGCCCCTTTTGGACCCATTACCGCTATTTCCGCCTGAGGCCATGCATAATTAATGTCACCACGTAAATGTTTTGAACTCATCACACAGTAAGCGCCACCGTAAGCTTTGCGTAGAATTACCGTAATTTTAGGGACAGTTGCTTCACCATAGGCATACAATAACTTAGCCCCATGAATGATGATACCGCCATACTCCTGGGCAGTACCAGGCAGGAATCCGGGAACATCTTCGAGTGTAACGAGCGGTACATTGAATGCATCGCAAAAGCGAATAAAACGTGCTGCTTTTCTGGAAGCATTTATATCCAAAACACCGGCCAGGTAAGCAGGCTGATTGGCAACAAGGCCAACAGGCATACCGTTGAACCGGGCGAATCCTACAACGATATTTTGTGCATAATTCCGGTGAACTTCCAAAAATTCGGAATTGTCCACGATTGAATGGATCACATCTTTAACATCGTAGGGTTTATTTGGATTTTCGGGAATGATATCGTTCAGATTATCATCCAGGCGATCAATCGGATCATCGCAACGTGCAATTGGCGGATCTTCGAGGTTATTTTGAGGCAGGTAAGAGAGTAATTTTCGAATCAGCAACAATCCTTCTTCCTCAGAGTCGGAAACAAAATGGGTAACTCCTGATTTTGTACCATGAACGACAGCACCACCCAATTGTTCGTCGGTTACAACTTCTCCTGTAACTGTCTTAACTACCTTAGGACCTGTTACAAACATGTAGCTGGTATCTTTACTCATCACAATAAAGTCGGTCAATGCCGGAGAATAAACGGCACCACCGGCACAAGGTCCAAAAATGGCAGAGATTTGTGGAATCACACCGGAAGCCATGATGTTACGCTGGAAAATCTCAGCATAACCGGCCAAAGCTGTGACACCTTCCTGAATACGGGCGCCGCCCGAATCGTTGATGCCAATACATGGAGCGCCAACTTTCATGGCCATATCCATTACTTTACAGATCTTCTGTGCATAGGTTTCAGAAAGTGATCCTCCGAATACAGTGAAATCCTGGGAGAAGATAAATATTGTGCGACCATCAATTGTGCCACGTCCGGTAACCACTCCGTCGCTCAGAAATTTAGTTTTCTCCATACCGAAATTAGTACAGCGGTGGGTTACGAACATATCGAATTCTTCGAAGCTTCCTTCATCAAGAAAAAGGTCGATGCGTTCGCGTGCGGTTAGTTTACCTTTGGTGTGTTGAGCTTCGATTCGTTTCGCCCCGCCACCCAGTTTGGCCTCCGCACGAAGGTCAATCAATTTATTGATTTTATCCTGATTGCTCATCGTACTATTAATTATTTATTTAGCTGAAATTTATTTGCTGCAAAGTTCAGTAAGCACCCCTAAGGTTGATTTTGGATGTAAAAACCCGATTGTCAAACCTTCCGCCCCTTTTCTTCCTTGTTTATCAATTAGTTGGATACCAGCATCATTTGCCTGTTGAAGGGCACTGTTCACATCATCAACTGCAAAGGCAATATGATGAACTCCGGGACCTTTTTTCTCAAGAAATTTACCAATCGGACCCTCAGGATCTGTTGATTCCAACAATTCAATTTTGGTTTCGCCTACTTTAAAAAAAGCGGTTTTCACCTTTTGATCCGCAATCACTTCAGTCGCATAACATTTGGTTCCCAGGAGTGTTTCGTAATAGGGAATTGCTGTTTCAAGACTTGCTACTGCAATACCAATGTGCTCAATATGTGATACATTCATATTTAAAAATTTTATATAATGATTTGTTTATAACGTTTAAAGGCAGGAAAAACCCTGCCTTTAAACGTAGAATTATTTTGATACGGGTACAAAGTGGTAATGCGAACCAAATCGATCGAAAGCTGCCTTATCCAGCATTTCGCGATGATTTGGATGGGATATCGAAATGAGCAATTTGGAGCGCTCCTGTAATGTCTTTCCATAAAGATTTACAGCACCAAACTCAGTTACGACCCAATGAATATTAGCGCGGGTTGACACAACCCCTGATCCTTCGATGAGTGTCGGGCTGATTTTCGAAAATCCTTTTGCTGTTACTGATGGCATCGCGATAATAGGTCTTCCCCGGAAAGAGTGACCTGCACCGCGAATAAAGTCGATCTGACCGCCAACTCCGGAATAGAATTTTATCCCGATTGAATCGGCACAAACCTGACCAGTTAAATCAATTGCCAGGGCAGAATTGATCGCTGTTACCCGGTCGAGTTTGCGAATTACTGCAACATTGTTGGTATGACCAACATCCATCATGGCAACCAACGGATTATCGTCAACAAAATCATATAATTCTTTTGTTCCCATCAGGAAAGATGCAACCATCTTTCCTTTATCAATATTTTTCATACTGCCCGTTATAACCCCCTTTTCAACAAGTGGTAGAATGCCGTCGGCAAACATTTCGGTATGAACACCCAAATTTTTATGATTTCCAAGTTGAGCGAGAACAGCATTGGGGATACCTCCGATTCCCATCTGCAAACAAGCACCATCTTCAATCAATGCCGCAGCATTCTTGCCAATGGCAATGTCCGTTTCGGTCAATGGTTCAAGTTTGTGAGCATAAAGCGGAGCATCGTCTTCAACAAAAATGTCTATCTGATCAAGCCTGATCATTGCATCACCCCAGGCCCGGGGTACATTTGGATTTACCAATGCGATCACTACATCAGCACATTCAACTGCTGCAAGTGTGGCATCAACAGAAGTTCCAAGAGAAACATATCCATGTTTGTCAGGCATACTGACCATAATTAATGCCACGTTTACTTTTAGATAGCCTTCACGGATTAATTTTTGAGTTTCGCTCAGGAAAACCGGAATATAATCGGCATAACCAGCCTGAGTTTGTTGGCGAAGATTTGCCCCTACAAAAAATTGTTGTGTATCGAATATTCCTTCGAATTCAGGATTAGCATATTCAATATTTCCTTCAATATGAAGGTGTTGAATTTTTACATCATAAAGTTCTCCGGCGCGTCCGCGTTCAACCATTGCTTTGATTAACCGGTGTGGAGTAACAGCTACACTACTTAAATGAACGCGGTCACCCGATTTAATAACTTTTACCGCATCCTCCGCAGTAACATATCTAACTTGTTTCATATGATAAATCAACTAATTATAAAATTGCCGCAAAGGTAAAAATTTATACTTTGGAGAAAAAGAAAATAGCAGTAAAAAAGGTTTTATTTAAAAAATCGAACAATTAGTTTGAAACTTTCGAAAATTGGACAATCAGTCATAATTTATGTGTAAATAAATTGTTTTTTAGTCCCGATCAATCGTGGGAACCTTCATTCCGCCAGCTGGCGGATCATCTTCTATGGCGAGCTTTCGCTCATGAGTCCCCCCGATTTTAGAATCAAACTTTAAAACAGATAATTTTTGAATTTAGTTATATAGTAGGTTTCCAGGCGTTTATAGTTTGAATTTAATCCTGGATAAACATTACATAGACTGTCCTGTCCTGGATTGCCCCGATTTATCGGGGGTTTGCCGGGTGATTTGCGGAGGATATTTCAGAAAAACCAATCAACCGTCAGACGAATTATTCAGCTTTGTGCGGAAAACACTGAAAAAGCCAGATTCATCCATTTATTTTGAACTTAACCAAACATTCATCTGTTTATAATCTGTATTTTTATCCCGCAGGTAACGGGCATAGCATGCTCCCGCTATAATGGGAGAACTTGTCATCCTTTAATGGGAGAACTTGTCATCCGTTAATGGGAAAACTTGTCATCCGTTCAATTTACGGATTATCCTGTTGTAGTGCTAACATACACATAAGGGAGACTATGGCTCGTTATATGTATACTTTATAAATTAAGCGAAATAAATGACCAAATTTGATCTGGCCGTAATCGGGAGCGGTCCCGGAGGCTTTGCTGCCACAATGAGAGCAGTGGATTTTGGAAAAAATGTGTGCCTGATTGAGGCGGGGCATATCGGGGGAACAGGAATCATGAATGGGCCGCTAACCTCAAAAACAATGTGGGAACTCTCTGTTGACTATTCGGTAGCAGCAGCTATTGACCGTGGTTACCGTGCTTCGGGGTTACAGGTCGATTATAACATGGTGAAAAAAACGGTCATAACAGCGGCCAAAACCAAGCAGTATCAAATGCTGTCGCAAATCGAAACATTCTCTACAAAAAGTGATGATTCAGGCACAATTACCTACAAACGCGGCTTCGCTAAATTTCTCAACCGAACAACTCTTCAGATTGATGGCGAAAATGGTACGGAAATAATTGAAGCAGAATATATTATTATTGCAACAGGATCGAAGCCACGCGTAATCCCCGAATTACCTGTGGATCAAAAACTAATCTTCGATTCGGACGGACTACTCAACCTGGATAGATTCCCCGAACGGATGATGATCCTTGGATCGGGCATAATCGGCTGCGAATTTGCAGCGATTTTTTCGAACTTCCGGCAGACTGAAGTGCATTTACTTGACAGAATGCATCGTGTAATCCCCTTTGAAGATGATGATGTGAGTGATTTTGTTTCGGATAATCTTGAGAAAAACGGTGTAATTATTCACCATACTGCAACACTTCGTACCGTGAGAAAAGAAAAAGATCACCTGGAAGTGGTGCTTGATTACGATGACGGACATAGCCAGGTAGTGGAAGTTGACATACTTCTTGTTTCAATAGGCCGGGATGCAAATACCAGGGATCTTGGTCTCGAAAATGTTGCTATTCAACCCAACGTAAAGGGATATCTCCATATCAACGAGGAGTGTGCCATCGGCGATTTTCAGAAATGCAATATTTTCGCCGCGGGTGATGTTACAGGACAAAAAGCGCTTTACGGCGTCGCCGAAGAGCAGGGCCGGTTCATTGTAGAGGCGATCTTCGGCAAGGGAACCTACCGGCTCGATTATTCCTATATGCCAACGCTGATGTTCTTTAAACCCGAACTGGCTTCAGTCGGAGCCAACGAAAAGACCTTACGCGAAAAAAGGATACCTTATAAAGCGGCCTATTATTCCAATGAACTCGTGAACCGTGCAATCGCGATGCGAAGTACAAATGGATTCGTGAAGATTATAGTGAGCAACGACGGCTCGGAAAAAATTCTTGGAATGCGGGCCGCCGGTCCCCAGGCTTCGGCATTTATTGTATCGATCGCCTACCTGATCAATTCAGATATCCGGTTGCACGACGTTCTACAGAGCATTCATCCCCATCCCAGTGTGACAGAAGGTATCCAGGAATGTATCCGAATAATTTACAACCAATCTATCTTTAAACCAAAAGCTTTTCCATCGCTGATTAAAGTAACTGAATGGAAACCGGAGTAAATATGGTTCTATGACGAATTGTGTGGGTAAATTTTGTAAACCGCTTTCAAATGGTTTATTCAATAAACAGCTGGCTTTTGGCAACTTGTCGCTGGCATGATAGTGCTA
>Ga0208789_1001217_pt1 | contig 15803 bp, 11 predicted proteins | sample Methanotroph_Enr_FD_187368 | JGI IMG/M metagenome (GOLD analysis project Ga0208789, IMG submission 187368) | Enriched soil microbial communities from Old Woman Creek wetland in Ohio, USA - Methanotroph_Enrichment_5 (SPAdes) (version 2) | ecosystem: Environmental > Terrestrial > Soil > Wetlands...
GACGTCCGAAATCTTCATGAAAACCATGTAAGATTTTTGTAATATTAAATATTGGAGTTAGGTAGACCTTGCTGGACTTTTGGCGCTGACGATTATTTTCATAAAGGAAGTAAGTCACTTTATATTCTTAGAATCAAACAATCAGGCCTGTTAGCAAGGGTAAAGAAAATATAGCTGAATAATACCAGGAAAACGCACATCTATTAAAATGAATTAAAAAGCTGCGGACTAAATACAAAAAACTGTGTAACTTGACAACAACAAAAAGTTATGTGAATATTAACTTTAAAACTTTAACCATGAAAAGAAAATTCTATTTGAGCCTTTTATTCATTTGCTTGATAGGAATTAATAACAGTTGCCAAAATGAAATAATAAAAGCATTCGAATCAATTGGCAAATTAAAAATGGTTCAAAAGCGGATTGATGGACAGACATTTCTTGATTTCGCCAAGAAAGATAAGAATGATTTCTATGTAGGACAAAATGGATATTTATGTGTAACACATAATCCGGGTTGTGGATGGTGGGGTAATTCTGGTAAAGATATTTTCTTTGGACCGAATACCCCGCTATCACTACTTTGCAAGATTGATAGAGTTGAATTTACTTATTATTGGCCATGTGATATACCAAGCATGACCTCAAGGGGTACCCTTGCTGGAACGAATTCATACGGTGCGGAAGTCACTCCCAATGGGGCCGTGCCATGTACGGTTGATTGGAGGAATACTTGTTGGTCTGTTTTTGGCGGGAGAAATCTCTTTTACGTAATAAGTTTTATTATTACTATGCCTGAAGGATTAGATATAGGCGTGCCTGTTTATGATGTTAACAGCCCTTTTCCTTCTTGTGCACCTGCAGGATACTGTAATATGACAAATACACCTCCCCAAACAGATTCTTTGCTTGCATCAGGGTTTGACGGTAGTGTACGATATTGTAATCCAACAAATAGCGTTGCCAATGGAAGTTTACATATTGAGGGAAAGTTGGTTACTCCCTTACCAAAAGCTCAAGGAGCTAGCATTATGAATGAAGATATTCCAGTTAGTTTTTCGCCTTCTGGCGGTGGCGTCCCCTCAAGCTCAGGGTTTAAAACAAAATATATTTATAAGCAGGGGACATGGCAGTTTACAAAAATCCAGATTACAGGACTAACAGGTCAATTACCAGGTTCTTTATCTTTTAATTTACCTGGTATTGGTCCTGGAACTCCAATATTTGATTTTACAACTAATAATAAGTGCAATAGGTAGAATAGGTTTCGTAGTTAAGTAAAAAGGGGTGTAGGAAATCTTTTTGTTTCCGTGTTTGTATATAGGCTGAAGATTTAACTTCAATCTTTATCCCATTCATTGTTTCAAGATCATAGGAATCCCAACTAATGCGTGGTTTCTTATCAATACCACAGGCCATGGAAACCAGGTATTCGGCGAGCGCACCTCTTATGGTATTGCCAACCAGATAAAAGTATGCCCATTGCCAAAAGTTAAGTAAAGTGTGACCTGAGACATTGCAAATTGTTTTCTTCTGATTCTTCTTTCTGTGTAAATTCAATTATAGCTAAATCCATCATTAACAGAATTTTATTACAAATTTAGAAGTAATACTTTAAAAACCAAAAACATTGAACATTGATTTAATGCGAGTGCACGCGTTGCACGCACGCGCCCAGAGATGGAGGGGAAATATACCGACATACGTTAAAAACGCGCGGCAGCGGGAGTTATACCGACACGCGTTGCAAACACGCCAGCGAGAGAGACCCGAATATTAAACAGATAATATTGATTCAAGAGAAGTAGCCCAGGACTGGATGGCTTTCCAGTTGCGGTGATCGCCTTGTTTAAAGAACCCGAACAAAATGCTGATCCGGTACAAAAGCCTATCTTTAAAGGATGGTACTTTATCCAGGTATAATTCGCCGGCAAACAGTGCTTCACTTACCGGAGTAACCATCGCTCTTACAGGATCGAGCCATCGGGCTACTTCGGGCCGGTATTTTTCAGCCTGAGCCATGGACAGAGTAATGCAAACCAGGAAAACAGCCACGGGTTTACTTTTGAGAATAGCTTTGTTTTTCTCCATAAACTGAATGGCTTCGGGAAGCCACTTTTTATCCTGTATGGCACTGCCAGCAATTACAGCCTTGTATTCTGCAAGGTTAGTGACTTCGTTCATTGGAAGAACCCGGACAGGGATTCCTTTTACAGAAAATGACTGAGCTATTGCTTCAGCCACTCCTTTTGTGGAACCGGTACGGCTGGCATAAGTTATCAAGATTGGCTCTGGCATGTAGAGGCTGATTAAGACAATAACAAAGTTATCAGAATTAGATATATAGAGATAAAAACTGTAGATAAATTATTAAAATAGGGAAGTTCGCTAATAACAGGCCTTAGTTGGTTGACTTATCGCACTCGCTTACGCGTTACAAACGTGCAGCAGGGGAGATAATTTGAAAATTTGAAGATGTGGGGATGGGGAAAAATTTTACCGACACGCGTTAGAATCGCGCCAGCGAGAGAAACACGCCAGAATAGATAGAAAGCATGTAATGGCATTTAATGTATAAAATAGTATTAATCCTTGATACAACGCACAGATAGACCTGAAATCCAGTTGTCTGTGCCTCTACCAAGATTACCAGAAAGATTATCAAGAACCCTATTATATGACAGTGGTTCTGGGTGTGGCATCATTGGAGACAATCCTGTTGATATGTATTCTGTTGACGACCACCAATAGCCAACTTCATTCATTTCGGCGAAAAACAAACCAGCACTACAAAGACCGCCAGGCAGAGCTGTATAGCCGGTTTCATTAGTAGCTCCAGTGTTAGGGCTTAGCCAATGCGTTGTACCAGTCTCTTTTAGTTTGCCACCTGCAACAAAACTTTCGATTGCCTCATAATTTGCTGAAGCATCGAGAAACAAAGCTAATGTGTGCCATTCGGCATCAGTAGGCACATGCCAGCCCGTTGGACACAATTTACCAGTATTTACAGCATAAAAATTATACAAAGCGCCATAAGTTGCAACATAGGAAACAGAATCGTTATTATACCAGTATAAAGCCGGCAAATATGCAGGAGGATAGCCGCCTTCAATAGGAGCAAAAGGGATAGTTGTGCCATCATTAAATTTAGTGGTTTTAAGATTTTCAACCATCCAACATTGAGTGCCAATTTGCACTGTATGATAAGAATTACCATCAATATCAGTTACAATATTGCCACAAGCCGGACATTTAAGTGTTCCTTCAATCCATAAATCAATAAATCCTCCTGGTTTTCCTCTAAGCTCAACTTCTAATACAGAAAATTCAGTTAATCCAGTAAGCGTTTTTGACAGAGATACTTTTTTTTGTGAAAAGTTGGATGGATTAAAAATTTCCTTGCCATCAATCTTTATTACAGCACTTGAGACTAAGTTATTTTTCCCATCTCCGTTTTGGATAAAAAGCGTGAAATTTTCTTCAAATTTCAATAAGTCCTTACTACCAATCTGTTTTCTGATAACCACGGGAGCGGCAGTTCCTCTTGTGAATTTTTCGTGACCATAATAGATCGCTGTTGAATCACTTTTAAGGTTTACTAAAGATGAATTATTCAACGTACTTTTGCCAATATTTTGATCATCCTGTTTCAAAATATTATCTTTTTTACAGGAAGTTGAGGCCACAACCAAAATAAAAGTCACCAGGAAAACCGAGATTAAAAATGATCTCTCTTTCGAAAACAGATAAAGTTTATTTTTCATGGGAATTAAGATTTGCGGGTTAAACATATAAGAAACCATATCATGGTTATGGTATGTAAATATAATTAAAAATCACTAATTTGGTATTGTAAATCTTAATTTATTTGAATGTATTTAGTTGAATTTAAACCTTATAATGCCGAGAAATCAAATTTTATACCGTTTGCTAATTATTATACTATTGTACGATTCAGCTGTTAAAACTATTATGTAAGATTTTGTCCTTACATTTTTTCCTTGATGAAACAGATTGTTCTAAGCACTACTGCCTGACGTTTTTAGCAATAGAACAGCGAAAGTTAAACCGGGAATGGAATTTGAAAAACCAAGTGTTACAAACGCACCAGCAGAGTTACAAACGCCAGCGAGGGAATGGAGGGAAATTATACCGCCACACATTGCAAACGCCAACGAAGGAAATAATCTGAAAATTTGAAGATGTGGGGATGGGGGAAAATTATACCGACACGCGTTACAAACGCGCCAGTGAAGGAAAATTTGAAAATTTGAAAATTTGAAAATGTGTCGGTGGAGGGAAATTATACCCACACGCGATACAAAAGCAAGCCAGCGGAGGAAAATGAGATAATTTGAAAATTTGAAAATGTGGGGATGGAGGGAAATTATACCGACTTTCTTGTAAACGCGCCAGCGAAGAGACTTTCTCCGCTCATGTGCTATTAAACATTAATTGTCCCACTATTTTGAATCTTTCGGATGACAAAGAAATCAACAAATTTTCAATTTATCCAAATCCGTTAAAGGATTATCTTTCCATTCAATTTCCCAAAAGTCGATCCATTAAAAAGGTAGTTATAGTGGATATAGCTGGTAAAAAGATTTTTGAGCAAACAAAAAATATTTCACAGGTAAATGTTAGTCGTTTAAAGACTGGGATTTATATAATTCTGATTTATTCCGGGAGTAAAAATTATCATTATAAATTTATTAAGAACAATTTTCGGGTATTCCAGTCAGTTTTTTTAAAGCCGTAATAGTACAATATGTATTGTCCACCCCAATATTCCATGTGTAACCCTCATTGCTTCTCCCGTAACCCATCCGTAACCCATCCGTAACCTATTCATGACCCATCCGTAAATCTTCTGTCACTTTCACCCCATTTTCCGGTTCCGAAAAAACCATTTTGAACCCATCACATGTCCAAAATTGCCAAATATGCTATTTTTAAACACCAGTTTTGAAGAAAATGCATATAATTTTCATTGAAAAAACAGTCGTTTTATATACAATAAAATAACAAAAACACATGTTTTTATCCATAATAATATACATTTAAACCTTCTGTAATCCTCGTCCACCAATTGATACAGCGCTTTTTATGCAAATTATTGTATTTTTATCATTATTTTCCAAATATTAAAATTTCTCGTTTTTGTTTAAGCATAAATCATATATTGTCGCTTAAAAAATAAAATTAACTTTACTCTTTATTCCGGATTTACTATTGCACACTTTTTTTATGCCAAATCAAAACCCTGAACAAATCGCACGTGACCATATCGACAAGCAATTGACGGCTTGTGGCTGGATTATCCAGGGAATTAAACAGGTAAATTTACATGTAGGTATTGGTGTTGCGGTGAAAGAATACCGCACCGATGTCGGGCCTGCCGATTATGTTTTGTTTGTGGATGGCAAACCTTGCGGTGTAATTGAAGCGAAACGCGAGGAAGAAGGCCATAAATTAAATGAGCATGAAGACCAGACAGAAGGCTATGCAGTAGCCAAACTGAAACACCTGGATAATGAGCCTTTGCCGTATGTTTATATCAGCACCGGCGAAGTAACCCGGTTTATTGATTTTACCGATCCCAAACCAAGAGCCAGGGATGTATTTAGTTTTCACCGGCCCGAAACATTACGCGATTGGCGTAAAAAAGACAAATCACTCCGTAAACGATTACACGATTTACCAGCTTTACAAATCCAGGGATTACGGGAATGCCAGGTGAATGCCATCAATAAACTTGAAATTTCATTTAAGGAAAACCGGCCGCGGGCATTGATCCAAATGGCTACCGGTTCAGGAAAGACATTTACGGCCATTACCGCCGTTTACCGCTTGCTGAAATTTGCAAAAGCAAAACGTGTTTTATTCCTTGTCGATACACGGAACCTAGGCGAACAGGCTGAACAGGAATTTATGTCGTTTGTGCCGAACGATGACAACCGCAAGTTTACTGAATTGTATAGCGTTCAGCGGTTAAAATCGAGTTATGTAGCCACTGACAGCCAGGTTTGCATCAGCACTATTCAGCGGTTGTATGCCATCCTCAAAGGATCAGAACTTGACGAACAATTAGAAGAAGAAAACCCGAACGAACGCAAATACCAGCCCAAAGAAATTCCGCCGGTTGAATACGATCCCAAAATGCCGGTTGAGTTTTTCGATTTTATCGTTATCGACGAATGCCACCGCAGCATTTACAATCTCTGGAAACAGGTGCTGGAATATTACGATGCATTCGAAATTGGATTAACTGCCACTCCCGATAAACGCACCATCGGCTATTTCGACCAGAACCTGGTTAGCGAATATTCGCACGAAATGGCCGTTGCCGATGGCGTAAATGTGGGTTACAATGTGTTTACTATCGATACCAAAGTAACCAAGCAAGGCGCAACCCTCTGGAAAGGCGAATACATTGAGCACCGCGAACGCCTGAGCCGCAAAAAACGCATGGAATTGCAGGATGAAGATGAAAATTATTCGTCCAAGCAACTGGATAAGGATGTGGTGAATCCCAACCAGATCAGGACCATTATCCGGACTTTCCGCGAACACCTGCCGGAGATATTTCCCGATCGCTTTGATGAAAACGGTAATTTCGAAGTTCCCAAAACCCTTATCTTTGCCAAAACCGACAGCCATGCCGACGATATTATCAAGATTGTACGTGAGGAATTTGCTGAAGAAAACCGTTTCTGCAAAAAGATAACCTACAATTCGGAGAAGGACCGCAAAGATGCTGATGAAAATGTAATTGAAAAAGGCGAAGACCCTAAGAATACACTTTCGCTGTATCGCAACAGTTATTACCCGCGTATTGCGGTTACGGTGGATATGATTGCCACCGGCACCGATGTAAAACCCCTGGAATGCCTGCTTTTTATGCGCGATGTAAAAAGCCGGAATTATTTTGAGCAGATGAAAGGCCGCGGAACCCGCACCATTGACCTGGATACTTTGCAAAAGGTAAGTCCTTCGGCAAAATTTACGAAGGACCATTTTGTGATTGTGGATGCAATTGGCGTTACCCAAAGCCTTAAAACCGACAGCCGTCCCCTGGAGAAAAAGCCCGGTGTGCCATTGAAAGATTTGTTACAGGCCATTGCCGTTGGTGCCCGCGACGAAGAATTATTTACCACCATCGCCAACCGCTTAACACGCCTCGATAAACAGATTTCAGAAAAGGAGAAAAAGCATTTTGCCGATAAAGCCAACGGCAAAACCGTTTCGCAGGTGGTGAAAGACCTCCTGAATGCCTATAACCCCGATGTAATTGAAGACTTAACGGCAACCATCGAGAACGAAATGCGCGGCGAATCCCCCGATGCCATTCAATCCGAAATCCAAAACCGACATTCAGCAATCCTGGATGCTGCTGCCAAAGTTTTTACCGGCGAACTGAACGACTATATCGAAAATGTGCGCAAGGCACACGAACAGTGTATTGACCATGCCAATCCCGACGAAGTATTGAATGTAGGCTGGGACAAAGACAACAAAGGCAGGGCCACCCAGTTGGTAGAAGATTTTGCCGAATGGATGCAGCAGCACAAGGATGAACTGATGGCTTTGCAGATTTTTTACAACCAGCCTTTCCGCAGGCGCGAACTCACCTATACCATGATTAAGGAAGTGCTGGAAAAACTGCAAAACGATATGCCCACGCTTGCGCCTATGCATATATGGCGTGCCTACGAAGCCCTGGAGCAATGCAACGGCTCAGCACGAAACGAACTTACCGCCATTGTTTCCCTGATACGTAAAGTAAGCGGGCTGGATACCACGTTAACGGCGTACGATAAAACCGTGGATAAGAATTTCCAGGATTGGGTATTTAAAAAACAAGCCGGTGCCACCAAGTTTAACGAAGAGCAAATGCAATGGCTGCGGATGATAAAGGAATATGTAACTAATAGTTTTCATATTGAAAAGGAGGATTTTGATTTAAATCCATTTAATGCGCAGGGCGGATTAAGTAAGATGTGGAAGCTGTTTGGTGAAGAAACTGAAGCGATTATTAATGAATTAAATGAGGCGTTGGCAGCTTAAGGAAACTTAAATAAGAAATACATTATTTAAGTTTAGTGGCAACAAACTTAAATAAGTCATTTTTTATTTAACTTTGTAAACAAAAAAAGTAAAAATGAATTTTAAGGCAGGAAATTATATTGAGGCATCTGGATATAAAGCCTTTCAACCCGAAAAGATAAACAAATACTACCAGTTTGATGAAACCGATCTGTTCTCCCTGTTGGAAAAGGCTAATATCAAATTAGGCGAATTAAATGCCTATGCTGAACTGGTGCCAGATGTAGAGCATTTTATAAGGCTGCATGTTGTTAAAGAAGCCACGGTATCCAGCCGGATAGAGGGCACTCATACCAATATGGAGGAAGCCCTGTTGAAAGAAGATGAAATTGTTCCTGAGAAACGAAACGATTGGCGCGAGGTTAACAATTATATTCTTGCCATGAATCAATCTATAGAACAGTTGAATATACTGCCACTTTCATCACGAATGCTGAAAAATGCCCATAAAACCTTATTGAGTGGGGTGCGCGGCGAGCATAGGTTACCCGGTGAATTCCGCAGCAGCCAAAACTGGATTGGAGGCGCAACTTTGATTGATGCTGCTTTTATACCACCAACCTGGCAGGAAGTGGATCCTTTAATGGGCGACCTGGAAAATTTTCTGCATAGCGATAAAACCGGCTTAACGCATGTGTTAAAAATAGCTTTGGCTCATTACCAGTTCGAAACCATACACCCGTTCCTCGATGGCAACGGCCGCATCGGCAGGCTTATGATAACCCTGTATTTTATACAAGCTGGTATTATGAAAAAACCGGTGTTGTATTTATCCGATTTCTTCGATAGGAACAGGAACCTGTACTACGAAAACCTAACCCTGGTGCGCACAAAAAACGATCTGAAAACATGGCTACGGTTTTTTATCCTGGGTGTAATCGAAACTTGTGATAAAGCAGTACAGGGATTAAAAAATATCCTCGCATTAAAGAAGGATTGCGAAACAACGCGCATTGTAACATTAGGCAAAAAAATGCAATCGGCCCAGGTATTATTGCAATCCCTGTTTGTCGATCCGGTTGTGCGGCCCGATCGGGTAGCCCAGCTTACCGGGCTTTCGCTGGTATCGACCTATAAACTGATTGAAGATTTCGAAAAGCTGAAAATACTCCGCGAAGTAACCGGCGGCCAACGCTACCGGATTTATTTGTTTGACGAATACTTTAAGGTGTTTGAATAACTGGAAAATCACTTATGGCGGGAAGAATGTCTGAACCATTATTCAATTGATTTACACAATAAACATGATTCCAAAAGCAAAAAAATCAGGTAATCCTTTAATCCGGAATAATCAAGGTTCAGACAAATGAGTGAAGTAGAAAATATACCAAAACATTGGCAAGTAAAGAAGTTGGGAGAAATAGGGGAAATAGTTTCTGGCGGCACTCCCTCAACTAAAGTGACTGAATATTGGAATGGGAATATATCGTGGATCTCGCCTGCTGATTTATCCGGTTACAAAGAAAAAATAATTCTTAAAGGCAGGAAATCAATTTCTGATAGTGGATTAAAAAACTCTTCATCAAGGCTAATGCCTAAAGGCTCTGTTCTCTTTTCATCAAGAGCACCAATAGGTTATGTGGTTATTGCAGGAAACGAAGTATGCACCAATCAGGGATTTAAAAGTATAATCCCAAATAAATCAATTTTTAGTGATTACCTTTTTTACTTCTTAAAAGCATCAAAGCAAGAAGCAGAAAAAGTTGCAAGTGGTACTACGTTTAAGGAAATCTCATTAAAAGCTTTTTCTCAGCTTGAGATTCCTGTTCCTCCTTTCTCCGAACAAGAAGCAATCGTCTCCAAAATCGAAGAACTCCTCAGTGATTTAGATAACGGCAAACAACAACTTCAAATCGCACAGCAGCAATTAAAAGTTTACCGCCAAAGTTTGTTGAAATGGGCGTTTGAAGGGAAACTGACTAATAAAATTGTGAATGAAGGTGAAGTGCCAAAAGGATGGAAACAGGTAAAGATTGAAGATATTGCAACAGTTGGAACAGGAGCAACACCACTTAAGGGGAATAGGGAATATTATGAAGATGGAAAAATTGCCTGGGTAACCAGTGGATCATTAAATGATGAATATGTTAAAGAAGCAACTGAATATGTTACTGATGTAGCTCTCAAAGAAACTAATTTATCGATTTATCCAAAAAATACTCTTCTATTAGCAATGTATGGTGAAGGAAAGACAAGAGGTAAATGCTCTGAGCTACAGATTGAAGCATGTACTAATCAAGCCATTGCTGCAATTCATTTTAAAAATCATGACTCAAGAGTGAAGCCTTTTTTGAAATATTTTCTTTTAAAGAATTATAACGACATCAGGCGTTTATCTTCTGGAGGAGTTCAACCAAATTTGAATTTAGGAATTGTAAAAAGGACATTATTCCCTTTTCCTCCATTTGAAGAGCAACAACTGATTGTTAGCGAATTAGAAAGCAAACTCACTGTATGCGATAAAATAGAAGAAACCATCAGCCAAAGCTTGTTACAAGCTGAAACACTAAGGCAAAGTATATTAAAAAAGGCGTTTGAGGGGAAACTGGTATGATGACTTTTGCTGATCATATAATTGAGTTTAACCAATCCCAAGATTTTAAAGGCAAATTGCCTGCCGGAATCAGGTTACTGAATCCTTTCAGGGAAAACAGTGATATCCTGGCGGTTTCATCGTCATTTTATAAGAAATATTACAACGACCACAATCATCGGCATTTGATACTGGGCATAAATCCGGGCCGGTTTGGCGGAGGTGTAACCGGCGTACCTTTTACGGATACCAAGCGGCTTACAAATGAATGTGCCATACCCTATTCCGGCAAGGAAACCCACGAACCCTCATCCGTATTCGTTTACGAAGTGATTAAAGCATACGGCGGAACCAGCCGGTTTTACAACGACTTTTACATCAATTCAATTTGCCCGCTTGGCTTTACAATCATTGATGCTAAAGGGAATGAAAAGAATTACAATTATTACGACAGCCGCGAATTAACCGAAACAGTCTACCCGTTTATTGTCGAAAGCATCAAAAAACAAATTGAATTCGGCATAAAAACGGATATTTGCTTTTGTTTCGGAAACGGTAAAAACGAGAAATTTCTGCGGGCATTAAACGAGGAAAAAGGTTTCTTTAAAACTATAGTTGCCCTGGAACATCCGCGCTTTGTGATGCAATACAAAGCAAAATCGAAACAGCAATACATTGAAAAGTACATCAACGCATTTAATCTGATAAATGAGTGAAAGATTTTATGTATTGTCTCAAAAAAAATGCTGCTTCTGAGGTCCACCTTCGCAACTAGAGCATTCTGACATTACCCAGGTATATTTTGTTTAATATTGATTTTCAGCACAGGATGCATTAACTTTGTGTAGATATGAAACATCGGGTAAGAATCCGGTAAAATAATAATTTGACCGGGGTTAATAAACCACAATATAATATTATTCCACTCGAATTCGTATAACTGAATTTTCTGTTCTAACATCTCTTTGTTATAATTTTACCATTAGAATCATTCACTTTAATTAATCTCGGACTTCTTTTATTTAAATCATCAGCTAAAATTTGCATCAAGTGATAATATGCTGCAAGTATATTAAATAGGCCGTTTGCATAGGAATTGGTGTAATAAAAGACTTGAGTAATACTAATTGACTTCTAAAATATAAGTTGCTTGTTAATCTTTTGAAATTTATCTGCACATAGAAATCTTATTGATAACACATAAAACTTCATAGAGATGGCTACAAATTTTTGTTATGCAAAACGGAATAACATCCCAGTTTATTCTAAAGAACCGGTGAAAAAACCTGGTAAACCCTCAAATTCATTGATGCTCGGAACTTATATGGAAATTCTTCAGGATAGTGGAACCTACTATAAAGTGGGAGCTTTCAAGAAAGAGTATTGGGTTGACAAAAATGATACAACAACAATTAATGACAGTTTAAAACTCTATTTTGTTGATGTTGGACAGGGAGATGGGATGCTGATTGAAGTAGGTGATTTAAAAATTATAGTGGATGGTGGTAAGGGAAAGTCACTCAAAAGTTTTCTCGATAAATGGAAATACAAATACCTGTTGGAAGAACATAAAAAAATTGAGATTGATTATTTATTCATTACTCATCTGGATGAAGATCATTTCGAGGGATTAATTGACATTCTTAATGACCCCAATTATATCTTCAAAAAGGTTTATTTTGCTGGCTTGATAAAATTCCCTAAGGGCAGTACTTTTAATCTTGGAAATACGATAAATTATCAAAATGAAATTTACGTTACTTCTGTTATTCCGGATATTGAAACAATAGCCAATACTCCTGGTGTAAGTAACCTCATTCTTAAATTTACAAATGCATATCTGAGTTCTAAAGCACGTTATCCATCACTTTCAAGCCAGAGATTATCTGTTGATAATGGTATTCTTCTCAATCAAAATTTGAAAGGAATCAATTTTAAAATTGGGATATTAGGTCCTTTATTATCAGATGTAAATCATAACAAATATTTCAAATGGCTGACTGATGCATCTAAGACGATAAATGGGCATAGTCTGATCCTTAAAATCACATATGGAACAAGAACAATTCTTCTGGGAGGTGATTTGAATAAGGAATTTGAACAGCATATTTTGAACAATCATACTAATTTGAATGGCTTTGATGCAGAGGTATATAAATGCGGGCACCACGGGTCAAGGGACTTTTCGGTGGATTTCTTAAAGCTTATTAAACCGATTGCAACTGTAATTTCTTCGGGAGATAATGAAAGCTATGACCATCCTAGTGCATTAGCAATAGGTTGTGCCGGGAAATACTCAAGATCATCAGAGCCTTTGGTTTTTTCAACTGAATTAGCACGATCTTACAATAGTACAAAGTTTATTTATGGCCTTATTTTTTACAGAACGAATGGAACAGAAGCCTATTTTTCACAAATGAAAGAAAAAAAAGGTTCTGGTAATCCTTTTGCGATTTATGAATTATGAGAAAAGAAATCTTTAAAAACACAATTTGAACTTTGAGCAATCCAAAAGGAGTAGTTATAATCAAAAAGATGGGCATCAACACCTAAGATATAGTATACGAAGTCAGGACTTTCCGCAATCCCATGCAAAATCCATTTACTGTAATATAGGAATCGGCTCAATATTAAATCTCAATTTTCAAACAGATGGAAAAGAAGAATTTCAATCATTTTAAAAGGGATAACCCATTAAGTATTCCCATCATCATATTGTTTGGTCTTATTGGATACACAGCTGCTTTTATTTTACTGTCATCTAATTATCGGGATCCTGATATGTTTCGCGATATTTATGTTATGCGAAATACGTCGGACAATAAATTGCATGAAGTGAGTAAAGATACATTGACGTTATCTGAAAAACTAATGGTTGAGAAACCAGTCTCTATTGGTAAAGGACAACTGCTGTTTACACTAAATCCAAATTTTCTGGTCTGGACAGCCCTTATATTAATTATGTTTACTTTGTCATCTGCATGTTTACCGGTGTTTATCTGGCAGATAATATATCTAAAGAATAAATTTAAATTAAAGGCAATGCATATCTGGCAGTCGATAGCATTTGCCGGTTTGATGATAATCTTTCTCATCATTGTTCAGCTTTCGCTGACGGGTTTGTATTATCCATCTCAGATAATTGATAATTTCAATATACTATTCCTGCATGGATGGGTGGTTCGCGCAATTGCATATACAACACCAATTTTACAAATACCCATTTTAATCTTAATGTTTTTAGTGGGAATTTCAGCTCAGACTGTTAATTACGACATAAAAGACAAACTGAGTATAGAGAAGGCAATATCCCAATTCTCTTTATTGAACCAGTCATTGACATGGGCTTTGCAGATATTGGCAGTATTGGTTGTCTTTAGTGTACTTACTACCGGAACACTACAGCAAACAATTAAATCAGTTCTTATACTGAAAGAGTTTGAGGTATTTCCCAAAGAAATCAGCTATGTATATGGAATGTTTTTCTCGTTGTTCCTGGGAATAATTTATATTCCAACATACCTCTACCTAAAGAATCGTTATAGTCAGTTGAACAAGGCATTGGAATTTGGTATGGAATCAGCAGATGAAAAAACACAGGAATTGTATGAAAAATTATTGAAATCGGATAATTTTGGGGGTTCTGCTATCGATAACTTAAAATTAGCATTTACTGTACTAGCACCATTAATTAGTGGTTTTCTTCCTGAACAATTGAATCTACTGCATTGAGGAGGAAAGAAAAAATAGTTTATCTTTGGAAATATCTGGCTATCAAAGAAGAAAAATATAGTATTGAGCATCAGTAGGTTAATAAATAATATTTGAAACCTGAATTAAAACACCTAGGGATATTGATCGTTTACTAACACACACAAATGAGTAATAACACTTCTAGCATTGTCTCCAAAGTCTGGTCCTTCTGCAATCCCCTGCGCGATGTAGGCGTTGGGTATGGCGATTACCTGGAGCAACTTACCTACCTGCTTTTCCTGAAAATGGCCGATGAATACGGCAAGCCACCGCATAACCGGGAACTTAATATTCCAAAAGCCTATAATTGGGAAAGCTTAACGGAACTAAAAGGCGCAGCACTGGAAATTCATTATGTTACTTTGCTCCGCGAGTTAAGCACACAAAAAGGGATATTGGGGCAGATTTTTACCAAGAGCCAGAACAAAATCCAGGATCCGGCCATGCTGGCAAAGATCATTGATATGATCGACAGCGAACAATGGCTTGTGATGGGCGCCGATGTAAAAGGCGATATCTACGAAAAGCTGTTGGAGCAGAATGCACAGGACGTTAAAAGTGGAGCCGGTCAGTACTTTACGCCACGCCCTTTAATCAGGGCCATGGTCGAATGCATTCAGCCACAACCGATGAAGACTATTGCCGATCCTGCCTGTGGCACAGGAGGCTTCTTCCTGGCTGCTTACGATTACCTTGTTGCCAACAATAAACTGGATAAAGATCAGAATAAGTTTATAAAACTTCAAACCTTTTACGGCAACGAAATTGTAGCCGGTACCCGGCGGCTGGCTTTAATGAATTTGTTCCTTCACAACATCGGCGATATCGACAGCGATAATTTTATTTCGCCTGCAGATGCTTTAATTGCAGCTTCGCCCATTACCTACGATTATGTGCTGGCAAATCCCCCCTTCGGCAAAAAGAGCAGCCAGACCTTTACCAACGACGAAGGCGAACAGGAACGAGACGATTTAACCTACAACCGACAGGATTTCTGGGCAACCACCAGCAACAAGCAACTGAATTTTGTTCAGCACATCCGCTCCATGCTTAAAACAACCGGCCTGGCAGCCGTTGTTGTTCCCGATAATGTATTGTTTGAAGGCGGAGCCGGAGAAACTGTCCGCAAGAAACTGCTGGAAACAGCCGACCTGCATACTATACTCCGTTTGCCAACCGGTATTTTTTATGCCCAGGGTGTAAAAGCCAATGTTATTTTCTTCGACAACAAACCCGCCAGCAAAGATGCATGGACCAAAGAAATCTGGGTTTACGATTACCGGACCAACATTCATCATACCCTAAAGAAAAATCCTTTAAAACTGGATGATTTAAAGGACTTTATTGTTTGCTATAATCCGGCAAACCGGCACAAACGAAAAGAACTGTTTAACGCTGAAACGAATCCGGA